>Ga0209526_10000690_pt1 | contig 22100 bp, 22 predicted proteins | sample JacPinW_OM2H0_M1_FD_188566 | JGI IMG/M metagenome (GOLD analysis project Ga0209526, IMG submission 188566) | Forest soil microbial communities from Algoma, Ontario, Canada - Jack Pine, Ontario site 1_JW_OM2H0_M1 (SPAdes) (version 2) | ecosystem: Environmental > Terrestrial > Soil > Boreal... | reverse complement strand
AGAAACCGGCGATGACGGAAATAAAACCTTCCTTGCGACGTGCCCGCAAATAGCGTCCGGACAGCAGCCATTCGAATGGCGCGAAAGGTGGGGTTCGAACTGGTTCGTTCATGGAATCATCCATCGTTCGATTTTCACACGATTCGGGCTAATTGTGGCGTTACGTCTTTCCCCCGGAAGGCCCGGTGGATAATTCGTCACGAGGTTAATCGCGCCACGACATCGGCCGGGCTGAGATTCTCGCGCGTCCCGTCGCTGCGCCGCTTGAGCTCGAGCTTGCCGTCGGCGAGGCCTTTTGGCCCGACCAGAATCTGCCAGGGAATGCCAATCAGGTCGGCGGCGGCGAATTTGGCGCCGGCGCGCTGGTCGGTATCGTCGTACAAGATTTCGACGCCTTTCGCGGTGAGTTCACGATAAAGTCGTTCGCACGCGGCATCGGTGTCGTCAGCGCCCTGCTTCAGATTGAGGATCACAGCCTTGAACGGGGCGACCGCTTCCGGCCATTTGATCCCGGCGTCGTCGTGGCAGGCCTCGATGATGGCGCCGACCAGGCGCGAGACGCCGACGCCATAGGAGCCGCCATGGATCGGCGCATCGGCGCCGTCGGGGCCGGCGACCATGGCCTTCATGATGTCGGAATATTTGGTGCCGAAATAGAAGATCTGGCCGACCTCGATGCCCCTGGTTTGGACTTTCTTCGCAGCCGGGACTTCGCGGTCGAAACGCGCGGCGTCGTGGACGTCCTCGGTCGCGGCATAGACCGAGGTCCATTGCTTGATGATCGGCTCGAGATCGCCGTCATAATCGATCTCCTCGCCGGGCACCGGCAGATTGAGCACGTCGCTGTCGCAATAGACGGCGGATTCGCCGGTTTCCGCGAGCACGATGAATTCGTGGCTAAGATCGCCGCCGATCGGGCCGGTTTCAGCGCGCATCGGGATCGCCTTCAGTCCCATCCGCGCGAAGGTGCGCAAATAGGCGACGAACATCTTGTTGTAGGAGCGCCGCGCAGCCGCCTCGTCGATGTCGAAGGAATAGGCGTCCTTCATCAGGAATTCGCGGCCGCGCATGACGCCAAACCGCGGGCGTTGCTCGTCGCGGAATTTCCACTGGATGTGGTAGAGATTGAGCGGCAGGCTCTTGTAGGATTTCACATAGGCGCGGAAAATCTCGGTGATCATCTCTTCGTTGGTCGGCCCAAAGAGCAATTCGCGCTTGTGCCGGTCGGTAATGCGCAGCATTTCCGGGCCGTAGGCCTCGTAGCGGCCGCTTTCGCGCCAGAGATCTGCGAGCTGCAGCGTCGGCATCAGAAGTTCTAAGGCCCCTGCCCGGTTCTGTTCCTCGCGGACGATCTGCTCGATCTTCTTGAGGACCTTAAAGCCCAGCGGCAGCCAGGCGTAGATGCCCGCCGCTTCCTGCCGCATCATGCCCGCCCGCAGCATCAGCCGATGCGACACGATCTCCGCCTCTTTCGGATTCTCTTTCAGGATGGGCAGAAAGAACCGCGACAATCGCATGGCTACACTCGGAGAATCGGTTGGGACATTGGAGGTGAGCAGTGAAACCGGATCGGCTGCAAAAACACAAGGCCGCCGATCGGCAAAAAGCCGCTCAGCAAACGGATTTCCTGCCGCTTTGCGCCGACATTGAGGGCGCGAATAAGGCATGAGCGGGTCGCAAGCCCTGGATGAACGAAAAACCTTTGGGCTCTTCAGCGCGCCGGCAGGTTGAACTCGTCTTCCAGGGTGATCTTCTGGAAGGCGGTCAGGGCATCGATGCGGAGGTGCCAGCGGCCGGACTGCGGAAGCGGGACGTCGGCGACGTGCCAGTAGCGGTCGGCGCCGAGCACGGCCTTGCGTTCTACCGGTCCAATGCCACGCTCGGGCAGGCTCAGCGTCAGCGTGGCTTCCTTCGCTGGCAGCAGGTTTCCATCGCCGGACATCAATTGCAGCACAAAACTGTCGGTGCCGACGTTGCCCGGCGAAATCAGCACTTGGAACATGGCCCGCTCGGAATGGATATGGAGCGCCAGCGGTGGCTGTTGTGCGCCCGCCGCTGACGCGGCGAGCGTGGCGATTGCGGTGAGAAGCCAGGCGTGGCTGGCCTTCGGCATGATCAACCTCACATTTTCATGCCATCGGGCATCTTCTTCATGTCCATATGGCCGCCTGCTCCGGCCGCCGCCGGCCCCTGCGCGCCGACGCCCTGCACGTCGAGCGTGAGTTTTACCTTGCCGGCCTTTTCGAACTCAAGGGTGACCGGCACCTTGTCGCCCTGCTTGAGCGGGGTTTTCAGATCGAACAGCATCAGATGGTAGCCGCCCGGCGCCAGCTTTACAGTCTTGCCGGGCTCGATCGTGAGGCCGTTGTCGAGCGGGCGCATCGTCATCACGCCGTTACTGGTCGTCATTTCGTGGACCTGGACTTTGTCGGCAACGTCGGCCGAGCCGCTGATCAGCCGGTCCGGCGCTGACCCCTTGTTCTCGATGGTCAGATATCCGCTGCCGATCTTCGCGCCGCCCGGCGTGGCGCGGCTCCAGGCTTGCGTAATGACGAGATCGCCGGCCTTGATCTCCTCGGCGCGCGCGGGCGCCGCAAGGAGACAGGCGAGCAACGCAGCGCCTACGATTGACCGCGTGACCGACATGAAGGTTGGCCTTTTGACTTGCATCATCTTATTCCTCTTTCGATTGTGCTTGAGGGTTCTCTCGGCGCGGCTGAAATATTCTACATGAAATGGCTCGCCGGATGCAGCGTGCCGAGCACGCCGACGATGGCGAAGATGACAAATCCCAGGACGATCTCGATGACGCTGTTGCGTATGAGCTGACGTAACGCCGCAACGTCAGGCGAACCGGCAAGCTGTGGCGTCAGCCAAAACCGGTTCACGGCCGCGAACCCCAGCATCGCAGCGAAAACGGCAAGCTTGAGCATCAGGACGATGCCATATCCGTCGAAAAGCAGCCCGCGAAATGAGCCGACCAGAATCCAGGTGTTGACGATGCCGGATAGCAGGAGTGTCCCCACGCTGACGACGCCGAGCGTCGAAAAGCTTTGTGCCGCGGCCTGCGCGACCGATGCCCCTGCCAAAGCCTTGTTGCCGCGAACCGCAGCGAGCAGAAGAACCAGCGATGGAAGACCGCCGATCCAGGCCGCCGCTGCGATCAGATGCAGCGCGTCGGCAGCGAGATGCAGGTCTCCCAATCTGTAAGGCGTTGATCCGGCGTGCCCAGTCCATGCGATGGCGATGATAAGACCCAGCGCCAATCCCAATGCCAGCCAGCGCGCCGGCGCAAGCCGGTCAAAGGCCAGACAAATCGCCAGCGCAATCGCGAGCGCCAAGCGGATCTGCGAAATCAATCCGAACTGCGTCAAGTTGAGGACGTCGCGCAGCGCCCCCGACATCACCGCTTCGCCAGGGCCCTCGGCACTCAACGACATCGTCAGCAACAGCACCCAGGCAAGCCCGGAGACCACAGCGATGGCGAGACTGATCCACGCCACCTTGCGAATTTGCTGCTCCAGGATCGCGCTTGCGTCTCGCTGACAACGCAAGGCGGGCTCGGCCACGACGGCGCGAAACATCAGGGCGCCAGCCGTCACCGCCGTGGCGGCGAAGTGGATGGCACGAACGACGATCATGGGACCGTCAATCTCCGCCCCGAACCAGGTCATCGGTCTTTCCCGCTAACCGATCGCACTATGGACCGACCTTGAACGTGAAATTGCCGTCGGTCCTGTGGGTGTCGACCGAAAGCACCTGCCAAGTCACGTGGTATGTTCCGGCACCACCTGGACGCAGCGCGACCGACATCTGGGTGCCGCTGATGCGCGGCTTGCCGGTATCGACGCGCTCACCGGCGGCGTTGGTCACCGTGATGGTGCTGAACGCCGCCTCCAGCTTCTGCGAGAACCACAGCGTCACTTCGCGCGGTGGGCTCGCGACCTTGTTGCCGACGCGCGGTTCGGCATGATCGAGAAACGCGTGGGCTGAGGCTTCACCCGTCGCGAGCAGAAGCAGCAGCGGGATTATTCCGGCGATCGATGAGCGGCGCATGGTCAATTCCTTGCAAAGGGGCTTGCGGGCTGCACGGGGCCGCCGAAGATCGGCTTGCCGATGCCGCGCGGATCGATGTCGTCGAGGTACAGATGCAATTGCGCGATCACCCCGACATTGGTGCCGCTTTGCCGGTTGATCGGGATCAGTGCCTCGACCGCGATCTGGAAGGTGCTGCCGACCCAGATGACGCCGGGATTGATGGTTCCGGTGGTCGTTGTTCCCGAACTGAAGGTATTCGCCACCGGCGTCTGCATGGTTGCCTCGACCAGCGGGATCAGGTGATCGATAAAACTCGGCAGACCAAGGTCGATCACCGCGGACTTCAGATAGGGCATGCTGTACTGGATGGTGCCGCCCCAATTGAGAACCCGCGGATGGAATTGGGTGTCAACGGTCGGATTGCCGGTATCGGGATCGACTCCAAAAGTAGTCGTAAAATTTCTCTCAGGGATCGAATAACCGACCTGGCCGGTGATCGCGACCGGCCGGATCCAGGACAGCGTGTCGGGGAGATCGCCGAGCCCTTTGCCGAAATACAGGTTCGGCGTGTAGTGGTTGAACGTTTCCGCGCCGACGTTTTCGGCGCCGGTGCTGCCCCATTCGATGCTGACGCCGACCGACATCACGAACTCATGCACGGGGTCCCTGAAGACGCGGTATTTGAACGTGGTGTCGAAGTTCTGAAATCCGTTGGCGCCGGGTGCGGTCGGATCGGTCGGACTGAGGAAGGTATAGGTTCCGCCAAACGACACCGCGAAATCCTCGGTGATGCGTTTGGAGAACTCTGTAGATACATCGCGCTGCCGCACCGGCGGAACGTCGCCGGTCTTGAAACTGTCGGCGGTCGGAAGCGACATCTCATCGTTGACGCCGGGATCGTCGATGCCAATGGTTGCAGGGAAGAAGCGATTGCCGACGATTTCGTGGGCGAAGCTGGCATTGAGGGGAACGAGCGCTATGGCGAGCCCCGGAAGGCCCGCGCTCCAAAGGCGGATAGACATTGAAATTCTCCGAAACGTTGAACAGTGAATGCAGCGACGGCCGATGGCCGCCAAATTCACGTCAACGCTGGAGGCGCGCGCGCCCGGGCGTGGGAGCCTACTCGGGAACGGGAAAGGTCGGGGGTGCGGTCGAGCCAGACAACGCGCGCTGCATCGCCATAGGGAGCTTTGACCGCCGTCTGGGGTGCATCGACAGGCGCCCCGCTATGGGCCACGCTGCAGACCGAGCAGCAGCCATCATGGGCGCTGTGCTGGCCGGTCTGGTCGCCGGTGCTACCCTGGGCCGAAACCCCAATGTCGTGACAGATAAAGGCCGCCTGTAACGGATCGGAGGCGGCGATCCCGGCAGCCCAGCAGGCCGCGATCGGCGCAAAAATCTGCACCGCCAGCCCGATCAGGAGAAGAGGAAAAAACTTCTGCAGCCGCCGGCGCATCGATGAAGCCACCTTTCCGAGGTTGCCAACTAATCATGCAGGCGGGGAGGTGTCGAGATCGGGATGAAGGGGATCCGCCATGCGCGCCATAACCGAATTCGGGCATCACCGAAATAACCGGAAGACGCTGGTGTTATTGCGCCACTCGGCATTTTCCGCGCCTTCCATCCCCCTTACTCTCTTACCCGACCGCAAATCCGTGCAGCCAAATGCAACCCGCGGTGGCGAAATCCCGATCATTTCGAAAATTGCTCGAATTTTGAACAATCGTTGCCGAAAATGGTGACAAGACGAAAAAGATGGTCTAGCAATGCGGGCTCAGACTGGCCGAGAGGTTCAAGTCTGGTGGTCCAAGTCTCGGGAGGAGCCCTGGCGCGCACAAGCAGCGTCGTCCCGCCAATCAAGATCAAATCCAAATTTTCGGGAAAATAGGGTCGACACAATTTTTGGAGCAGGGCGAAAGCCCTGCTTTTTTTCTTTGTTGGCGCGGCTGGTTTTCCTTTCGAGACGCTGGTTGCAAGAATTCTCGCACGCCTCTCCCTCACGACGCAGCGAACGCGATGGCGCCGACTAATCCGATCCATCACAGTTTCGAACTGGCCGCCGAACGTTGCGAGGATCTGACGCCTTTGGTCTATCGCCGGCTATTCCACGAGCATCCCGAAGCCGAAGCGATGTTCCGGACCGAAGGGAGCGCGCTGGTGAAAGGCTCGATGCTCGCGCTGACCATCGACGCCATCCTGGATTTTGCCGGCGACCGCACCGGCCATTTTCGCATGATCGAATGCGAGGTGGTCTCGCACGATGCTTACGGCACGCCGCGTGAATTGTTCGTCGCATTCTTTGGCGTAATCGCCGATACCGTGCGCGAAATCCTTGGGGCCGACTGGTCGCCCGAGATTGACCAAGCGTGGCGGAATTTGCTTGATGAGATCGAGGGCGTCGTCGCACAGCACCAGGCATAGGTCGAAGATCTGATACACTTGCCGTTGGCAGGAGGCTTACCGATGTACGCTCGCAAATGGCTTAGCTGCAAACTGCTCGTCGCGACTGTCCTGGTTCTCACCGCGACGCTTGCGCAGGGCGCCGGTCTCCGCGCCATCGATATACCAGCCGACGCCGGCGGCCCGGCGCTTAAGGGAGCGATATGGTCCCCCTGCTCCCAACCGCCGGGAGAGGTTGATTTCGGGAAGCTCATCCTGCCGGGGGTCAAGGACTGTCCGCTGCCTGGCGAGAAATTGCCGCTCATCGTCGTCTCGCACGGCCGGAGGGGCAATTTCCTCGGCCATATCGACACCGCTCAAGCGCTTGCCGATGCCGGCTTCATCGTGGCCGCGATCAATCATCCCGGTGATACCGGCTCGGATTTGAGCCGGACCGACGATCTTTCGGTCTATGTCTCACGGCCGAACGACATCAAGCGTCTGATCGATTTCATGGTCGGCGCATCTGCTGTGGCTTCCAGCGTCGACCGCGAACGGATCGGCTTGTTCGGTTTCTCAAGGGGCGGCTACACCGCCCTTGCGGTGATCGGCGCCAATCCGGATTGGAGTATTGTCACCCAACTTTGCCAGCAATCCACGACTCATGTCTGCGAGCAAATTCGCGCCAAGGAATTCCCGGCACAACCCGTGACGCACGATCCCGCGGATCAAGGCCGCCGTCATCGCCGACCCCCTCACCGTCTTCTTTACCCCCGATAGCTTTGCTGCCGTCGGAATTCCAGTTCAGCTATGGGCGTCGGAGCTCGGCGGCGACGGCGTGCTTCCTCACACCGCCGACATCGTGGATAAGAACCTGCCGTCAAAACATGAATATCACGTCATTCCGAACGCCGGTCACTTCGCGTTCCTGGCGCCCTGTCCGCCGGCGTTGGCGAAGGAAGTTCCGCAGATCTGCGTCGACGCGAACGGCTTCGACCGCGCTGCCTTCCACCGGCAATTCAACGCCGACATGCTCGCATTCTTTCGGATGCAGCTAACGAACGCACCGCAATGAGAAAGGAGCAGGTAGCGCGGCCGTCCCGATTGTGAGACACTGGCCTCGACCGTGGTGCACATAACGACGCCATCGGCAACCATATCGAGGGAGCAACCAATGTCCGGGACTGAAAAATCCTCAACGACCAGGCGTGACCTTCTGCAAGTGGCGGCGACCGCTGGTGCTGCCAGTGCGCTATTCGGCGGGTTGGGCGTGAGCCCTGCGCTGGCGGCGGAAATGGGACGTTCGGAGAAACCATTGAAGGCCGCGTTCTCCAACGCAGGCCTGCAGGCCACCTGGTGCGCCCAGGGCAAGCAGGCGGCCGAATATTGGGGCAAGCTGTTCAACGTCGAGGTCACCTGGTTCGATGGCCAGCTCGATGCCGTCAAGCAGCGCGCGGCGATCGACAACATGGCCTCGCAGAAGTGGGATTTTGTGGCCATTCAGGCGTTTGGCATCGGCACCCTGACCCAGCCGGTGCAGAAGATGATCGACGCCGGGATTCCTGTGATCGACATGGACACGCTGATCGCGCCGCTCGACCAGATCAATGTCCACTCGTTCCTGGCGCCCGACAATGAATTCATGGGCGCTTCGGTGACGCAGGCTCTCGTCAACGCCCTCAACGGCAAGGGCAAGGTGATCATGACCCAGGGCGCGCTCGGCCATACCGGGGCACAAGGCCGCGCCAAGGGCTTTGACGCGGTGATAAAACAGTATCCCGGCATCGAGGTGCTCGATACCCAACCGGCCGATTGGGACGTCTCGAAGACGGCGCGGCTGTGGGAGACTTATCTGACAAAATATCCGCAGATCGATGCGGCCTTCTTCCACAATGACGACATGGCGCTGGCCGCCTCCAACATCATGAAGGCGCACAACCGCACCAACATCCTGATCGGCGGGGTCGACGCCATGCCGCCGGCGATCCAGGCGGTGAGCGAGGGCCGGATGTTCGCGACCGTCCGCAATCCGTCCTGCCGCATCCATGGCGGCGCCATCGTCGCCGGCGTAGCAGCCCTCGCCAAGGGCGAAAAGAGCGGCAAGGAAATCCCGAAGAGCGTTGTCACCGACGGTCCGGTCGTGACCAAGGCCAACGCGGCCGGGATGCAGTGGATGGAGGATCACTTCCTGATCTGAGCCGTGATGCCGCAGGGCAGCTTACCCATCCTCGAACTGCACCAGATCACAAAAGCCTTCGGCGGCGTCGAGGCGCTTCGTGGTGTGGACTTCGCGCTTTCCGCCGGCGAGATCCATGGTCTCGTCGGCGAAAACGGCGCAGGAAAAAGCACGCTGATGAAGATCATCGCCGGCGTGCATACCGAATTCTCGGGCCGTTTTGTGCTCGATGGACGGGAAACGCATTTTCGGTCGGCCCGCGATGCGCGGGCGGCCGGGATCGCCATGGTCCATCAAGAGCTCAGCGTGGCGCCCGATCTAACGGTTGCCGAGAACGTGTTTCTCGGCGCGCAGCCGACCAACCGCTTCGGTGTCGTGCAATGGCGGCGGATGGCGCGCGAAGCCGGTGCGCAACTGGCGAGACTGGGCATCGACGTCAATCCGCTTGCGCGGCTTGGCGACTTGCCGATCGGCCTGCAGCAGTTGATCGAGATCGCCCGCGTGCTGTTCTCGGGCGCCCGCATTATCATCCTCGACGAGCCGACCTCCGCCCTCTCCCCACCCGAGGTGGAGCGGCTGTTCGCGACCTTGCGGCGGCTGCGCGACGAGGGCACCGCCATCGTCTTCATTTCGCATTTCATCGAAGACATTTTGCGCGTGTCCGACACGGTGACGGTTTTCCGCAACGGCAGAAAGGTCGCCGAGGCACAAGCCGCCGCGACCAGCAAGGCCAGCCTGATCGAAGCGATGATCGGCAAGGGCCGCGACGTGCTTGAGGAAACTTACACGCACGATACCGCGCTGCCGCCGCGAAACGATCGGCCGGTCGTGCTGGAGGCGGACCGGCTGTCGCTCGCCCGCAGCCTCCGGGACGTCTCGTTTAGCGTGCGCGCCGGCGAAGTGCTTGGCATCTACGGCTTCATGGGGTGCGGCCAGCTCGAGCTGGCGCGGATCCTGTTCGGCAAGCTGAAGCCCGACGATGGATCGCTCGTGGTCGCCGGCGACCAAAAGACCTTCGCCAGCACCGCCGCCGCGCGGCGCGCCGGGATCGCCTTCGTTCCCGAGAGCCGCCGCGCCATGCTGTTCCACCAGGAGCCGGTCTACAAGAACATCTCGATCAGCATCCTCGGTCGCATATCGCAGCTGTTGCTCAAGCCGGCGCGCGAGCGCTCGATCGCCAAGCGGCAGGTCGAGCAGTTGCAGATCAGGCCGGCGGCGGTCGAGCTCGACCTCGGCATGCTGTCCGGCGGCAATCAGCAGAAAGTCGCGCTCGCAAAATGGCTCTCCTATCCGCCGCGCCTGTTGGTGCTGTGCGAGCCGACGCGCGGCATGGATGTCGGCGCCAAAAGCGACGTCATCAACATCGTCAGGGATCTGCGCGCGAAGGGCCTCGCCATCATCGTGCTTTCGACCGAGCCCGAGACCGTCCTGTCACTTGCCGATCGCATCATCGTGCTCAAGCGCGGCGCGGTGGTGCGCGAATTCGCAGATGAAGCGATCAGCAAAGACCGCCTGCTGGAAGCGGCGTGAGGAGAGGAAAATGACGACCGGTGAAAGCGTGACAGCGTCGGTGGATCGGAAAATTCCGCACAAGATCGCCGTGATCTTGCGTTCCCAGATGCGCAACATCGCGCCGTTCCTGACGCTGATCTGCCTCACGGGCTTCTTCGCCGCAGCCAGCCCCTCCTTTGCGACGCTCGACAATGTCGGCAATATCCTGACGCAAGTCTCGGTCACCGGCATCATCGCCGTCGGCCTCACCTTCGTGATCCTCTGCGCCGAGATCGACCTGTCGATCGCGAGCATCGCCAACGTCACCGGCATCGCAGTCGCCTATTTCACCCAGCAGGAATCCTATGTGAACATCGCCAACATCCCGATGCCCGGCTGGGCGGCGATCCTGCTGGCGCTTTCGCTGTGCGCGCTGCTCGGTCTCGTGAACGCGTTCGGGCTGACGGTGATCGGCATCCCCTCCTTCATCATGACGCTGGCAATGATGCAGATCGCCGCCGGCATCTCGGCGCTCCTGGTGCGCGGCCAAATCGCCTACAAGGTGCCCGGCCTGGTGGCGACCCTCGGGTCGCAGTCGGTCGCGGGCGTACCCTGGATCGTGATCGTCGCGGCACTGATGCTGCTCGGCGGTCATCTGGTGCTGACCTACACGCGCTTCGGCCGCTACGTTTACATGGTCGGCGGCAATCGCGAGGCGGCGGAATATTCCGGCCTCAACGTCAATCTGATCCTCGGCAGCGTCATGGTGATCGGGGCCGTCTGCGCCGGTATCGGCGGCATGCTCGGCGTCGCGCATTTCGGCAGCGCACAGCAGAACGAGTTCGACACTTATCTCCTGGATTCGATCGCCGCCGTCGTGGTCGGCGGCACCAGCCTGTTCGGCGGCCGCGGCGGTATCGGCAATACCATTGTCGGCCTGTTCGTGCTCGGCGTCCTCAACAACGGGCTCGATCACGTCAATATCGACAGCTTCCTGAAGATATTGATCCGCGGCATTATTCTACTCGCGGCGCTCGTCATCAACGTCTATGCGCAGAGGTTACGCGCCAAGGCGGTCGAATAGCCGTCCGTTACAGGGCGAAATCCGGCTGCCAATCGCGCATTTCTCGCGCTGCTTTGGTCACCGCGCCGATGGTGCGGAACGATGGCGTGTCCAACATCATCACACGGGCAAGGCGCAGGCTTCGCGCCTCGCAGATCGCCCGAAGTTTTGTATCTTCGATCCATTCGAAATCGATATTGTGGGCAAGCCCGAGGATGCGGCGGATCATCTTCGCGGCCGAAAAACTCACGGTGTCCTGGAACAGGCGCTCCATATAGGCCTGCCGTTCGGCCTCGAGGCGCGCCGCGCCGGCTTCGCCGGCGAACAGCGTTGCGGGATAAGCGTCGCCATTCGCCTCGGTGCGCCACAGCTCGACGAATTTGCGGGAAAACTCCGTCCACACGTGTTCGATCGTTTCCAGCACCCATGCTTCGAACGAACGCCGCTCGCCCGCCAAGCGCTCGTGGCCGGCTGATGCCAGATAGCTCATGATGAGATTGCCGAGCACGGCGCCGAGATCGAATCCCATCGGTCCATAGAATGCGAATTCGGGATCGATCACTTTGGTCTCGCTTTCCGTCACCATGATCGATCCGGTGTGGAGGTCGCCATGGATCAGCGCTTCCGGACTTGCCATGAATTTCAGCTTCAGCCGGGAGATCGCAACATGCAGGTCGAGGTCTTCGCGGAAGGCGGCCGCGGTCGCTTCGAGCCAGGGCTGTGTCCAGCGGTTCTGCTCGGCCTGAAAATAGGGTTCGGTGAAGATCAAATCCTCGGTGATCTTGCATAGCGCGTGATTGCCGGAAAAGGCTGCGATCCCCTCCTTCTTCTGCGCCGCCGGAACCGCCAGGTCGGAGGAGAAAAACAACGTCCGCGCCAGAAAGGTCGTGATGTCCTCCGCGAAGCGCGGATAGCAGATTCCCGAAATCAGCCCCTTGCGCATGATGATGTGCGGCTCGAGCAGCTCCATGGCGGTCAGCGCCAGCGCCCGATTGTGGTGAAGCACTGAAGGTACCAGCCCGGGCGCGAGGTGAGCCTGGTGCACCAGCGCCCGATATTCGTAGAGCGAGCGCGACAGCGGCAGCGGCCAGCTCTCGCCGACCAGGCGCACATAGGGCAGCGCCTGCTTGACGGCAATTCCGCTATCCGCCCCTCTGACAATGAACACCAGGTTGAGGTTGCCGTCGCCGACCTCGCTGATCGACCAATCCGTCGGCCACCCGCCGAGCTTGGTCGCAACTACCGGCAATCGCGCAAGGTAGTCGCGCAGGTCCGTGTCGCGGAGGATTCGATATTGGTCAGAGGCATCCAACGGTCGCTGCAGTGGGGTCATTGGATGTCGCCTCCGGTGTCGCCAGCGGGGGTTAACGCTTTACTCCCGCTCGAGGAAATTCGAGCCGATGTCGGCCTTCTTCTTGATCGGATCGTAGTCGCAGAATACGCCATCGGCCAGCAGCGTGTAACTTGCAATGACGGTGTATTTGTCGAGCTTGACCGAGTTCAATCCGACCACGGAGGTGTTCTTGCCGCCGTTCCATTTGAACGGGGTCGAACTCTGCGTGCGTTCGCAGGCCGCGACTGCGTCGGCGAAGACGGAGCCTTCGACAAAGGCTTTCAGGGTCCTGACCTGGATGTTCATTTTCCAGTCGATGTAGAACGCGCCCGCGAGGCCGATGATGACAAGGACCAAGAGCCCGATAATCGTTCTTTGAAAAGTCATTCTCTTTTACTCCCCCCAACCCACGAAATCAGAACGGCGTCCCCATCAGCTTCGACAGCCGCTCGACCGAAAGATAGCCGGCATTATAGGCGAACAACGCCATCGCAAAAATCACCGCCGAGATCACCGTGGTCCAGATCAGCTTGGCGCCCATCCGGCTGACGATCGGCGCGCCGGGATCGGTTCCGGGCGCGCCCGCGCCGTCTTCATGCTGGCTGCGCACCCCGAACGGCAGCGTCAGGAACAAGACGATCCACCACATGACGAAGTAGATCGCGAAGCCGGTTGCGATGGTGTAGGCCATCGCCGGTCAAGCCTGCTCGATTTCGACCAGCGCGCCCGAAAAATCCTTGGGGTGCAAAAATAAGACCGGCTTGCCATGGGCGCCGATCCTGGGCACGCCGTCGCCAAGCACCCGCGCGCCCTCCTTGATCAGGGTGTCGCGCGCCGCGATGATGTCGGGCACGTCGTAGCAGATGTGATGGATCCCGCCATCGGCATTGCGCTCGAGGAATTTGGCGATCGGAGAGGATTCGCCGAGCGGCTGGATGAACTCGATCTTGGTATTGGGCAGCGTCACGAACACGGTGATGACGCCGTGCTCGGGCAAGGGCACCGCTTTGGAAATGTCGGCGCCGAACGCGGCGCCATAGATCTTGGCGGCCTTCTCAGCGTCCTTGACCGCGATCGCGACATGATTGAGCCGGCCCAGCATGAGACTCCTCCTCCGCGTTTTTATATTTAAACCGTTAGAACGTGAACCAGGCAGATCGGCTTCTTGCCCCAATGCTCGTTGATCGCTGCCCGCACCGCCCGGCGCACCGATTCCGCCATCGCATCCGGATCGCGCCGCCGCGCCCGCGGCAGGCCCTCGACCGTCGAAACCACGGCGTCGAACACGATCTCGTCGATGACCTCCCCGGCTGCATTCTTTTCGGGGATTCCCACCAGATCAACCTCGGGATCGTCGGCCAGTTCGCCCTTTTCGGTCACCGCGAGCGCCACGAAGACACAGCCGGCAAACGCCATTCGGCGCCGCTCAACCACGGCCCGCGACTTGGAATCCTCTAGGATCGTGCCGTCCTTGTAAAGCCGGCCCGACGGCACCTCGTCGATGATGCCGGGGTCGCCCGGTCCCAGTCTGACCAGATCGCCGTTGCGGCAGACCAAAACCTTGGGCACACCGGCGGCCCGCGCCAGGTTGGCATGCTCGAACAGGTGCAACGCCTCGCCATGGACCGGAATCAGGAGCTGCGGGCGGACCCATGAGATCATGTCGCGCAACTCGTCGCGGCGCGGATGGCCGGAGACGTGAACGAGATGGGTGCGGTCGGTAATGACCTCGACGCCTTGGGTCACGAGGCCATTGATGATGGCGCCGACCGCCTTCTCGTTGCCGGGGATGGTGCGCGAGGAAAAGATCACGCAATCGCCCCTGTTGAGCGTCACTTCCGGATGATCGTCATTGGCGATGCGCGCCAGCGCCGCACGCGGCTCGCCCTGGCTGCCGGTGCACAGCGCCAGCACCTTGTCGGGCGGGAAATGGCCGTAGAGATCAGCGCCGCGGAAATTCTGGACGCCGTCGAGAAAACCGGTCTCACGCGCGACCTGCACCACGCGCTCCATCGCGCGCCCGACCACCACGACCTCGCGGCCGGCGGCCTTCGCGGCATCGGCGACTGCGCGCAGCCGCGCGACGTTGGACGCAAAGGTGGTCACGGCGACGCGGCCTTTTGCGCCCTTCACGAGTTCGATAATGGTTTTTGCAACTTCGGCTTCCGACGGCGAGCGCCCTTCCCTAACCGCATTGGTGGAATCCCCGACCAGCGCCAGCACGCCGGCCTGGCCGAGCTCGCGCAGCCGCTGCTCATTGGTGGGCTTGCCGATGATCGGCGTCGGATCGATCTTCCAGTCGCCGGTATGCAGCACCGTTCCGACTTCGGTGTGGATTGCGAGCGCATGCGATTCCGGAATCGAATGCGCCACCGGAATGAACTCGACGTTGAACGGCCCGAGATCGATGCGGCCGCCCGAGGGCACCACCGTGACCGGAATTTTCGGCGGATTGCGCTCGGAGGCGCATTTGGCCTGAAACAAAGCGGCGCTGAACTGGGTCGCGTAGATCGGGCACTTCAGTTTGGGCCAGAGGTCGATGATGGCGCCGAAATGGTCTTCGTGGGCGTGCGTCAGCACCAGGCCGACCAGGTTCTTGCGTTCCTTTTCGAGGAACTGGATATCGGGCATGATTAGATCGATGCCCGGCAAATGCTCCTCGTCGCCAAAGGATACCCCGAGATCGACCGCAAGCCAGGAACGCTGATGGCGGTTGCCGAGGCCATAGATCGACAGGTTCATGCCGATCTCGCCGACGCCGCCGAGGGCTGCAAAGGTCAGTTCGTCCGGCCGCGCCATCAGGCTGCCCCTATGGAAGCCGCGGAGCCAAAATAAACATCGCCCGCCGACACCGGGACCCGCTCGCCGCCTGAGGTCCGGATGATCAGGCAGCCCGTCTCATCGATGGTGTCGAATATCCCTTCGATCGGCGCGCCGGCGGTTCGAATCGCGACCGGCTGGCCAAGGCCCGCCGCGCGTTCCAGCCAAAGTCGCCGGATTTCGGCAAAGCCGCGACCGCCATCCCAGATGCCGCGGAATTCCGCCCAGGTGTCCGACAGTGTTGCAAACAATTCCTCTGCGCCGATATGGACGCCAAGGGCCGCAAGCGACGTCGCCGGCGTCGGCGTGCCCTCGGGCGCGGCAACGACATTGGTACCGATGCCGACTACGACCGCGAGGTGAGCCTCCACGGCCTCCGCCTCCAGCAGAATGCCGGCGAGCTTCTTGCTCCCCGCCAGCACATCGTTGGGCCATTTCAGCGAAAATCTCATGTCGTCCGATCCCGCCGACCTCAAGGAGGCCTCAATACTTATTTTTTTCAGCGCCGCCTCCAACGCAAGGCCTGCGGCAAACCCTAGCGTGGCGGCGGCCGCGGGAGAAATGTCGATGACTTCGAGAATGCTGCTGGCGAGGTTACCCCGCGGCGCGATCCAGGGACGATGCCGTCGGCCGCGGCCCGCGGTCTGCTCAGTCGTTACGAACCAGATCGGCCCGCGCTCGCCGTTCCGCGCGCGCGACATGGCTTCCGCATTGGTCGAGCCGATGCTCTCGAAGGCGGCGAGCCGATAACCCGCCGATATGGCCCGGGGACCGAGCGAGAAGGTCATCTCAGGCTGATCCGGCTTTGCCAGATCCGTCTGGGCGCCGATGTTTTTGTTTGGGCATGATCCTCTCCGAAAACCGGGGTCCACTTTTCGGGATCATGCCTAGAATAGCGACTTCGCCGCAGCCGTCGCCACGCTCACCAGCGGCCCCGGATAGACGAAGAAAAAGATGTTGAACAGGCCCGCAACCGCCAGCACCGTGCGCAATTCCAGGCGCATCGGATCGAGCTGGCCGAGCGGCTCCTCGAAATACATCACCTTGATGATGGTCAGATAATAATAAGCGCCCACCACGCTGGTGAGCACGCCGACCACGGCCAGCGTGAACAATCCGGCTTTGATCGCCGCGACAAATACGTACCATTTCGCGAAGAAGCCGGCGAGCGGCGGAATGCCGGCCAGCGAAAACAGCAACATCGCGAAGAAGAATGCCAGCAGGGGATTGGTACGAGAAAGTCCGGCGAAATCACTGATGTTCTCAAAATGCTGACCGCTGCGCTTCATGGTCAGGATGACAGAGAAAGAGCCGAGCGTCATCGCCACATAGATCGCGATGTAGACCAGGACGCCCTGCGCGCCCTCCGCGGTGCCTGCAGCCAGGCCGACCAGAGCAAAGCCCATATGGCCGATCGAGGAATAGGCCATCAGCCGCTTGATGTTCTTTTGCCCGATGGCGGCGAACGACCCGAGCGCCATCGAGGCGATCGCGACGAACACCACGATCTGCTGCCATTGCGTGACGATGCCGGGAAATGCCGTGAGCGTGACCCGGGTGAATACGGCGAGCGCCGCGACCTTGGGCGCGGAGGCGAAGAACGCCGTCACCGGCGTCGGCGCGCCCTCATAGACGTCGGGCGTCCACATGTGGAACGGCACGGCGGAGACCTTGAAGCAAAGCCCGGCCAGCAGGAACACCACGCCGAACACGATGCCGACGCTGCCGGTCTTCACGGCGGCTGCGATGCCCGCAAAGCTCACGGTTCCAGTAAAGCCATAGATCAGGGAGGCGCCGTACAACAGCATGCCGGACGACAGCGCGCCCAGCACAAAATACTTCAGGCCGGCTTCGGTCGATTTGGCGTTGTCGCGATTGCTAGCCGCGACCACGTAAAGCGCGAGCGACATCAGCTCAAGCCCGAGATAGAGCATGATCAGGTCGCCGGCCGAGATCAGCACCATCATGCCGAGCGTCGAGAGCAGCACCAGGATCGCATATTCGAAGATCCGGCGCGACTGATCGGCCAGATATTCCGTGGAAAGGATCAATGTCGCCGCCGAGCCGATCAGCGCCAGAATTTTGAGAAACCGCGCGAAATCGTCGACAATAAAACTGCCGGCAAAGGTCGTGAGCTTGCCTGCGGGCAATAGCAGCTCCAGCACGCCGGTGAGCACCAACAGGCAGATCGCAAGGGTGGTGACGAGCGTCGTCGTCTGCTGGCCCCGATAGGCCCCCAACATCAAGAGCGCCATCGCGCCCACGGCCAGCAGCAGCTCTGGCAACACGGGCAGCAACTGATATCCTGCACTCTCAAAGCTCATGGCGCGTTTTCCAGTTCACTGCAGTAGCGCCGCTGCCTTCACGGCCGTGACTGCGGTAGCGTAGTTGTTGACGAGTTGCTGCACCGATGCCGCCGACATGTCGAGCACCGGTTTTGGGTAGAACCCGAACAGGAGGGTGAGCGCCACAAGCGGAAAAAGCGTCACGCTCTCGCGGAACGTGAGGTCCTTGATGCTCGCCAGCGACGGTTTCAGCACTCCAAAAATAACCTTCCGATAAAGCCACAGCGCATAGGCCGCCGACAGGATGACGCCTGTGGTCGCAAACGTGGCGGTCGGGATCGAGACCTTGAACGTGCCGATCAGCGTCATGAACTCACCGACGAAGCCCGAGGTGCCGGGCAGACCGACATTGGCCATGGTGAAGATCATGAACACCAGCGCGTAAAGCGGCATGCGGTTGACGAGCCCGCCATAGGCGGCGATCTCGCGGGTGTGCATGCGGTCGTAAACGATTCCGACGCAGAGGAACAGCGCGCCCGATACGATGCCGTGCGAGATCATCTGAAAGACGCCGCCGGCGACGCCCTGGATGGTGCCGGCGAAAATCCCCATCGTGACAAAGCCCATATGGGCGACGGAGGAATAGGCGATCAATTTCTTGATGTCTTCCTGCATCAAGGCCACCAGCGAGGTGTAGATGATGGCGATGACCGAGAGCGAATAGATCAGCGGCGCGAAATCGTGCGAAGCCAGCGGGAACATCGGCAGCGAGAAGCGCAGGAAACCGTAGCCGCCCATCTTCAACAGGATCGCAGCCAGGATCACCGAGCCCGCGGTCGGCGCCTCGACATGTGCATCCGGCAGCCAGGTATGAACCGGCCACATCGGCATCTTCACCGCAAAGGAAGCAAAGAACGCCAGCCACGCCCAGGTCTGCAAGCTACGCGGCACCGCGGTGTGCATCAGGGTCGGAATGTCGGTGGTCCCGGCATTCCAGTACAGCGCCATGATGGCCAGCAACATCAGCACCGAGCCGAGCAGCGTGTAGAGGAAGAACTTGAAGGAGGCATAGACCCGGCGCGGGCCGCCCCACACCCCGATGATCAGGAACATCGGGATCAGGCCGCCCTCGAAGAACAGATAGAACAATACGAGGTCGAGCGCCGAGAAAGTACCGACCATAAGCGTTTCCAGCAGCAGGAACGCCATCATGTATTCGCGCACCCGCATGGTCACCGACTTCCAGCTCGCAATGATGCAGAACGGCATCAGAGCGGTGGTCAGGATCACGAACGGCAGCGAAATGCCGTCGACGCCCATGTGGTAGGTGATGCCGGCGGCGAGCCACTGCGCCTTCTCGACGAACTGGAAATCCGGCTGCGCGGCATCGAAGCGCCAGACCAGGATCAGCGACACGGCGAAGGTGATCAGGGTGGTCCACAGCGCAATCCAGCGTGAATTGCGCCGGGCGGCCTCGTCGTCGCCGCGGTTGAGATAGATGATGAGCGCGCCGACCACCGGCAGGAACGTCACGACGGAAAGGATGGGCCAGGTTATCATCACTGGCCTCCCACGCCGAACATGAACCAGGTGATCAATCCGGCAACCCCGATCAGCATCGCAAACGCGTAGTGATAGAGATAGCCGGTCTGCAGCTTCACGACGTTGCGGGTGATGTCGAGCACCCACTTCGACACGCCGTCCGGCCCAAAGCCGTCGATGATGTAGCCGTCGCCGACCTTCCACAGGAAGCGGCCGATCGCCTTCGCCGGGCCGACGAAGATCAGGTCGTAGAGCTCATCAAAGTACCATTTGTTGAGCAGGAACCGGTAGAGCAGCGGCTGCTGGTTGGCGAGTTCGACCGGCAGATACGGCCTGCGGATGTAAAAGACGTAGGATACGTAAGCACCAACTGCCATCATCACCGTCGGCAGCAATTTGATCCAGACCGGAATCTCTTCCATGTCCTCGATGATGTGCGGATGCATTTTCACCGACTCGCGGAAAAACTCGTCCACGCCCTGGCCGGCGAACAATTCCTTGAACGGGAGGCCGGCGAAGATCGATCCAACCGCGAGAACGCCGATCGGGATCAGCATCCACAGCGGGCTTTCATGCGCGGCTTCGTAATGCTCCTGATCGTGCGGTTCGCCGAAGAAGGTCTTGAAGATCAGGCGCCAGGAGTAGAACGAGGTCAGCCCAGCCGCGATCACCGTCATCAGGAAGCCGTAGAACGCCATCGGATTGTGCGAGGCGTAGGCTGATTCGATGATCGCGTCCTTGGAGAAATAGCCTGCGGTCAGCGGGAATCCCGTCAACGCCAGCGTTCCGATCACCATCACAGTGAAGGTATACGGAATCTTGCGCCACAGCCCGCCCATGTTGCGGATGTCCTGCTCGTGATGCATCGCATAGATCACCGAGCCGGAGCCCAAGAACAGCAGCGCCTTGAAGAAGGCGTGGGTGAACAGATGGAACATGCCGACGGAATACGCCCCGGCCCCCATCGCCACGAACATGTAGCCGAGCTGCGAACAGGTCGAATAGGCGACGATGCGCTTGATGTCGTTCTGCACCAGGCCGACGGTGGCCGCGAAGAAGGCCGTGGTGGCGCCGAACAACATCACGACTGCTTGCGCATTCGGCGCGAGCTCGAACAGCGGCGACAGCCGCGCCACCATGAACACGCCCGCGGTGACCATGGTCGCGGCGTGGATCAAGGCCGAGACCGGCGTCGGGCCTTCCATGGCGTCCGGCAACCAGGTGTGCAGCAGGAACTGGGCCGACTTGCCCATCGCCCCCATGAACAACAACAGGCAGGTCAGGGTCAGCGCGTCGGCGTTCCAGCCGAAGAAATCGATGGTCTTGCCGGTCAGCCCCGGCGCGCCGGCGAAGATCGTTTCCAGGTCGACCGAACCGATCAGCATGAAGATCGCGAAAATGCCAAGCAAAAAACCGAAGTCGCCGACCCGGTTGACGATGAAGGCCTTGATCGCCGCCGCATTGGCCGATGGCTTGAGGTACCAGAATCCGATCAGCAAATAGCTCGCGAGACCGACGCCCTCCCAGCCGAAAAACAGCTGCACCAGATTATCCGCGGTCACCAGCATCAGCATCGCGAAGGTGAACAGCGACAGATAGCCGAAGAACCGCGGCCGGTACGGATCCTCGTCCATGTAGCCGATCGAATAGAGATGCACGAGCGAGGACACCGTATTGACCACGACCAGCATCACGGCGGTCAGCGTGTCGACCCGCAGCGCCCAGGAGACCTGCAAATCGCCGGAAGTGATCCACGGGAACAGCGCGATCCGCGCGTCGTGGTGCATGAAGCCGACATCGACCAGCGTCAACCAGGACAGCACCGCCGCGACCAGCAACAATCCGGTCGTGATCAGTTCGGCCGCACGTGAGCCTACGGCGGCCGGCTCGACCGCATGATCGTCGTGGCCGTGGTCGTCGGCATGGTCGTCATGAGCGTCCGACGCATGGGCGTCGCCATGCGCGTCGTCGTGGTGTTCGACGGTGTCGCCGCCCGGATTGCGTGCATGCGCGCCTGCGATGGAGATCAGGCCCGCGATTATCGCGCCGATCAGCGGCAGAAAGACAATTGCCTGGATCATTTGACGCGCTAGCCCTTCATCAGATTGACGTCTTCAACCGCGATCGAACCGCGATTGCGGAAGTACACCACGAGCACCGCAAGGCCGATCGCAGTTTCCGCCGCGGCCACCGTCAGCACGAGCAGCGCGAATACCTGGCCGACGATATCACCGAGGAAGGTCGAGAACGCCACCAGGTTGATATTGACCGCCAGCAAAATCAGTTCGATCGACATCAGGATGACGATGATGTTCTTGCGGTTGAGAAAGATGCCGAGGATTCCGAGCGTGAACAGGATCGCGCCGACCGAGAGATAATGGCCAAGACCGATCGTCATTGCACCCACTCCGCCGCGTCCGCGTCCTGCAGGCCCTGCCCCGACGCCACCTTGCGCACGCTCATCGCGAGTTCGGGCGTCCGCGCGTTCTGCACGTTTATATCCTGCCGCTTGACCATGGCCTTGTGGCGCAAGGTCAAAACGATGGCGCCGATCATTGCGACCAGCAGCACCATGCCGGCGATCTGGAAGTAATGGATGTATTTGGTGTAGAGCACGAGGCCGAGCGCTTCGGTGTTGCTGACATTGGTCGGGATCGCGGCGGTAATCGCCTTGGCGACGCCGGGATTGATGACCCAAAAGCCGACGCTCAGAAGCAGTTCAAAAAGGAAAATTCCGCCGATCACCAGACCGATCGGCAGGTATTCCAGAAAGCCCGAACGCAGCTCGGTGAAATCGACATCCAGCATCATGATCACGAACAGGAACAGCGTCGCGACCGCGCCGACATAGACCACGACCAGGATCATCGCCAGGAATTCGGCGCCCATCAGCACGAACAGGCCCGACGCGTTGACGAACGCCAGGATCAGATACAGCACGGAGTGCACGGGGTTTCGCGACACGATCACCAT
>Ga0209526_10000689_pt1 | contig 22105 bp, 22 predicted proteins | sample JacPinW_OM2H0_M1_FD_188566 | JGI IMG/M metagenome (GOLD analysis project Ga0209526, IMG submission 188566) | Forest soil microbial communities from Algoma, Ontario, Canada - Jack Pine, Ontario site 1_JW_OM2H0_M1 (SPAdes) (version 2) | ecosystem: Environmental > Terrestrial > Soil > Boreal... | reverse complement strand
AAAAAAAGCAGCTCGATCGATAATTCCAGGCGCAAAGATTCCCAGGGCATGACCCAGACAAGCATAGACTGACGGCTCGTTCAGCATGATCCAATGCTTAACGCGATCACCCAAACGAGACGCAGTTTGTGTTGCGTAATCGGAGAACCATCCGCAAATGTTACGATTCGCAAAGCCGCCATGCTCTTGCAGTGCCTGCGGCAAATCCCAATGGAACAGCGTCGCGAATGGGGTGATACCAGCGCTAAGAGTCTCGTCGACCAAACGATCGTAAAAATCGAGGCCGGCAGCGTTCGGTTTACCGTGGCCGTCTGGTATGACCCGTGACCACGAAATGGAAAAACGATAAGCTTGGACCCCTAGTTTGCGCATCAGTGCAATGTCTTCTTTGTAGCGATGGTAGTGATCGCACGCGACATCACCCGTTTCCGAGCGCTCAATTTTGCCTGGTGTATGCGAAAAAACATCCCAGATAGAAGGGGCTCGTCCATCCTCGGAAACAGCCCCTTCGATTTGATAGCTGGCCGTGGCTGTTCCCCACAGGAACGGTGCGGTGGGTCGATTTGGGCTCTGATCCATCATAAGCAGAATTTAGCCGAGCTCGATTCGCGATATAATCGGCATTACATAGAGGTCTCCCAGCAAGTGGGCAGAGGAGTGCGAAGCAAGGCCAGCAGGACCACGAGGAAGATCAATCCAAAGCAGAACATCGACCATAACCAACGGCCCGAGAGAAGTCTTGGTGTAAGTCCGTTCGGCTCCCAAGGAAACATCTTCGTGGTGTAACGACTGAGATCGATCCCATCAGTGTTGTCTGGGTCGGCATTGGCTGAGCGGAATGCTTCTTCGCACGCCGGGCAGACCGCCGAGTTTCCAAAATCCGGGCCACGACATACGGTACATGATTGGGTCGTTGCTAGTCGTTTCATTTGTACGAGTGCGTTATCCGCAACCTATCACGAATTGGACACGAATGCGCCTGGATCCACCATTGAGCGACATGTCACCGGAACAGGTGATTGCTTCGGGCCAGCCTTCGCCAAGCGAGATTGGGTCGAGTGGATTTCCGTTTTCCGGAAAATCTAGAGCCGGATTTCCCAAACTTGGGAAGCCAGCGGTTCTAGAAAAAGGGGGGATACTCCGCGGACGATTTGGGCTTGCGAAGAGATGTTTGGCTACAAATAGAACCTAATGCCCGATGGCATCGAAATTGCTCGAATAGTTTACTCGAGAAATCCAGCGAACTCTGTAATTCATAAAATCCCTCATCACATCCTTGGTCAATGCGCGTGCTGCTGCAGCTATCGATTGCTCCAGTACCAAGATACAGAGTTGGGAAATCTCTGTGCCGAATGTTCTGAGCATACTATGTCTGCCGATATCGAGCTAACTTCGGCGGCTACGATCTGTGTAGACCAGAAGTAAGTAAGAAAAGCTGAGGCATTCGCACTCCAGCAGATTTGTTTAGGCGGCTTTGGCTGTCTCGTGCGTTTTCAGCTCAATCTCGCGCTGCCGGTATGCGATTCGCGCCAAATTTTCTTGTCGGTTGGGGTAGTACCGGATCGATACCGTTGGTCGAAATAGAATGCGAGCCTGAAGCCAAACGGCTTCTACCAGGGGGCGGGCTATATCACCGCCGGGCGCGGTTGGTTTGTGCCGAGATGCGGCTGTCCGACAGGCTCCCTTTACTGACGTGCAGCGCGTCGTGCGAGACAGGTGGGGGTCCTACCATCCAAATAAAGCTGATCACACCGAAAAGGATAAGGCTCAAAACAATCGCCGCTGAAAGGACCCCACGAACTACCGAACGACTGCGAAGAAAGGACATGCTCAATCGATCGGGATGCGACATATGGAACAGTACGACTGAGTCCTCCGAAAATATTCATTCAGTTTCAGAAAGAGATAATTTCCCGGCGAAAGACGACGAGTCAGCAGCGACGATTTGCGCCACTTCGTGCAGGGTCGCTCCGGCCAAAATTCCGTACTTCGCGGGAGCAAGACCGGCGATACTCTGCAACGGTCAGCATCCCGGCAATCAAGCGAGAGAGATGCCGCCGAAGTGATCAAATGGTGGAACCGTAGCGACGAAAGCGGTAATAACGCCAAGGAAAGCAGGAACCAGAACCCGCGCCAGAACTGCAAATCGGGCAATTGCATGAAAGAATGGAGGCGAACTTCTGAAATCTGAATAATCAACTGGCTGGATTGGTTATCAACCAAGCTGATATTGAGATATCATGCCATCTTGAGCGCGCCCCGCCCGACTTAAAGGAGTCCAATGAATCCAAACGACCTCGACCTCAGACTTCTGCGATCGTTTCTCGCCGTGGCGCAGTGCAGCAAGATTTCGACTGCAGCCAAGCAGTTGCACCTGTCGCAACCCGCCGTCACCGCCCATCTCCGACGACTTGAAGAAATTATCGGCAAACCACTGATTTCGCGTTCTACCCGCGGCGTTAAGCTCACTGCCCAAGGTCACGCCTTGCAAAAGCTTGCGACTGAGATTCAGAATACACTTTCGCGGATCGAAGCCTCATTCCACCGCGAACAAGAGCTGGGTGGCCAGCTCCAATTTGGCGCAAGTCTAACGATTGCATCCCAGGTAATCCCAGTTTTCCTCGCGGAATTCTGCCGGATCTATCCTGGAGTGACAGTTGAACTGCGAGTCGACAATACGGAGGCTGTTCTCGAATCGGTGCGTGAGGGAATCTATCCGTTCGGTTTGGTGGAAGGTAATCCGCGCGCCGCGGGACTCAGGCAAGAGCAATTTGTCGAAGACGAGGTAATCCTGGTCGCCGGAACCAACCCGGCTTTTCGGAGCTTTCAACGCATGGCTACGTCGGTTACTTCCCTGCAAGACCTCTACAAAATACCTTTGATCTGGCGCGAAGCGGGCTCCGGCACCAGAGCGGTGGTTGAAACCACCCTGCGCAAGTTAGGAATCCAAACCAAGCGCTTAGCTTACCAATATGTTATGGCCGACATCGAAGCGATTAAGACCGCTGCGATTCTTTGCCTGGGACTAGCATTTCTCTCTCGCTGGAGTGTGAGGGAGGAATTGGCGCTAGGTAAGCTTCGAGCGGTGCAAGTTGCCAATCTACTCGTTCGGCGCGGATTTTATTGGGTTCTGCCCAGCGGCGCCTTGGGTGAGCCCAGCGATACGTTTGTCCGTTTCTGTAACGACTATCGTTCAAAACTAAGGGGTGCTGGCGGTAGCTGAGGAAGAGCCGGCATTCGATAAAAGCACCTTCTTCGGTGGCGGCGACCGTCCGACCATCGTCTTTGCCGTACCCGGCTATGGAAGCTCCACCGAAGGGTTACGGTCAGCCAATCGAAAACCGCAGTTGGCTTTTTTCGCGGCGAAAGCACAAGCCACGTTAAGAGGCTTGACCCTTGATCAGAATCCGTCGCGGAGGCAGGCGGCGAAATTTTTTACGGAACGACGCCTCTGATTAAAGCACTTAGCGCTTTGTTCGCCTAAATTGTCGGAAATTGCCCCGAGAGTTTGGGGTGTTGCGAGCGAAAACGCGAGTGTTGCGAGCACAGGCGAGTATGCCGAAACGCAGGCAGCCGAGGTGATCACAGTGAAACGCATCTTGTCCTATGGCCGATGCTCGTTCTGAGCGAACGTTCCCGGAAATGCCTTCTTCCACAAATCCTCGAGCAACGATCTTAAACGGACGGCATCCTCCCAGCTATTCGGAAGGCGTTCGAAATTGTAACCGCCGCGGACGGGACCCATCTCCGGTACGGCGATCATCGTGCGGTCAGATGCCGAATTACCCTCCAACCACATTCGAATGGTTGCGTCGGCGAATGGCAGCCAATCCCGCACTTCCCGGGTCAAGTTCCGCCCTCCAGTTGTGACCGGCACCTGACAGTGATGACCATTGAAAGGACGAAAATGAAACTGCGCAGCGCGCTGGATTAAGTCCGGGCGAACTAACAAGCGCTCGACATAATTGTCCGGCGTCAGATGTTTGACCACTGCAATATGGGAAAAGTCCCAGGTAACGGGGAGAAGCTTTCCGGTCGCTTTGAAGTAGCCATCCACCAGCGCATAGGTTTTCTCCGGCGTTTCGGTGCAGGTATCTCGATGCACTTCAACCGCGGGTTCTAATCCGCCGATTCGCTCGGCATCTTCCATTAACCGGAGCGTGAGACGAAGAGCCTCACCTGGACTCGTGTCATGATCGGCCAACTGGACATTGACATGATGAGCGCCCGCGTCCTTCTGGCTCTTGAGCAGATCTGCAAACTTCTCTTCATCGCTCGAAGCAAAATATCCGACGACGAACAAATCTCGTTTTTCCGCTTCCCGAGCATGGTACGGTCCGAGCTGGGTCGTGAATCCGTCAAAACCAGCAGCTTTCACCGCATCGAGTTGTTGTTCTAACTCCCAAGGTTCAGAGCTAGAAGGGTAGTCGGTTAACGACCATAGGTTGGCGACGTGCTTAAAATCCGGGGTCGCCATACTTTTCTTTCCGGCGGGCGCGCTTGAAGTCGTGTCGGTTAGCTGGTGTCAGCTGCATTCGGGTACTCAGATATTCTCACTCGTGTAAATCGTGAATGGAACTATGGCCGATTGTTTTTTGCCAGGCGCCGCAGCCTTAATGTCAATAAGCATTTTAATAGCTGAACGGGCCAGCCGAGTTAAATCGTGATCCAGGATCAGGTCGATTGTTCCTGCGATGAGACCGGGGCGCGTGAGCGCTGTAAGTTCGTGACAAACGTGGGTTGGCATCGGCGACGGCCGGATCTCCGCAAGCGCTCGGATCGTGCCAACTCTGCCGCCGCCCACCGTGTAAATTCCGACCAAGTTTTCCGAACTCTTAAGCATCTCAAGCATCTGTCGGTAAGCTACGCCCGGATCGTCTCGACAGACCAAAGGCTCGAGAACTTTGAAATCGGGAGCTTTCTCGCGAAAATAGCCCCGAAAACCAATTTCTCGATCTTCCTGTCCTAAATATCCATGACTGCCGATCAAAACACCGACTGTTCCGGCCCGTCCGCGATGAGCGATCGCCCAGGCAGCGGTTCGGCCAGCCATGCGGTTATCTACCCCGACATAGCCAGCCAAGTTCGGTGCGGAAAGATCCGTGAGCAGGGCGACGACCGGTATCTGTTGGTCCTTCAAGACATCAATGGCATCGGTGATATAGGGACTTTCCGTCGCTACTACCGCCAGAGCATCCACCCGCCCCCCCATTGAACGCATCTTCTCCGCGACCTTGGAGGGTTCCAAATAATCGTCCATGAATTCGACGGTCAGCTGAGCCCTGAGCGAAGTGTCATGACGGAGAGCCAGCTCGAGTTCGTCAGCTAGATGCTGGTAAAAAAGAGAATCTCTTCTTTGAAGCAGGAACCCGCACCTGACCTGCCCAGTTGCGTGACCCCAATTGATTGATCCTGCAGGATTGTAGCCCAAGGCCTCCGCAGCGGACTGAACCCGCGTCGCTGTCGGTCCTCGAACCGCTGCCCGCCGATTGATCACTCGATCCACCGTCGCGATACTTACGCCTGCTCGCTCGGCGATCTCTTTTCGGGTGACTCGTCGTCTGATCATGCGGTTCGTCGCGCCATAAGTATTCAACCTACAGCAGCCACATCGTTCACAATAGCGAGTTCGCTGCTTCGTTGCAAAAACAATATCATCTCCTCTGATATGAAGTGTTAAATCTACTTGATAACGAAAGACGAATTACCCGTGCCGCCATCTTTTTTTTCCTAGGTAAACTGCACCTTCGGTCGAGACAGATCAGCTCAAATGATGTAAAGTATCAAGCATAGCAGAAACAGTATCAACACGCTCAACAAAAGAGTTTGTAATATATCAAAATGAATGCTACGATCTACCCGCCATGAAACACCAGACTGACGACTGGTACCGCCCCCAGATCTCTCGTAAGGAGCTCAAGGATTTAATGCAACGTAATGATGCCAAAGGACTGATCGACTTCGGTCTATGGGGTCTACTTCTGGTTGCCAGCGGCTATCTCGCTTATGCCGCACTCGGCACCGATTGGGTCATCCCGGCATTCTTCATTTATGGCACCATCTACAGCTCTTGCGATGCCCGCTGGCACGAATGCGCTCATGGGACACCGTTTCGGACTCGTTGGCTGAACGAGTTCTTTTATCGGCTCTCGTCCCTGATGAACATGCGGGAAGGGACCTACATGCGATGGAGTCACACTCGACATCATACCGAAACCATTCAGGTCGGGATTGATCCCGAAATCCAGGTCATGCGCCCGGCCAATCTCACCAATGTAATCCTTGATTTCCTTTGGTTGCCCGGCGTGTTCGCGATGCTCAAAATGATGACGTTGCACGCGCTGGGTATTATCACCAAAGAAGCACGCGACTTCGTCCCCCAAAGCGAATGGCGCCCGATGATCTGGTGGTCGCGGCTTTACGTTGCGATTTACGTGGGAATGATCGCCTGGTCGATCGCCGTTAAGAGTTGGCTTCCGCTTCTTTATTTTCCGCTGGGGCGCCTTTACGGCGGCTGGTTACACCAGGTTTTTGCTCTGACTCAGCACGCCGGCCTGGCCGAAGACGTGCGTGATCACCGGCTCAACACCCGCACCGTCAAACTAAATCCGTTTTTCCGCTTCCTCTATTTCAACATGAACTATCATATCGAGCACCACATGTTCCCGACGGTGCCGTTTCATGCGCTGCCGAGACTGAGTGAGCGGATTCAAAAAGAGCTGCCGCGCCAATACAACGGGCTGATTGACGCTTACCGTGAAATCGTCCCAGTTCTGATCAAACAATCGAGCGATGCCAATTACTTCCTGCTTCGCCAGCTCCCAGAGCAAAATCGCTCAAGCGGTTTAGCGGAGGCGAACCCGCGGCCAGTCACCGAGCAATCGATCGAGAAAAAAAGAGGGGACGTTAGCCATGTCTGACAAATCGGTGGACTGGCATGTGGTCTGTGGAGCCGATGAGATCGACGAAGAAGATCTTATCCAATTCGAACATGATGGGAAAGTGTTCGCCGTCTACCATACGCCGAGCGGTTTCTACGCTACGGATGGAATCTGCACCCATGAGGAGGCCAATTTGGCTGACGGGCTGGTTTTAGGCGAAATCATCGAGTGCCCGAGACATCAGGGACTTTTCCATATTCCCTCTGGCAAAGCGAAAGGGGCGCCTGTCTGCATTGACCTGCGGACTTATCCTACCAAGGTCGAAGCCGGACAGATTTATATCGGTCTCCCTCCATAGAACAACTGGTCCGGCCACCAGTTCATATGCGCGTTCCCCCAAACAGCTACCGAACTCACCAGCTAATCCATTGGAATCGCCAAGCAAACTTGCAATTCCCATTCAGTGTTCCGCGCAACATATCGTCGGTCTGGATCGGCTACTGCCGTTCCGGTTCTTGCTCGAGCAGGATGGACGGAAGGCTATGTCGGACAACGTTGAATTCCTCCCCGCATTGGTGCCCGGGGGGATCTCGCGTAATACCAAACTCATTTTCTAGATGTTACCCCATGCAGCTAAATTGAGATAAGACAACCTATGTTGATCCCACGTTCCCCCCATATCCCCCGGCTAGCCGGTACCCGTGCAGCGTTGGTAGTTCGTAGGGCCGGCGCATTAGCACTTTCGCTTGTGCTCGCCCTCTCCGCGTCGGCCGCCGAGAGTCTCAATATTGTGTTCACTTGCCATGCGGCAACGACGAACTCGTTCTGGCAGGCAGTTAAGCTCGGTTTCGATGATGCTTGCTCGAAAGTAGGAGCCAAGGGTCAGTTCAGTTTCGTGCAGAAGGACAGCTCGATCGAACAGCAAGTCGCGAATATGGAAGCGGTCGTTGCGCGTAAGCCGGATGCTCTGATTACCTCACTGGTCGACAACAATGCCTTTGTCGGGGTGCTCAAGGATGCGAAGGAGAAGGGCATCACCGTTATCTCCTCGAATGTTGATGCCACCGCGGGCCCTGAACTCGCATTGCGAGAAGCTTTCGTCGGACAGAACTTCATCCCGGCCGGAACGACGTTGGGCAAGCGATTGGCGGCGCTCTTTCCCAAAGACGGAGCGATCCATGTCCTCGTTGGTGTCAATGCTCCGGGTCAGAATTGGGCAGAGCAACGGGCCCAAGGCGTCATGAATGGGTTGGAAGAGTTCAAAAAAGCCAACCCGGACCGACAAGTGACGATAGACAAAATTGATGCCAGCACCGAGCTCAGCGTCGTTTCGGATCGGGTCGGCGCCTATTTGAATGCCCATCCCGATACGACTGCCTACTTCGATATGGGATACTTTCATGTTGCCGTGGCCAAGCTTCTTAAGGACCGGAATGTTCCGCCCGGCAAGGTACTCCTGGGAGGGTTTGATCTAGTACCGCAAGTGCTCGAAATGATGAAGGCCGGCTATATTCAGGTCGAGATCGACCAACAACCCTACATGCAGGGCTTCATGCCGGTTATGGAGGCTTATCTCAAGAAAAATGTTGGCCTGGCGCCGGCCAACATCGATACCGGCGAAGCGGTGATTACCCCGGACCAGGTCGACTCTATTATGGCGCTTTCTAAGGAGGGTAAACGGTGACTCAACTAATCCGGGCAAAGGCAGGCGGTGTAGTTCCGACTCCAGCGCCTGGAGGAACTGTGAGGAAGCTATTCAGAATCTATCTGGAGAAACCCGAGCTGGCCGGTGTTGCATTACTCGTCGTTCTGACGCTGGTATTTGCGTTCCGTTCCAACGGCGTCTTCCTTTCGGCTGACAATCTACGTGGCATCCTCGGCCTTCTCCCGGAGGTAGGTCTGGTTTCAATCGGGGTCGCCTTGCTGATGATCTGCGGTGAATTTGATCTCTCCGTGGGGTCAATGTTTGCCCTCATGCCCGTCTGTGTCGCGGTGATGACGAACCACGGTGTGCCGTTTATTCCCGCAATGCTGCTCGGACTGACGATCAGCGCGGTGGTAGGGTTCGCCAACGGCTTCATCACTTTGGTTTTCAATATTCCCAGCTTCATTGCCACGCTTGGCATGCTTTTCATGGTGCGCTCGTTAACCGTCGTTCTAACCGGTGGATTTCCTCCGCTGCTCTCAAGCGAGCTGCCAATCGGGATCTTTACCCAGTTCGTCGGTCCGGCGGGAATACTCCGTGTATCGTTCATCTGGTTCGCCGCCGTCGCGCTGATCGCGGGAGCGATGCTCAGCGGCTCGAATTTCGGCAATTGGATCCGCGCCACCGGTGGTTTCCTCGATGCCGCCAAGTCGATGGGGGTGCCCGTCAGGCGAGTGAAAATGTCGTGCTTCGTCATATGCTCCATGCTGGCGGGCTTTGCGGGAACGATCCAAGTCTTCCGATTAGGTTCCGCGCTTCCCTCAATCGGAGATGGGCTCGAGCTGCAGGCGGTGGCCGCAGCAGTGATCGGCGGGACTTCCTTGACCGGTGGTGTCGGCACGGTGCTAGGCGCCATCGTTGGCGCGCTACTCATCCGTGTCATCGACAACGGCTTGGTCATGTCTCAGGTGGACGCCAATTGGTTCAAATTTACCGTGGGCGCACTGACCGTATTCGCAGTCGTGGCCAATTCCTGGCTACGGCGGACTGCTCGCCGCATCAAGGTGGAGGGCTGAAATGACTACGCCGCTCATCTCCGTCCGCAACTTGCACAAGTGGTATTCCGGGGTGCACGCTCTCAAGGGCGTCAACCTCGACGTTCAGCCCGGCGAAGTGTGTGGCCTGGTCGGCGACAATGGCGCCGGCAAATCGACGCTGATAAAGATTCTTGCTGGCGTCCATCGCCCGGACCGTGGCGAAATCAGGATCGGCGGTCATCCGGTCGAAATAACTTCACCCAAGATCGCGATGAAGCTCGGCATCGAGACGATTTATCAGGACAATTCGATGGTTCCCACGATGTCGATCGCGCGCAACCTTTTCATCGGCCGCGAACCGCTCCGGTTCGCGATCGGCGGACTTGGGTTGATCGATCATGCGCGTATGCGCGACGAAGCGATCCAGGCAATTGGCGATGTCGATCTGCATTTGCGCTCACCCGATGCGCTGCTGAGTGAACTCTCTGGCGGTCAGCGGCAGGGCGTTGCCATCGCCCGTGCCATGCATTTCAAGTCGAAAGTGCTGATTCTCGACGAACCGACTAATCACCTTTCAGTAAAAGAAACAAAGAAGGTGCTGGCGTTCGTGCGCAGCCTCCCGGCGCAGGGAGTCACCGGAATACTAATTAGCCATAACCTGCATCACGTTTTCCAATCGTGCGATCGCATCGTTGCTATGGCCCGCGGCGAGATCGTCTTGGATAAGCCGATCGAGGAAACCACCGTTGATGAGGTCTCCGACGTTCTATGACGCCCAATCGGGATCGCATTGTTAGTTGCGGGCGGGACGGCACGAGTGCTCGCCAAGATAGGACTAATCTCACGCCAAGACGCCAAGGTTTCGGATTAGAGGTTATTAACGACCCGCCGGATGCCGTTCTTGAGAACAGCTTCACCAAAATTGATTAACGGGCCCAGGCGAAGCCCGGTAAGCCGGAGGTAAGTTCAGAGCTGTTTGAAATGGACAGGCTCCAGCTTCTCCACCGAGTTCAGCTCCAGAATAACAAGCTCATTCATGACCACATCCATCTTAAATGCGCTGTCAAAAGCAGTTCCGCCTTCTTCGCGCATGCCGCACATCATAACGCGATACTCACATGTTGTATAGCCTTTGAGCCTTTACCTCTAATCCGAAACCTTGGCGTCTTGGCGTGAGATTAGTCCTATCTTGGTGGGAGCTTTTCTGTCGCTCGGGAGAGCAATTGACCTTAAACCGAACTGCGAAACAACTTGGCATGACTGACGGTTCACGCTTGAGAAGCCAAACGCCAACCGGCGGAAGCTTACCGGGTCTGGGCGTCTATCACATTGGGCGTCGAAACGACCCCGTCCCTGTAAGTAACCTGGTGGTAATTACCGTCATCGCTTCGGTAAGTGTAGAGCTCGTACGGAACATTATATTCGACGAACTCTTGCGTATCGACCGGTTGGCCCCAATAAGTGTCGACCAGGTCCACAGGCATTCCGTCGTCAACTCGATCATCCAAAAGATCATCGCACCAACTATCAACCGTAAAAGGCGCGTATCCGAGGCCGATTAGGTTGAAAAAGAAACTTCGTGTCCGATTGAGCCTCTCTCTCCGGTCGTCCAACATCCGTGGGTAAGAGGCGAACTTATTCTCATAGCGCTGGAATTTTTCGTTGATCCTTGCGTCGTCTTCAGATGGCGCGCGATTAGGAGATAGATGTTGTACCCCGTTTTCGCCCCCGTGAGCGATAATAGCCCCAGAATCGCGTTGCGTTCCTTGACCACGAACTCCGAAGGGTCGGACCAATTCGGGCGGCCTGGGCTCTCGCGTCTGTGGTATCCCTTCTTGTCGTCGAACCGTGCTCATCTGATTGGTCGGACTCGGGACAAAACCATTCCGGTTTCCTAGCGACTCACGATTCGCGCCGACGAGTGGACCGCGGTTCTCAGGATGCTCCATGGCTTGACCGCGATAGCTAGTGAGGTACGGGTTGCGAGCAGCAACACTACCGTGAGGCGCATTAAATCCAACGCGCGGAACTGAGCCTGTAAAGCTACCTCGAGATGCGTGTCCGCCGCCGTCCTGGGGCCCTGCGAAGGAAAGAGAGGTTGTTGAGGCAAAAACAAATGTGATGCAGGCGAACCTACCCAAAAAGTTCCACCGCGCTCCTGGGTGAGCAGCCACGGTAGAGAAACAAGTTTTCATTAAATTGAACAATTCCTTTGCTGATTAGACCACTGTGCTGACCGATCGGTTCATCCTTGCTACTAAGGTAGCTTATCCGGCCTTCAATCAGACATTATCATCAGCCATCACTGACTCTATGGTCTCAAATGACCATTCTGAATCGCTCGATCGGGTGATTTCGCACCGTAGCTAGAACCGATACAAGTTGGCCTAGAAGTGTCGTTGCAAAGAAACCTTTTGTCCGAATTATGCGTGGTAAGCTAGATAACCACCTTTAATGTAAGGGCTTAGGCATGTAGACATTCAGTCCAAATTGCGAAGCCTTTCTCCAAAAACCAGGTGTCGATAGCGGAAAAATAAGGCTCTAAAATTCGATCAGTGTGCATTTCTCTCGGCTGTCGGACGCCTTCCCGAATCACCACGGTTCGCTCGAATGAAACGTGTCGACCCGCCCTGCCTGCAATGGTCACGTCATCAAAAACGACGATTCGAGGAGCAAGACGTATGAACTGGTTTTCCAGCGGCGAAGCGCTATTCCAGCACTAGCGTCATTTAACGTGATCGACAATTCCGTACTCCCTGGCTTCATCAGCCGACATCCAGTATTCGCGATCTATAGCGGTCAATATTTCACTTTTAGAGCGGGAAGTGATTCCAGCAAGGATCTCAGCTGTGCGATCACGGGCAAGTTCGATGCGCTGTTTCGTTCGACCAGGTCGTCAGCGTTGCCGCTAAACTTAATCGATGGTTGGCAAAGACAGATACTGGAGTTTCGGTTGGCCGTCCGCTTTCCCTTTTTGCCGGAGGCCAAAAGTACAGCACTCACCCCGATCGCTTTCCCGACACAATAAGTCCGAAGGTCGCAATCCAAGGAGTCGATCACATCACAAATCGCCAGTGCGCTTATCTCCGAGGGATGATCGGAATTTATCCAGAGTGAGATTTCCTGACTCGAATCTTGCTGTTGTAGAAAGATCAACTGTGCGATGACAAGATTGTAGTTTTTCTCATCCATAGCCGGACCAACGATCAAGGTCCGTGAACGGAGCAACTCTGAACCTAAATCTGCTTGGAACCGATCTGGCCGGTCGGACTGGTCCGCGCTCAGAGTGTCCTTAGTCATAAAGAGATTGCGGAGAAACTAATATCTTCTCCAGGCGCCGTCTAATCGGAAACCGGGTAGTGGTACACTCGATGGCACCCATAAGTCGCATCAGTCCCATGCGACCTATGAGTCCTATGAGTCGCATCGGGTCCACATCACGCCTTGACCGGCATCCACACTTCCATACCACCAGTCCCGGTCTGCGGGTCGAAATTCTCGTCGTAACGCTCGAAGAAGCCCAGCGCGTCGGCCGCGACTTCGTAGCCCGAGTCTGGGAGCCATTTTCGCCCGATCGCATCTATTGTATTCCAGAGCCGTGATACATGTTCACGATGCGGAAAGACCGCGTATTTGTGCGCTGGAATTCTCAACTGAGTCAATTCGCCGGGAAGACCGGAGAAGTCGGATACTTCGACGCCCGCTAGATAATATTCGCACTCGCCACTGCCAGCGCCTTTAAACAAGGAAACGCCATAGGCAATATGGCCAATCTGTCCCGGGACGTTGCCGATATAAGGTACGAAGCGTTGCCACAACGCAAGAATGTTTCCCGCGTTATCAGCAAGACGCTCTCGCAATCCGGCAATAAGCAGCGGTTTGCCGTATTCAAAGCGCGGGGTTTCCAGTTCCACTACGAGATTCTTATCGGTTTGCATGTTCTTTTCGTTTTGAGGTTCTTGATCTCTCTTTGGCTCAATCTCACGACGAACGGGCTTACCGATTCAGGACAATCGACTTGCACTCAATTTTCTGGGTCCCAAATATGGGCCTCGATATACGAATACCCACATGCCGCGACGCTTCGCATCGGCGATACGCGCGTAGAAATCATACGTCCTCATTGCTCCCGGCAGTTTACGACCGGTGGTAGGGTGCGTCCGTCCCGGAGTGCCGAAGCACTTTTCCAAAGAAAAAAGCGTCGATATTAGCGCCCTCTTTAGTTGTGCTTTACGGGCGACGTTTGACGGCGATGAAGAATCTAGGTCTTCGTGTAGATTCTCAGTCAATGTTTATGGCCGGTTCGGCCGGGGGAGATACCGAGTCGCTCCGGTTATACTAAAAGGAATGTTATGACTAATCCGTCGAAAAAAGAAGTTTCCTTGGGTTTTATCGGTTTGGGCAACATGGGTTTGCCTATGGCAACTAACCTCCTGAAGGCGGGGTACCAGTTGCGGGTCTACAATCGGACCGCGCACAAGGCTGACCCATTAATAGCCGCCGGCGCGAAGGCGGTCAACTCTCCCAACGACGTGATCGAGCCTGGAGGTATCGTTTTTACCATGTTGGCAGACGACGCTGCGGTCGAATCGATCGCGGGCAGTAATTCGGATTTCGTCGACCGTTTTGCTGGAGGCGGCATTCACGTCTCTATGAGCACGATTGCCCCCCAAACCGCGCGAAACCTGGCCGAACATCATGCCAAAAAAGGCGTCGCTTACCTGGCCGCACCCGTAATCGGCCGTCCGGATCGCGCCGCCGCCGGAACTTTGTTCATTCTCCTGGCGGGCGAAAGCAACGCCAAGCAGGTGGTTGAGCCGTTGTTGAAAAACCTCGGGCAGCGGATTTTCGACTTTGGAGAAAAACCGTGGCAAGCCAACGTCGCGAAGCTGGTGGTAAACTTCAACATCGCTGCCGCAATTGAATCTATGGCCGAGGCATTTACTCTGGCGGAGAAGGAAGAAATACCGCGGTTAAAAATCGCGGAACTGTTTTCGGAGACGCTCTTTTCGGGCCCAGTTTACAAGGGATACGGCGATCTGGTGGCTCGGCATCAATATAAGCCAGCCGGGTTTCGACTGCGGCTGGGTTGGAAGGACGTGCGCCTGGTTTTGCAAGTTGCCCAAGAGAGTGAGACCCCAATGCCGATCGGCTCGTTGCTCGGCAACCGTTTCCTTTCAGCTCTGGCAAAAAATCGCGGCGACCTGGATTGGTCCGCTTTGGCCTTGGGCGCTTCCGACGACGCGGGACTGACGCCCTAACCATCGTTTGCGCTTTTCGGAAGCAGCGAAGGCACATGAGCGGCTAGCGGCTCGCCATGTTTTGGGTAAAATCATGGATCCGTTAGCTGAAAACGAACCAATATGAAAGACGAAGCAGAAGATCAATCCGGGCTCAAGCACATCCAGCAGCTCGCTGCGGAGGAGCATCGCCTATTCGCCCACGAAACGCTCACTGATGGCGACCGTGCGCGGCTAGCGAAAATCAATATTGAATTAGATCAGTGCTGGGACCTCTTGCGGCAGCGTCAAGCTTTGCAGGATGCCGGACGTAATCCAAACGAGGCGCATATGCGGCCGCCCGAGATCGTCGAGAACTACGAACAGTGATAGGGAAGGAGCGGCAACAATTTATATGCCGACAGGATCGGCATCGACTCGTCCGAGAAACTCGCTTTATTCAAATCTCAAATGAAACAGAATGTTACTGTCGCGTTGTTGGTGCGCCTGGAGGCGAAACCGGGAAAGGAAGTCGATGTAGAAAGGTTTCTGCGCGGAGGCCTGTCCATCGTCGAAGATGAACCGGCGACGACTACTTGGTTTGCTATCCGGCTGGGACCGTCCACCTTCGGTATCTTCGATGCATTTCCGGACGAGGCGGGGCGCCAAGCGCATCTATCCGGCCAAGTTGCTGCGGCGCTGAAGGAGAAGGCTTCGGAACTTTTCGCGGAGCCGCCGAAAATCGAGATGGTTGATGTCCTCGCCGCTAAGCTGCCGGGTTAGGCAAAAGAATAACAGCCACAGCTGAAGTCAAAGAGGTTCAGTCCAACGACTAGGCTTGGCCCAGGACAGTCGAACCGGCTGTCCCAAGAGAACTTCGCATGAATCGGAGAAGCTTCTTCAAGCGCCTAACGACAATCCCAGTCTGGCCAATCCTCTGGAGATATCTGCCAATACCAGCAAAAGCTACCGACCCATTAGCGAATTCCTCTGCTCGTCGCGTACGGCCATCCGATTCATCGTGGCCAAATGCCGAAGGCTGGGAAAAGCTCAGGCAAGATGTCGGAGGGAACCTCATCAAAGTGGAATCCCCGCTAGTCGTCTGTGAGTCGGCGCCTAACAGTGCGCCCTGTCAGGTGATTCTCAAGAATTTGCAAAACCCCTACTTCGTCGGTGACCAGGCGGGTGGGACGCAAACCTCCGGATGGATAGACGCATGGACTTCTGCACCAAGCGCGTATGCGGTTGCGGTCAGAAATACCGCCGACGTTGTTGCGGCGGTTAACTTCGCTCGCGAAAATAATTTGCGGCTTGTCGTCAAGGGGGGCGGGCACAGCTATCAAGGCACGTCCAACGCAGCGGACTCTCTGCTGATATGGACGCGGGCTATGAAAAACATCACCGTGCACGATGCGTTTGTGGCCCATGGCTGCACTGGAACACAGGCTCCACAGGCAGCTGTCACGGTCGAAGCTGGCGCAATGTGGATTGATGCCTACGACGCGGTAACGACAAAGGCTGGTCGCTACGTCCAGGGCGGTGGCTGTACGACCGTCGGCGTCGCGGGGCTCATTCAAGGCGGCGGATTCGGAAGCTTCTCGAAAAAGTTTGGTATGGCAGCGGCGGGACTATTGGAGGCGGAGGTTGTCGCGGCAAATGGCGCAGTGCTTATCGCCAATTCCTGCGAAAACCCTGATCTGTTCTGGGGGATCAAAGGTGGTGGCGGCGGTAGCCTGGGCGTTGTCACCAAGGTCACACTCCAGACACATGAACTCCCGACTTTCTTTGGCGGAGTCATTGCCAAGATCAAAGCTGCATCGGACGCAGCCTTCCACCGGCTGATCGGTCAGTTCATCAGTTTCTACAACGAGAGCCTTTTCAATCCTGACTGGGGCGAGAGTGTCACTTTTCGGCCCGACAATTCGGTCACTATCGCTATGGTGTTCCAGGGCTTCGATCAGCGACAGGCCGAGAATGTTTGGCAGCCATTTTTCAATTCGGTGAACCGATCGTCACCGGAGCTAACGTTCGAATCTATACCAAGGATCGGGAGCGTGCCTGCCCGGAACTTCTGGAATGCCGAGTACCTTAGAAAGAATTGGCCCGACATGATATTTCCTGACGATCGTCCTGGTGCGGCCGAAACTCACATCTGGTGGGCCGGCAATCAAGGAGAGGTAGGATTCTACCTGTACGGTTATGAGTCCGCTTGGTTGCCCGCCTCCCTGTTGGAAAAGGAAGAGCAGAAGCGTCTCGCTGATGCTCTTTTTACGGGTAGCAGACATTGGAGAGTGTCCTTGCATTTCAATAAGGGACTTGCGGGAGCGCCTCCGGACACCCTGGCTGCAGCCAGAGACACCGCGATGAATCCCGCAGTGGTAGACGCTTTCGCGCTCGCGATTATTGCCGGCGGCGGTCCGCCGGCTTACCCGGGTATTCCCGGTCATCAGCCCGATCTGATTGCTGCCCGTAAGAATGCCGCTGAAGTCGACCAAGCAATGGACGAATTGCGAAAGATCGTACCAGACGCAGGATCTTATGTGTCGGAGAGCAACTACTTCGAGCGATCCTGGCAACGATCGTTTTGGGGCCCAAATTACCCGAGGTTATTGCAGGTTAAAACGAAATACGATCCAGGCGGCCTCTTCTTCGTCCACCACGGTGTGGGTAGCGAAGAATGGAGTGCGGATGGCTTTACCCGTTCGATCTGACGCTGCTCAGGCGAGATGTCGGAGGAAATCTCATCAAAGTAGAATTCCGCTAGTCGCCTGTGAGTTCGGGCTTAACAATGGGCCCGGTCAGGTGGTTATCAAGAGTTTGCAAAGCCCTACTTCGGGTCGGAGATGCTGACCGCCAATGCATTGTCAGCCATGCCCTTACCGGCTCATCGAATACCTTCATTGCGATGGTGGCAAACACGACTGCGCATATCATTTCTAGGCAGACCATGATCCACACCTGATCGCTTCTGACGGCTAGAACTCGTGTTAGATGACTAAATAGCCTAACAAATGGGTAGTGGAGAATGTATAGCGGGTAAGAAAGTTTGCCGAGGAAGAGGCACGTCGCCCTGACAGCAGGACTAGGCTCCGTCCTCGTTCCCAAGATCACGATTGCCGGGAATACGAAAACAACGATCGCGCTTTCATAGATCCATTTAAACGGACCGCTTGGACATATAAGCGTTGCTACGAGAAGCACCGAGAGAATAACAACAGGAAGGGAAAACCTGAACCTGTTGTGCGCGAGCTGCCAACGGAATAGAAAAATGCCGAGAAAGAAGGGAAATACTACGCGTCCGAAGCCACAAACAATTGTTCTCAAAGTTTCGCCGCCAGTGACTGCATTAAGATAATAAGCTTGGACAAACACGCCTACGCAGCCGAAAACTAATATTGCTTTAAAAGCGCGGCCGGACAGCTTGCGAAGCACCAGCGCGTATATCACGTTGATTAGAATTTCGAAAAACAGCGACCATGCTGGCGGGTTAAATGGATAAATAGATTCCCACCCTTGGTCGTGTATCAAACTGGTCGGCAACATAAAGATGCTACCAACCAACGCTACGACCATAGTTAAACTGGATTCTGCGGCGTGATGCTCAAATACTGACTTCAGGCAGAAAACTAGAAAACCAAAAATAGTTCCAACCAGGATTAGCGGATACAGCCGGATCAGTCGTATCCTTATGAATTCCTTCACCGACATGTTCACGAGCAAGCGGTGTTCATAAGCGTATCCGATAACAAATCCGCTAAGCAGGAAGAAGAAGTCCACAGCCAATACTGCATGTGGGAGGAAATAGTCGAGATTAAACGGGGTTAGTGCATGGAGTGCCAGTACGACAAGTGCCGCGACTCCTCTGAGTCCATCCAGCGCGCTAAAGTGGTGTTGGGTATTCCGTGTTAAACCACCCCGGTCAACGAGATTGACGGCTACGGCTCGATCGTGTCGGCCTTTTATGGTCATTTTAGCAGCTATTGAATTTCTACTTCTTCTAGCAGTTTTGCCGACCGAAGCGCAAGCGTAGAACTTACAACGCGATTACGCCGGATAATTGTTAAGAAAATCATTCGCCGACCGCCTGATAAGCTTGGTGGTTTTCAGCAGCGTACGAAGCGATGAGTCCCGCAGCGGTAGACGTTTCGCGCTCGCAATGATTGCCGGCAGCGGTTCGCCGGCTTACCCTGGGTATTACCGGTCATCAGCCGAAGCTTTTATTCGTTTATGAATGTGAGCGGATAGCCGGCCCCAAATTTCGGAATACCGAGTACTTGAGAATCGAGGGTGACAAGGTCAAGGAAGTTGAAGTCTATTTCGGCTCTCTTCCTGAAGCTATTTTGGGAAAGTGAGATCTTTCCGTCGTAACGCGACCAGCGATGACGTTCGCACCCTTCTAGCCTCCGGCGGAAAGTCTTTGCCGAGACAGAGACGCAGGCCATTTGTGTAGAAGTCTACTCGCGAGTCGCCATATTAGCGGTTTCTCGGAGACAAGGCGCGAATTCACCACGCCGTCTGTCCGAGCGAAAAAGGAGGTAACTACACAAGCATGAAGGTTTTGGTCACAGGAAGTGCTGGGCACCTTGGTGAAGCGCTGGTCCGCACTTTGCAGGATTTGCAACACGAGGTCATTGGTATCGATATTCGTGCATCTCCGTTCACCAGCGAGGTTTGCTCGATCCTTGATCGCCCTTGCCTGAGGGGATGCATCAGCGGGGTGGACGCTGTCTTCCACACCGCCACTCTGCACAAGCCTCATGTTGTCACCCATAGCCGGCGCGACTTCATCGACACCAACGTCATCGGCACGCTCAATCTGTTAGAAGAGGCGATCACGGCAGGGGTCAGGTCGTTCATCTTCACCAGCACAACCAGCGTTTTCGGCGATGCCTTGGTGCCGCCTCCCGGAGCGTCTTCGGCTTGGGTGACGGAGGATGTTACCGCCGTTCCAAAGAACATCTATGGTGTGACCAAGGCGGCAGCGGAGGACCTTTGCCAGCTGTTCCACAGGAACCACGGACTTGCGTGCATCGTGCTCAGGACATCGCGTTTTTTTCCCGAAGTAGATGATAATCGAGTCGTACGGGAAACCTACGCTGACGACAACCTCAAGGCGAACGAGTATCTCTTCCGACGGGTAGATATCGAGGACGTCGTCAGCGCACATGTGTTGGCGGCCAACCGCGCACCTGCGATCGGTTTCTGCCGATACATAATCAGCGCAACGACACCTTTCCTGCCCGTCGATCTAAGAGATTTGCGTGCAGATGGGCCTTTGGTGGTGCGGCGGCGCGTTCCGGACTACGAAGCCGAGTACCAGCGGCGTGGCTGGAAGATGTTTCCGAGCATTGAAAGGGTGTATGTCAACAATCGGGCCCGTAACGATCTCGGTTGGCCACCGCGTTTTGACTTCAGCTATGTTATCGGGCGCCGGAAAGCGGATGATGATCCGAGAAGCCGTCTGGCGCGGATCATCGGGTCGAAGGGATACCATGCTGAGGCATTTGCTGAGGGGCCTTATCCCGTCGGATGAACCTCAAATTTGTTTTTGCAAGGCGCAGGCCGACTTACAGGTTGCGGGTTACGGGTTGCGGGTCCAAGACGCGGGTCGATGGTTTGGCCCGCAACCCGCAACTTGCAACCTGTAACCTCTCTTATGGCTAGCCGCCGATTCGTTTCACGCTTTCGAAGATTTTTTCGATGGTGGGGAAATGCTTTTCCTGATCCTTCTTGGTAACCCAGTAGGTCACCGTAAGCACTTGACCGTCGCCGGCATCGGTGAACGCAAAGCCGACTGTAGCCGGGCCCCACTCTTTGCTGGTGCCACTCCAAGAGATGCGCTTCCATCCGAGGTTAGCGGCTTCGAATTCCTGCTTTTGCTCAGAGGCCTTGTCGAGTTGAACCCCCTGATCCTTGGTGAGCCAATCTACGTTTTCGTCGATGAGCGCCTCCAACCCCTTGGCCGAGGTCACCTCAAAGAAGATCGTGGCCACCTTATCGGGCGACTCGCAGGCAACACCCTTCTCGGTTGCCTCCGGTTTCCAGGAGTCGGGGATGTCCACTGAAATCGCCGGCTTGTCCTCGGGGACGTTCACCGTGGCCGCCGGGGCGAGAGTGGTAAACAGGAGAGAGCAAGCCAGGGCGGTCAGAACGCCACTTAACCAACGAGAAATAAACGAAAACATAATATTCTCTTCGTAAATCCATAGTCTCTTTGAAAGCCTATAATTTGACTCCGCTGGGTCAAACCGATCTAAGCTCTGTTGCTATTTGATCATTAGAAGTTTTCCTTCGAATATCGTGACAACAGATATAACTTGCTGACGATAAGTACATTGTAGTGTCGAGTAAGTGGATGAGCGGCTGTTCAGGTATTGAGGAATGCCTGTTGATGTGCAAAGGCAGATTCGAGTTTTGTTTGGTTCGCACTCAAAAACGCTCTAAAATTCGATTAGAGCGCATTTCCGGAGCTCGCCCGCCACTGATCTATCTCGGAATTTCCAGCGGTTATCTCGAAAAATCGGCCCTCGCGCTTGCCAATGATCGACAACTGCTATCAGCCGAAATATTGCTCGAGCAACGCCGTCACCATTATATGTGAGACAGTACACTAGGCCCGATTCCTTAAGGTTTAAGGCACGGCCTAGGTCACTTGGCTACCGACCGAGAACAGGTGTGCCTGCTCGGCCAGGAATCGCCGCAAGGACTTAGGGGCTTGGCCGCCGATGCGTTCGATGGTGTCGGTGACCTGGTAGCTCGCCTGGAACTCAGGACTGCGGGTTCGCAGGTACCTCCAAAGATCGGTCAGATGTTCAAGCGCCGCATCGTTAAGTCCGGCGCCGGACACGTTCTGGACCCACTGGTCATCGGTGATCTCTCGGTAGCGGACCGGCTTGCCGAGCGCGTCCGAAAAGGCGGCTACCATATCCCGAATGGTAACCACGCCTCCTACCAAAGGCAGGACTGTGTTCTTCGGCTGGACGGGGCCTAGGAGCAGGCCGACGGCCACCCGAGCGACGTCTTCGGCCGAAACCATCGGTAGGGTGGTGGAGTCAGGGCCCCACGGCAGAAGAATGGAGCCGGCCTTGGCCAAGCTGCCGCGCGCTAACGCGCGCAGGTTTTCGTAAAACACTGTCGCATCCAGATGAACCGCTCCGATTTCGGCCCAGTCAAAGATTTGTTCCGATAGCCAGTGACGTTTCTGATGCGGCGTCGGGTGGTTCCCCTGGCGGTTCAGGAGCTGCGAAAGATTGACGACAAGCTCCAGCCCAGCTTCGCGCGCAGTGGCGGCGAAAATCGCCGTCGCGTCCAACAGCCCATCCT
>Ga0209526_10000687_pt1 | contig 22136 bp, 19 predicted proteins | sample JacPinW_OM2H0_M1_FD_188566 | JGI IMG/M metagenome (GOLD analysis project Ga0209526, IMG submission 188566) | Forest soil microbial communities from Algoma, Ontario, Canada - Jack Pine, Ontario site 1_JW_OM2H0_M1 (SPAdes) (version 2) | ecosystem: Environmental > Terrestrial > Soil > Boreal... | reverse complement strand
AGCGTAGTCTCCTTGGAAGAGGAGATGGTGCTGGAGGTCGCCAAGGAAGAGACCAAGGAGAGTCTGAAGCCGCGTCCGCCGGTGGTGACCGTGATGGGTCACGTGGACCACGGCAAGACGAGTTTGCTTGATGCGATCCGCGAAGCGGATGTCGCCGGCGGTGAAGCTGGGGGTATCACGCAGCACATCGGCGCGTACAAAGTGCTGGTGAACAACCGTAGCGTGGTGTTCATCGATACGCCGGGCCACGAGGCCTTCACGCGCATGCGCTCTCGCGGGGCAAAAGTCACCGATATCGTGGTGCTGGTGGTTGCCGCCGATGACGGCGTCATGCCCCAGACGAAAGAGGCCATTGACCACGCGAAGGCCGCGAATGTGCCGATCGTGGTGGCCATCAATAAGATCGACAAGCCTGAGGCGCAGATCGAGCGCGTGAAAAGACAGCTTGCCGATACCGGTCTGCTATCTGCCGAGTGGGGTGGCGACACGGAGTTTGTGGAGGTTTCTGCCAAGCAGAAAAAGGGCATCGAGAAACTATTGGAAACCCTGCTGCTGATGGCCGACCTACGCGAGTTGAAAGCCAATCCCGATGCGCCGGCCACTGGAACCGTGCTCGAATCGCGGGTGGACAAGGGCCGCGGTCCGGTCGCAACCATATTGGTCCAAAACGGCACGCTGCGTCCCGGCGACTTCTTCATCTGCGGCTCCGTGTTCGGCAAAGTCCGCGCGATGTTTGACGATCGCGGTCGTCCTGCCGTGGAGGCGCCGCCGTCCACACCGATCGAAGTACTCGGTTTGCAGGGAGTTCCGGACGCGGGAGACAACTTCCAAGTCACGGACGAAGCCAAGGCCCGCCACATCGTCGAATATCGCCAGGGAAAACAGCGCGACGCTTCGCTGGCTCGCAGTTCCGGCTCGCGGATTACGCTGGACCAGCTCCACGAACAGCTCAAAGCGGGTGACGTCAAGGAACTGGGCATCGTGATCAAGGCCGACGTGCAGGGCTCGGTGGAAGTGCTCAGCGAAATGTTGCCGAAGCTCTCGAACGATCAGGTAAAGCTGAAGATTATCGGTTCAGGTGTCGGTGCCGTCACCGAAAATGACGTTCTTCTGGCCTCAGCCTCCGGGGCCATTATCATCGCCTTCGGTATCCGGCCGGACCGCAAAGCGGCAGAGATGGCTCAACAAGAGCACGTCGACATTCGCACGCACACGATCATCTACGAAGTATCCGACGAACTGAAGAAGGCCATGGAAGGGCTGCTCGAGCCGGTGATTCAAGAAACGTACCTGGGCCGGGCGGAAGTGCGGAACACGTTCCGCGTCAAGGGAGCCGGCACGGTCGCAGGCTGCTACGTCGTGGACGGGGTACTCAAGCGCGACGCACAGATTCGCGTTGTTCGTGACGGCGCGGTGGTCTATACCTCAAAGCTGAGTTCGCTCAAGCGCTTCAAGGACGATGCCAGCGAAGTGCGCACGGGCTTCGAGTGCGGCGCGGGGATAGCGAATTTCAACGACGTAAAGGTCGGGGACATTCTGGAATGCTTCCAGGTGACGAAACTGAGCGCCGCGGAAGCCGCGGCCCAGGGCACCGCACCCGCGTCGCGCAAATAAACTGCATGCCGGTGCCTCGCGGCCGGACAGGAAAATCGCCTCTCGGAGCCGCTCATGCCGGTCGGCTTGCTCACCCTCGAGTTGCACATCCCGGACGCGCAATCGCTGAAGGACAAGAGGCAGGTATTGCGGAGTTTGAAAGACAAGCTGCGCCGGGAGTTCAATGTGGCGGTGGCGGAACTGGAGCACCACGACACCTGGCAGCGATCGGTCGTCGGCGTCGTGACGATTTCAAATGAAGAGAAGCACGTGGCCGAAATGTTGCAAAAGGTTCTGGACGAAGCAGATCGCATTCTCGGCTCGTTTTTGATCAATCAAGCGATAGAAATCATCTAGGAAGCATTGCAGGCAAGCATGAGTCCAGCGAGTCATCGCCACGAACGCGTGGGCGAAGAAATTGCCCACGAAGTGAACGCCATGCTTGCCGGCGAACTGAAGGACCCGCGGCTCGAGGGTATGGTGGTGGTCAGCGAAGTGCGCGTGCAGCCGGATATGCGCCACGCCCGGGTGTTCATCCATGTAAGTGGAACGGAGCAAGAGCAAGAAGCCGCCATCAAAGCGCTGCACCACGCCGCGGGCTACATCCGGCGCGAACTTATCGAGCGGCTGCAGCTCGGCCGCACCCCGGAGCTGCATTTCACGCTGGACCTCTCGCAGGAGTACACCCAGCGCATCGAACAGCTCCTGAAGGAAGTGAAGAAGGACAAGCCGGCGGCTTCTTAGGAATTTTCCGAGTGCGTCGTATGCCGGTGTGTAGGGAGAGAAGATGTCCCCGGGCGCATCGGGGGGCTACAGACCTTGTGGCGGCGGCCCTTAGGCCGGCATCTTCGTTTTCTGATCCGAGGGTTTAAAACAGAATGCCACGCCAGCCGCAGCCGGCGCCGTTTGACGGCGCCCTGGTGATCGATAAGCCGCAGGGCAAGACGTCGCACGACGTGGTCGATGCGGTGCGCCATCTCGCCGGATTCCGGCAAATCGGTCACCTGGGAACACTCGATCCGCTGGCCACCGGGGTTTTGGTATTGCTGCTGGGGCGCGCCACCCGGCTGGTGCAGTTTTACGGAGGCCGCCGCAAGCGGTATTCCGCGGGGTTCCGGTTCGGCTTCGCCACCGACACCTACGATTCTGATGGGGAAGCGCAAGGCCCGGATGCGCCAGCGGTTCTTGACAGGGGGATGCTCGAGAGACTGGCCGCCGAGCGCGTCGGACGTTTCGAACAGATGCCTCCGGCTTTTTCCGCGAAGAAAGTGCATGGCCGACCGGCCTACCAGCTGGCGCGAAAAAAACAGCCGGTCGAGTTAAAGCCTGTCGAGGTCGAGATCTTTGAATACCGGCTTACGCAGATGGAGGGCAACATCGCGCGCTTCGTCATCGAATGCTCCTCCGGTACGTACATACGCGCCCTAGCGCACGAAATGGGTCAAAAGCTCGGAGGGGGAGCGCATCTCGCGGAGATCACGCGCACCGCGGTCGGCGAGTTTTCCTCCGAGCAGGCCGTCAAGTTGGAGGAGCTGGCCGAAGCTGCGCGAGCGGGAAAGTTCGCCGACTATCTCATTCGGCTCGAGAATTTGCTGCCCAGCTTTCCGCGAGTGAATGTGCTTCCAATCGTGGAGCGACGCGTGCGCCATGGAACGAAATTCAATGTGACGCTGGCGCAAATTCAGCCGGGCCGCGTGGAACCCGCTCCCGGCGCAACCTCTCAGTTGGATGGCGGCGAGCCGCGCGCTCCGCGTCTTCGCGTGTTCAGCCAGCAAGACAAACTCATTGCCATCGCCGAAGCGGTGGTCCCTCGGACCTATCAACCGATCGTGGTCTTCGAGCCGCTGTCCTGAGGGCCTCAAGGCGGCGGAACCTATGGAGGGGTTCCTGGGGGCTGGGTGAGAGGCGGCGGCGCCGGTGGCGCGCCCGCGCCGATGGAGCCCCGGGAGCTCGCGTCGCCGCGTCCGGCGAAAATGCTGGGCGCCTGGCGCAGAGGAGTGCGGAGTCTTCGCGGGGTGACCACGATCAGGAACTCGGTATCTCTATGGGAGTTGTTTCTGCGTCCGAAGGCATAGCCGGCGCCGGGAAGATTGGCGAATCCAGGCAGTCCGGTGATGGCCCGGGTTTCTTCTGTGTCGAGCAGGCCACCGATCAAAGTGGTTTCGTCTTCCTTCACGCGAATGGTTTGGCTCAGCGTGCGGTTGGAAATGATGGGGATGCCGTTGATGCTGGTCCCGGAAAGCGCACGAATTTCAAACTCCAACTGCAGCGTAACTTGGCGATTCGCATGGAGGGTCGGCGTGGCCTTCACCTTTACGCCCAGATCGATGAATTCCGAACCCGGATAGGGAGTTTGTGTTGGTGTCGAGCCGTTGGCGAAGCTTGAGGAATCCTGAATCACGGTGACCACGCCTTGATTGACGGTCGTCCCGAGCGCGGTTAGAGCGACGTCCGGTAGTCCGCTGCTGGTCAAGACCGCACTGATGATCGCTGACGGGCTTGCGGGTGTGGCGATTTCGAGACGGTTGGAGAAAGTTCCGCCGCCCAAGCCTATGTAGATTCCAAGCGTGCCCTGACCCTGATTTGTCACGGCGAGGTCCGCGGCGTTGCCGCCCGTAAAATTCGCAATCACGATGCCCGCTGGAGTCGTGGCTGTCGGCAGAGGTGAACCGGGAGCCGCACTGAACGTGCCATCCGCATTGCTGCTGCCGAGAAGAATCGAGACGGTGTTGTCGGTCTGATTCACCACGGCAAGGTCTGCAACGCCATCCGTATTCAAATCCCCGGCCGCGACGGCCACCGGTAATTGGCCGACGGCAATAGGCGAGTGAGTGGCCTCGGTAAAATGAACGTTGCCGTTGTTGTCGACCGATCCCAGTAAAACCGTAACGTTGTTCGTGGTTTGGTTGACCACGGCAAGATCCGCTTCGGAAGCGTTCGTCGTGTTGCTGCTGGTACGCAGCGTCGCATTCCGGAAATTCGCGGTGGTCATCGCCACCGGCCCCTTTTCGGAAATGGTGGCGGTGTTTTGCAGCGCAAAAGGGGAGGCGGGAAACGGAGTGAATCCACCTTTGCCGTCGCCCTTGAAGACCGAGATCGTATTGTCCCCTTTATTTGCCACGGCAAAGTCCGGATTGCCGTCGCCGTTAAAATCGGCGACGACAATCGCGCTCGGATTTTTTCCTACTGCGTAGGGTGAGCCCTTGGCCTCCTGGAACGTACCGTCGCCGTTGCCGAGAAGCACGGTCACGTTGTTGGAGGTGGAATTGGCAATGACCAGATCGACGGGTGCAATCGTCACTCCGCTGGAATTGACCAAGGTGTTGCCGAAGATCCCAGCGGCGATCGCAACGGGCGCGGTCTCGCTCTTGGCGAGAACGATAGGCGAGTTGCCTTGCTGGACGAAACTTCCATTGCCTTGATTCAACAGGATGGTGATCGAATTGTCATTTTTATTCACCACCGCCAACTCGGGTAGCGTGCCTCCCGTGAAGTTGCCGGCTACCAGCGCCACGGGATTGTTGCCGACATTGACGGTTGTTTCCGGGAACTGTGCGGACGTGGGCAAGGCGGTGAGCGCGGTGCTGGCGCCCGTGCCGGTGCCGAGGCTCCCCGAGAGCAGCGAGAGCGTCACCGGAAACCGGTCGCCTACGAAGAAGGTTGCCGGCTTACCATCTTGCGCCCGCAGCAAAACCTGCCTGCCGCTCTGCACCAGGGTGAGGGCATCAGAAAAATTGGCAGCCACTCCAGGCAGGGTCAACAGAAATCTCGAATTGCCGCCGCCGACGATGGTGAACCCTGGAATGCTTGAAAAACCCTTGGCGTTGAAAATTTGTCCCACGATGGTGAGCGCATTCGCCAGGTCCGCGGCCTTTGCGAGGGCGCGAACGTCGTTCGGGCTGATCAAGAAGGCCTGCGCCGAGGCCGGAGGGGTGATGCCGAGCTGCCGGGCCTTGTTCCGGTCCACCTCCAGCAGTTCGATGTCCAGCATAACCTCGCCGCGGGCCTTTTCGACTTGCCGGATGACCTCGCCGGCCAGCTCCAATCTTTCTGGCGTATCGCGCATAGTAATCGAGCGGCTATGGGTGTCGAGCCCCATGTGCGTTGCGCCGGTGATTTCGCGTAAGACGCGCAGCAGTTCGGTCATCTCTTCAGGGGCTACCGAAGCGGGCAACAGAAACGTCTGCTCGGCTTGCAAACCATACTGCCGGCGCTTCTCTGCGGTATCGGGCGCCACGAATATCAGCGTCGCGTCCAGCGGACGCCAGAATGTTCCGGTTTGCTCGCCAAGCAGAGACACGGCGGTATTGAAATCGACGTCATCTACGCGCAGGCGGACGCTGCGAGGTGTCAGGTCCGGGTCGAAAGCCGCTTTGATGCCAAAGGCTTGTGCCACCTGCTCGTAGGCGGACTTGGTATCGCCGTGGATGTCAAAGCTGTGCTTGCCATTTTGCGGCTGCACATGCGGCATGCCGGAGATTTGCGCTGCTCTCGGAGCCGGTTCGTCCTCCTTCATCGCTTCGATCTGCGCGACGCGCTCGGCGACGACCGTATTGCTGGGATCGATGCGCATGGCCGTGCGCAACTCTTCAATGGCTTGCGGGGTGTTGCCCGCGAGCGCCAGGCGCTCGGCCGTTTCTACGTGGTCGCGGACGAGCGCGGAGCGCAGGGCCGCCCCCCGGCCGACGATGGCGAGGTCCTGGGGTGCATACCGCGCGGCTTCGTCGTAGGCGATCAGGGCCTCGTCTGCCCGCCCTTCCGCTTTGGCCTTATCTCCTCGCGCGGCGGCGTTTCGCGCGCGCTTCGGATCGGTGCGGGTGATCGATTGCGATGGCGGAGCCGCTGGGGTCTGCGTCTGAGCGACGACTGGCAGGCAAACCAGCAAGAAGCAGAGGAGCAGGGGAGCGGCTCGTCGGCGAGTTTGTGCCGGAAACATAGGTCAGAGTATTCTAGCGTGAAGATATAGGACCAGTATGGTCCGGTTGACGGAAGTAGCTAAGAAAGGTAAACTTAGTTTGTAGTTGCAAATGATTTACAACTGGAGTTCTCGTGCTTTCGGCTTTTCTCATCGCTCTCCGTGAAGGTGTCGAAGCCTCGCTGGTCGTGGGCATCATCCTGGTTTATCTCTCCCGTACGGGCCGCTCTCACCTGGCGCGTTTTGTCTGGTATGGCGTCGCGGCGGCCGTAGCGCTCAGCCTGGGCGTGGCCATTGCTCTCGACCGCTGGCGCATCAGCCAAGACGGCTTTGAGGGGTTACTACTCCTCGTCGCCGCGGTCTTCGTCAGTACGATGATCGTATGGATGAATCGCGTTGCGCGCCACCTGAAAAAAGACATCGAACAGAAAGTCGAAGCCTACGCCGTTCGCGCGGGAAGCGCCGCGGGATGGGGCATCTTCCTTTTTGTGTTTCTCATGGTCGTGCGCGAGGGCGCGGAGTTAGCCCTGATTTTGCGCGCCGTCGCGTTGTCAAGCGAGGGTCTGCAGACCTGGATCGGCACCCTCGTAGGAATTGCGGCTGCCGTGGCGGTAGGACTGTTTTTCTTCAAGGGCACGCTGCGAGTGCCGTTGCCTCGGTTTTTCGCGGCGACCAGCGTCATCCTGATGCTCGTCGCGTTTCAGCTTGCGCTCACCGGCTTGCATGAGTTGAGCGAGGCGCAATGGCTGCCCTCCGGCAAGACGGAAATGGCCATCATCGGCCCGATCGTTCGGAATGAGCTGTTTTTCTTCGTGTTTGTCTTCGGCGCGGCGGCATTGCTGGTGTTGCGCGAATGGCAGTCGGCCTCGCATGGAAAGGCCGCGCAGGCAGCCGCGGGAGAGGCGGAAAGGCGCCTCCTCGAATCGCAGAATCGCCGCCAGCGCCGCTGGATGGTGGCCGCCGCTTCCGCGTGCCTCGTGGTGATTCTTGTGCTCACGGCGGATTTCATCTATGCGCGCGCGAATTCCGCGCCGCCGACGTCGCGGCCGGTCAGTGCTACCGGCAACGAGGTTCGCATTCCTTTGAGCGAAGTGCAGGATTCGAACCTGCATCTGTTCACGATCAACGCTGCTGGCCAATCCTTGCGCTTCATGATCATCAAGAAGCCGAACGGCTACGGCACAGCGCTGGATGCCTGCCGCATCTGTGGCGCGGAAGGCTATCGCCAGGACGGTCAGAACGTCATCTGTCGCCACTGCGGTTCCGCGATTTATGTGCCGTCGATCGGAGACCAGGGCGGTTGCAATCCCATCGGCGTGCCCGCCCACGTCGATGGCAGCGACCTCGTGCTGGATGTAGGCTCGCTTACGCAAGCCGCGCGCGAGGTGCCCAAGTAGCACAGACACTTCTGCGGGCCCGCTGCAAATAGGGGATGGATGATCCATGAAGCAAGGTCACAACCCGATTCCGGTGCGGCACGCCCAACAGGTCATGTGCCGTTGTGTCCGCAATACCTTGTGAAATAAATGTTTTTACGCCTCGTTGCCGATTCCTTCACTCGCCGCCCGCGCCACAAGCTCCTTACCGGAGCCGCCCTCGCGCTCGGCATGGCCGTCGCCACCGCCGCGCTGAGCGTCTCCCTCGACGTCGGTGACCGTCTGGCCCACGAATTCCGCAGCCTCGGCGCGAATCTGCTGGTGACGCCGCAAGCGGATTCGCTCCCCCTCGAAATCGGTGGTGTCGACTATCGCCCCGTCAGCGCCGGCGCCTACCTCCCCGAATCCGACCTCCCCAAACTCAAGACCATCTTCTGGCACAACAACATCATCGGTTTTGCCCCGATTTTGGAGATGCCGGCGGATTTTGGCGTCCAGGAAAATCAGGCCACACGTTGGGAGACGAGAGGCAAGGCGCAGCTCATTGGAACCTGGGCTGCGCACGCGTTGCGTCTGGCGGACGGAAGCGAATTTACGACCGGAGTCACAAGGACCAATCCTTGGTGGAAAGTAGATGGTCGATGGTTTAAAGAAGACGCGAATGAGTGTGTGGTGGGCACAACCCTGGCGCGTCGTAGCAAGCTGGGTGTCGGCGACCCGCTCTATCTGAGTGTGCGCGACCCCTCGAAGACCGGACAACTGTTCGAGGTCTGCTCGATTACGGGACTGCTTTCAACGGGCGCTGCCGAGGACGAGGCGGTCGTTCTACCCCTCGCTCGCTTGCAAGAGTTGTCGAGCAAGCCTGGCCAGTACCGGCAGCTTTACGTCAGCGCACTGACGAAGCCTGAAGATGATTTCGGGCGTCGCGATCCCGCGACCATGAAGCCCGACGAACTGGAGCGCTGGAGTTGTTCTCCCTACGTTTCTTCCATCGCCTATTCCATCCGGCAAGTTCTCCCCGGCTCGGACGTGCGCGTAGTTCGGCGCGTCGCCGACGGCGAGGGCCGCGTGCTCACGCGCGTCCAAACGTTGCTCTGGCTCGTGACGTTCGCGGCGTTGCTGGCAGCGGCTCTTGCGGTGGGGGCGTCGTCGGCGGCTTCGGTCATGGAGCGCCGCACAGAGATCGGGTTGATGAAAGCCCTGGGCGCTGGCTCCGGCATGGTTGGTTTCCTGCTCGCGGCAGAACAGCTTCTCCTCGCCCTGGTCGGCGGTGGCGTCGGTTATGCCTTCGGCACTCTTCTCGCACGTTTGGTCGGTGAAAAAATTTTCGGGGCCGCTCCGGAGCCCTCGCTGCTCGTTCTCCTCGTCATTCTTGGCTTGGCCGCCACCGTCACGGTGCTCGGCAGCGCCCTCCCCCTGCGCCGCGCCTCGCGCTACGAGCCCGCGCCCATCCTGCGAGGGGAATGATGCTCTTCATGGCCACGGTCTCGCCAAGCACGCACCGCCGTTTCTCAGAAGCGGCACAGCACGGTGTCCCTTCTGGGCAGGATGTCGGCATGGCAGGTGGCCATGTCTGACGCCCGCTCCAGCAATCGCTCCATGTTCTGGCGCATCGTCGGTCGTCTCCTCACCGCCAACCGCGGTCGCCTCTTTGCGATCCTCCTCGCGCTCGGTGCCGGCGCCGCCGTCACCGCCGCGCTCCTGAATCTCCAGGTCGATGCCAAGCGGCGCCTCACCACCGAATTTCGCGCTCTTGGCGCAAACGTCGTCGTCACCCCACGCAATGTGACGAGTTCGAACACCGCCACTCTAAATGAAGCTGTGCTCGAGAAAATTCTCCAAGGCCAGCATGTTTCCGCCGTCGCATTTCTCTATCTAATTGGCGAGGTCTCCTCCTACGGTTCCAAAAATCCCAGCCATGTCGTCCTGGCCGGCGAAAAAGGCGGTCCCGCCATCCTTTCCGGTTTGCCAGCCTCCGCCATCGGTTCGATTTCGCGTTTCGAAGCGAATTGCACTGTCGGCACGAAAGTTGCCACAGAAATGCATCTACAGCTGAATGACCGATTGTTCTTGCGAAGCCAGGGTAGGGAAGTGACATGTCACATTGCCGCTATTCAGGCGACCGGCGGTCCCGAAGACACGCAGATCGCTCTTCGACTTGACGAGGCACAACGGCTGGCGGCATTGCCCGGACGCATCAGCTTGGTGCAAATCAGCGTTCCCGGGACGCCCCAGGCGATTAACAGCTACATCACGGAACTGACCCAACGACTCCCTGACGCCGATGTCCACGGCATCCGCCAGTTCACCGAAGCCGAATCCAAAATCTACGGCCGCATCAGCGGTTTGCTGAGCGCAACGGTTGCCGTGGTGCTCGTGCTTACGGCGCTGTGCGTGATGGCGGCGATGACCAACGTCGCGATGGAGCGCAAAAACGACGTCGGCCTGATGAAGGCGATCGGGGGTGCGACCCGGCGCGTCCTGCAGCTCTTCCTGGCGGAGGCCGCGCTGCTCGGTCTTGCAGGTGGCATCCTCGGAGGAGCAACCGGCATTTTGCTTTCGGTCTGGCTCGGCAAAGCGGTCTTCGGCGTAGCGGCGCGGCCGCGCTTGATTGTGTATCCTGTAACTGTGGCGCTGACGATCACCGTAGCCATTGCAGGCGCGTATCCGCTAAAACGGCTCGCCAGTATCCGTCCAGCCTCCATTTTTCGAGGTGAGGCGTGACCCCGCAAGTCATCATCGAATCGCTGATCAAGCAATACGGTTCGCTGCGCGCCGTCGATGCCCTCAGCTTCAGCATCGAACCCGGCGAGTGGGTCGCGCTGATGGGTCCTTCCGGCTCCGGCAAGACCACACTGATCAATATCTTGGGCGGCCTCGATACGTTAACCTCCGGCCGCACCGTCGTCGACGGCGTGGATCTCTCCAAACTCAGCGAAAGCCAATTGGTTCGCTACCGCGCGGAAAAGGTCGGCTTCGTTTTCCAGCAATTTCATCTCGTGCCGTATCTCACCGCGCTGGAAAACGTGATGCTCGCGCAATATTTTCACAGCGTTACGGACGAGAAGCAGGCGGAAGAAGCGCTTCGCCGCGTGGGTCTTGGTGATCGCTTGACGCATCTCCCGGCGCAGCTTTCAGGCGGCGAGCAGCAGCGCGTGGCGATCGCACGCGCCCTGATCAATCAGCCTAAGCTGATTCTCGCCGACGAACCCACCGGCAATCTCGACGAAGCGAACGAAGCCGTCGTCCTGCAACTGTTCCGTGAGCTGCACCACTCGGGGCACACCATCCTGATGGTCACACACGATCCGGACATCGCCCGCCAGGCTGACCGCCGCATCGAGCTGGCTCACGGCCGCCTGCACTTCGATACCGCCGTGTCGGGCCAGCATCCCGTCAATTGCCCGCTTGCCGTTTCCTCCGCCGATTGCTGTGCGGGGGTTTCGAGCGACGACGAAATCCGCTTCGATCATCTCCTCGAGCAAATCTGGGTCTGCGCCGAGGAAGGACAGCCGGCTCAAGTGGATCACCTTCGCGCCACCGGCCCAGCCGGACGTCTCCCCGTAGTATCGGATGAACCGGCCACGAGGGTTCTTGCGCGCATGTCCGAGTTACATTTAGTGGAAATGCGCAATGGCGACGTGCAGCTCACCCCGGTGGGCAGCCGCCGCGCCCGCGACGTCGTTCGCCGCCATCGCCTCGCCGAGCGGCTGTTCAAGGACACCTTTGCCATCGACGACACCGAGGCCCGCGACCAGGCCTGCAAATTCGAGCACATCATCAGCCCCGAGCTCGATCAACGCATCTGTAGCTTCCTCGGTCATCCGAAAACCTGCCCGCACGGAAATCCCATTCCACCCGGTGATTGCTGCGACGCAAAAACGAAGGCCTAAAGCACCGCGCCCATGCCCATTCCCATCGATCCTCGAAAAAAACCCGCGAGCGTGAAGGTTCATGTCACCAGCGGTGCCGGCGTCGACATCACCTGGACCGACGGCCACGCCAGTCACTACGACTTTCCCTACCTGCGCGAACAATGCCCCTGTGCCACTTGCAATGACGAACGGGACAAAAAGCGCGAATTTCCCTCTGCGGGGCCTGCCTCCGCGGCGGCGCTGCCGATGTTCAAGGCCAAGCCGCGCGCCAAAACCGCTACCGTCGTCGGCAACTACGCCATCCAGATCGCCTTCAACGACGGCCACGCCACCGGCATCTACAGCTACGACCACCTTCGCAGCATCTGCCCGTGTGCAGAGTGCGGCAAAACGTTCCGCGCCGCCGCGGCCAGCTGAAAGCGTTCTCGGCTAACCGCTGACTTTGCATGGCCGTACACGAACGGCTGTGTCGTTCTAAACGGCGTGCGATGCCGCTCGGTCAGATGCATCACGAGTTGAAATGGCGCGCCAAATTCACCGTGCAGCGTTTCGGCGTCGTAGCGAACCACATCCGGCCCGCTGCGCCCGCGCGGTCCCTCGGGACCAAAGGACGCAACCATCACCTGCCCGCCGACTTTCACTACTTCTCTCACTTGGCACACGTACGCTTCTCGGTGCTTGGTTTTGGTCAGAAGGTGAAAGACGGCCCAGTCGTGCCCTGCCGCAGGGGATCCGTTCGAGGGACTTTTCCAGATGAGCCCGATACCCGCTGAGGTGCGAAGCCTTCTTGGTCCGGCAGATGTGCTCCCCAAGCGCCTGTACATCCATGTCCGGCACACTCCGCAATCGGCGCAAATCACGGCAATCGACATTCGAGTGCGAGTGTTCTGTTTTGGCACGGGCCGGCCACCCTCATTTTTTCTCGTCCGCTAGACTTCGCCCTCAAAAAATGCGAGCATTTTAGTCTGCTGATCGACATCACCCATACATGAGCAGCATTCCCACTAGCCCTGCTGCCACGCGCAGCCGCGGCAACGGCATCCCACGCGTCATCATCGCCACGACCGCCCTCCTGACGTTTATCTCCTTCTGGCGGGCGGCGGCAATCGTTCTGAACGATTTGGCTTCCTCGGCCTACTATGCCGGCGGCGAAGCGGAAGGCTACATCGGCAAAACCGCGCCTTGGTTCATCCTGGCGATCATGCTGTTTTCCTACGCTGTCCGCGCGGTCTACGTGGAAAGCTGCAGCATGTTCGTTCGCGGTGGCGTTTACCGCGCAGTGAAGCAATCCCTCGGAGGAACGCTGGCGAAGTTCAGCGTTTCCGCACTGATGTTTGACTACATTCTGACGGGTCCCATCAGCGGCGTTTCCGCCGGTCAGTATCTGGGCGGTCTGCTGAGTGATCTTTCCCAGCTTGCCCACTTCAGCGGAGCGTTCTCACAAATATCGATCGACCGCATCGCCACAGTGTTCGCGATCACGGTGACCATGTATTTCTGGTGGGAAAACACGAAGGGCATTCCGGAATCGAGCGAAAAAGCGCTGCACATCATGAAGCTGGTCACCGTGATGGTGGTGCTTCTGATTGGCTGGTGCACCTATACGGCTTTCGTGCGGCACTCGTCGCTCCCTCCCTGGCCTTACCCCCGCAATATCAATCTCACCAAGAACGCCCTGGGATGGCTCGCGAACAGCAGCCTGCCGCATATGTTTGGGATCGTTACGATCTTCATCGCTCTTGGGCACTCCGTACTGGCGATGAGCGGCGAGGAGTCCCTCGCGCAGGTCTATCGCGAAATTGAAAGTCCCAAACTTCCAAACCTGAGGAAGGCCGGACTGGTCATCTTCGTTTACAGCCTAGTTTTTACCTCGCTGGTGTCCTTTTTTGCGGTCATGATCATCCCAGACGGCGAGCGGCAGAAGTATCTGCAGAACTTGATCGGCGGACTGGCGATGAACCTGCAGGGTCCTTTTGCCGCCCGCTTAATCTTTCATGGATTCGTCGTGGTCGTGGGCACGCTGATTCTGGCGGGAGCGGTGAACACCGCCATCGTGGGCTCCAACGGCGTGTTGAACCGCGTTTCTGAAGATGGCGTGCTCAGTGCCTGGTTTCGGCAGCCGCACCCGCGTTTTGGAACGAGCTATCGGATCATCAATATCGTTGTCGGCTTGCAGGTGCTCACCATTTTGATCAGCCGCGGCGATGTGACCTTCCTCGCGAACCTCTATGCTTTCGGAGTGATCTGGAGCTTTGCGATGAATGGCCTGGCGGTGTTGGTCTTGCGCTACACGAAACCCGGTCACCGGGATTTCCAGGTCCCCTTCAACTTCCATATACGGGGCGTCCAGATCCCCGTGGGGTTGGGTCTGATCACCGCGACGTTGTTCTTGATTGCCGTCGTAAACCTATTCACAAAGCCCGTCGCCACCATGGCCGGCGGCGTCTTTTCCGCGATCTTGTACGTGGTCTTCACCATTTCCGAACGCCGAGCCAAACATGGCGGCGTGGCGCATATCGAAATGGACCAGTTCAACCTCGAACTGGAAGGGGAGCTGAGTCCCGAGGCGGTGGGCGCGCGTCCCGGCAATATTCTCGTGCCGGTCAGCAACCACTACAATCTTTATCACCTCGGGAATGTTTTAGATCGCATCAAACCCGGGCGTCGCGACGTTGTCGTTCTCCATGTGCGGCTATTGCGGCGTTCCGCATCCGGCGAAAACGAGCTGGAGGCGGACCAACTCTTCGGCAGCATCGAACAGCATTTGTTTTCTCAAGCGTTGTCGATGGCTGAGAAGCGAGGCAAATCGATTCGCCTCGCGGTCGTCGCGGCGAACGACCTCTGGGACGGTATTCTGCGCGCTGCCACTTCGCTGCAGTCCAGCACGATCGTCGTGGGGCATTCGGCCAAGGACACCACCGAGGAACAGGCCCGGCAGATCGGCGACGCCTGGGAAAAGCTCGGCGATCAGAAGCCGCAGTTTAACCTTGAGATCCATTTGCCCAACGGCGACAAGATCTACAAGGTCCTGGGCCCGCACGCGCCGAACTTAACCGCCAATGAAGTACATCTTTTGCATCGCTTGTGGCTGCGCTTCAGCGAAATGCTCGCGCCGGAGGAGTTGCATCATCACGACGTTGTACATTTCGCGCTGGAAGAAGTGCAGAAAGAGATCGATGACGGACAGGAAGACGCTGTGGTGGCGCGCCTGCGCGCCCATCTTGAAGCCAACCAGAATAAGCGCAAGCCCAAGTCTTAGTGGCGGTGCAGGTGAGCCGGCTTTCCGTCCTCAACTCATCTGGTACGCGACTTTCCTATCTTGAACGCCTACGCTGCGAGTTGCGATGTGCAATGGCCGCAGCGTTTGGCCTGGATCGGAATGGTCATCGCACACTGCGGGCATTCCTTGGTCGTCGGCGCAGCGGGCGCCGGCGCAGGCCTTTTGATCCAGTGGTTCACAAGGCGAACCACGATGAAAACGCAAAACGCCACGATCAGAAAATTGGTCACCGTGTTCAGAAATAGTCCGTAGTTCAGTGTGGCGGCGTGATCGGCTTTGGCCAAGTCCAGAGTTTCGTACGATTTATGGTTCAGGCTGATAAACAGCTTGGAGAAATCCACGTTGCCCACAAGCTGACCGATCGGAGGCATAAGCACGTCGTCGACCAGCGACGATACGATTTTGCCGAAGGCCGCGCCGATGATTACGCCGACCGCGAGGTCCAATACGTTGCCGCGCGTCACGAATTCTTTGAATTCCTTAAACATGGAGCATCTCCTTAGGTGTCTCAACAAAGGGCCGAGCGGTCGCCCCGGCGCCGTGGTTCGCCGCAGGAAGGGGCGTCTGTTGCGCGGATTATATCCACGCGAAGCGAGAATCCAGAGGGGAAACCTGCCGTCCAAAAAAACACGGACTGCTCACCGCGGCCGCAAAACCAGAAACGATCCGATCAATCCCCGTAAAATCAGTAGCAGGCCGGCCACCGCGAACAGGCGTCCCACCCAAAGGAATGGCACACGCGAGATGGCCAGCATCACGACGCCGACTAGCGTGAGCGAAAGACCGCGCGTCCAATGCTCCCATCGCGACCACCACTGACCGGGCCGATAGAGCGCGCGCAGGCCCCACACAATCAATGCCGCGCTTAAGATCAGCCACGGAAGGTTGCGGCGGTTGAAAAAGATTTGCCCGGTTACGCCAAGCCACACGATGAGTGCGCCGAGCAGCACAAAAATCATCTCGATGACGATGCGAAGCAGGCGCTCAGGCTGGAGCACAATTCCCCACGGGAGCCCGCTCTGTTCAAAGGGCGGGGCCCTCTTCTCACTCCAAAAAGCTTGGCGTATCCACCTCACCGCCGGATCTGGCACGTTTCGCGGAACCGGGCGGACCTTACTCTATACCCCCGCGATCTGAAGACCGCGGCTACCGCTTCAGGCAACGCGCTCGATGCGCACCTTTTGCAGCGTCACCGGAGTGCGCGGCCGGTCGCTGGCATCGCGCGGCAGCTTGGAAATCTTGTCCGCCACGTCCTGCCCCTCGACGACCTCTCCGAAAATGGTGTGCTTGTTATCGAGCCAAGGCGTCGGCGCCACGGTGATAAAGAACTGGCTGCCGTTGGTGCCAGGCCCAGAGTTCGCCATGGAGAGCTTACCGGCCTTCGAGTGCTTCAGCGACGGATGGAACTCGTCGCCGAAGGTGTAACCCGGGCCGCCGCGCCCGTCACCGCGCGGACAACCGCCCTGAATCATGAAGTCCGGAATCACGCGGTGAAACGTCAGCCCGTCGTAATAGTTTTTCTTCTGCTTTTTCCCCGACCTTTCGTCCGTAAATTCTTTCGCGCCCTCGGCCAGGCCGATGAAATTCTCGACGGTCTTCGGCGCTTCCTTTTCGAGCAGGCGGATAACGATGTTGCCCTGCGACGTTTCAAAGACAGCATAGGTTCCTGCGGCTCGCGTCATGAGATCTCCTGGGGTGAATCCGATTCATCGTACACGAGGCGGCTCCCCCGCCGCCACTTCGAGCGAGGATGGAAAAGGGTGAGCGTCAATCGCGTTTTTTCGCGGAGAAGCGCAGGCGCGTGTAGTCGGCGGTCCACTGGCCTTCCGCGTCGCAGAGCTCGGGACGCAGGGCTTCCTGCACTTCCGCGATATACGCGGAGCGTTCGGCGGGTGGCAAGGGAGCGGTGAAGCTTTCGGCAAAGGTTTCCAACCAGCCGGTCACGTCTCCCGGCAACCGCGTGGGGCGCGGAATCAGGGCAATGTAGGTCAAAGCGAAACCGCCGTTCGTCAACCGCCGCGAATAGTCTTCGACCGTGGGGAAAAACCACGGACTGGCTGCTTCTCCGTTGATGCCGCGGCGATGGAGTGCGTCGACGAGGGCCTTTCTGATCTTGGCCACGCATCCGTGCCCGCCGAATTCTCCGACGAACCGTCCGTCCGGTCTGAGCGCGCGGCGCACGCCCGCGATGACCATGTCCGGATTCCGCATCCAGTGCAGTGCGGCGTTGCTGAACACGGCAGCGAACTCGGTATCGAAACTCAGAAGCTCTCCGTCCATCACGCGAGCGTCCACGCCGAGTTTTCGCGCGGCGTCGACTTGCGCAGCGCTGGCATCCACGCCGATGACCGCGCATCCCATTGAGGCTAGTTTCGCGGTGAGCACGCCATCGCCGCATCCGAGGTCTAGGATGCGCTCGCCTGCACGCGGGGCCAGCAATTCGACCACCGGCGCGCCAAGGTCAGAGACGAAGCGCGCATTGCGGGCGTAGCGTTCAGGATCCCAGGTCTGTGAATGGGCCATGGAAACAGTCTATGAGATACAAGATTTCTACCACCCTTTTTGTTTGCGGAGTTCGGTGATGTGGGCGGTGTGGTGTTTGCCGTGCCACTCGTAGACAAAGAGCAGCCAATCGATGTTGCGTTCACCATGATCTGGATGGATCAGCGGTCGAGCGAAGTGTTCGGGTTTCAGCGAGCGCCACAGGCGGTCCCACCGATCGTGCAGGGAATCGAGAAGCGTCTGCGAAACCTCGAGCGGCGCCGCCTTGGCGTCCACAAGTTCCGCCCAGCGGGCTTCTTCATAGGGTCGGATCGTGGGCTTGTCTTCGGTGAGGGCCAGACGCAAGCGGATGTACGCGTTCATGTGGCTGTCCGGGACGTGATGCACGACTTGCCGCACCGTCCATCCGCCTTCGCGGTAAGGCGTGTCCAGTTGCGCGTCGCTCAGGCCTTTTGCGGCGGCGCGCAATTTTGCAGGGGTCGCAGCGATTTCGTCGATGGCTTGCTGGCGTCGCGCGAGTGTCACTTCTTTTGGCATTTCAAATGTTCCGAGGGGATAGCGCGGATCCATCTGTCGTTCTCCTCCGGCAACCGCCGACCTTCTTACGCGACTATAGCCGCGCCCCGTCGCAGGGTCAAAGCGGCTTCCGTCCCATTGCTTCTCCAATTTGGCCGTTTTCGGCTTCCAGAATCTCAAACGCGAGGATGCTACAATGACGGGTCCATCTGTACCAGCGGAGCACGGTCGCGAATCAAATATCTGGGAGCACTCGAATGCATGAAGTAGTCATCATCGGAAGTGGCTGCGCGGGTCTGACCGCTGCGATTTACGCCGGGCGCGCGAATCTGAAGCCGCTGGTGATCGACGGTCACGAGCCCGGCGGCCAGCTTTCCTTGACCACCCACGTGGAAAATTTCCCCGGCTTCCCGGACGGCATCATGGGCCCGGAACTGATCGAAAACATGCGCAAACAGGCGCAGAAATTCGGAACGGAGTTCAAGTCCGGTGTCATAACGGAAGTGCGCCTCAACAGGCGGCCCTTCGAGATCATAGCGGGCAAAGACGTCTATGAAGCCCAGGCTTTGATTGTCGCCGCGGGTGCGTCGGCGCGACTACTGGGCCTGCCCAATGAACGAGAGCTAATCGGCCACGGACTCTCGACGTGCGCGACCTGCGATGGATATTTCTTCCGAGGAAAGCCTATTGCTGTGGTGGGCGGCGGCGATACGGCGATGGAAGAAGCCAACTTCCTGTCGCGGTACGCAAGCAGGGTCTATCTGATCCACCGGCGGAGTGAGTTTCGCGCGTCCAAGATCATGATTGACCGTGCCAGGGCCAATGAAAAAATCGAGTTCGTTACGCCTGCCGTCGTGGAAGAGATTCTTGCCCCGAAAGGGCTGGTGGAAGCCTTGCGAGTGGGCGATCCGGGGTCCCGGGAACGAACAGAAATTCCCGTCGATGGAGTCTTCGTCGCCATCGGGCACGATCCCAATACGGCGGTGTTCAAAGGTCAACTCGAGATGGATCCGAACGGCTACCTCATCGCCAAGCACGGCAGCCTGACGCAGATACCGGGCGTTTTTGTTGCTGGCGACGTTCAGGATCATCGCTACCGCCAGGCCGTCACCGCGGCAGGTTCCGGCTGCATGGCCGCCATGGACGCCGAAAAGTTCCTGGAAGAGCACACCCACTCGTAGCCCTCCTAGTCGCAAACCCCGTGCGGAGTCATAATCAAATTCCATGCTCCGCTCGATCCTGCTCAAGCTATCTGAAAGCCGTGGATTCGCCCACTGGGTTACTTCCAATCGTGCCACACGCCGCATGGCGCGGCGTTTCGTGGCCGGTGAGACCCTCGATGAAGCCATCGCTGCCGCGCGCCATTGCAACGATGTGGGGATGCTCGCGAGTCTCGACTATCTTGGCGAAAACGTTTCCACGACAACGGATGCGCAGCGCGCTCGGGACGCTTACCTGGAGATCTTCGATCGCATCGCCAAGGAAAAGCTACACGCCAATGTCTCCTGCAAGCTCACGCAGCTAGGCCTGGATCTGAGCGCCGAATTCTGCGAAGGCCTTGTCCTGTCCGTCGTCGAGCGCGCCGCGGCGTATGACAATTTCCTGCGCGTGGATATGGAAGGCTCGATCTACACGCAGCGCAGCGTCGAGCTGGTCAAGCGTATTCGGGCTCGCAATCCCGCCGTGGGAACGGTAATCCAGGCGTACCTATACCGCAGTGAAGGCGATGTTCACGATCTGCTGGGATACGGCTGCCGGATCCGCCTCTGCAAAGGCGCGTACCAAGAGTCGGCGGAGGTCGCTTTCGAGCGAAAACGGGACGTGGACAGCAACTTCGTCCGCCTGATGCAGGTGCTGCTTTCCAGTGGGTTCTATCACGCCATCGCCACGCACGACCCGCACATGATTGCTGAAACGATTCGGTGGGCCGCGGCAAAGAAGATCTCGAAAGACGATTTCGAGTTTCAGATGCTGTATGGCGTGCGCACCGACTTGCAGCGCCGCCTGGTGAAGGACGGCTACCGGATTCGCATTTACATTCCCTACGGCCGCGACTGGTTCCCGTATTTCATGCGGCGTCTTGCCGAGCGCCCAGCGAACCTAGGATTCCTACTACGAAATTTGTTCCGCGCGTAGCGGCGGTGATCGGTTGTTCCCAGGTTCACCTGTGGACCGGATTTTCCGGAACTAGGCGACCACCTTGTTCTGCCTGCGAGCCTCGGCAAGCCTTCGGCTAGCCAGACCGACATCGACTGGTGCTTCGACTCTCTGAAACGGTTTCCCATCCTTTCGGTTTGTCCAATAACGCAGGATGTCAAAACACGAGCCGAGCATCGTGCTGCCGGGTGTGAGAAATCAGGTATTCCCAGGCCTTTGATTCCCCGCCTAGTTCAAGGAACAGCGGTTCAGTTATAGTCTTTTCCAAGCCCTCGAACCATCTTTGGCTTTCGGCCCCACTCCGGGTCTTGCTCCGCCCCTTGGCATTTTTGAATAGCCTTTGCTTCAGCATAGGTCAGACGCGGCATTCCCTCATGCGCGTTCCCACAATCGCAGACGCTCGTTCCGTTTTGGAGTTGCGCTTGGAGCGCGCCAATTTCCTGGGTGAAGTAGCCGCCAACTCGTTCATTCTGTGCGGCAAACCGTCAAAGCGAGCGATTAAAGTTTGGGCCATTACGTGCTGCCCGGGAAGTAGGGGCAGCGACCGGTCCGAGGGGAAGAATGAATAAGAAACAGGATGGCTTTCCTGGAGGGAGCTCTTGATTGTCCTGGCGATCATGTCCTTCCAGTCGTCCGCGGAAGCCGCGGGCAAACCAAAGGGTTTTGGCACGGGCTTCTCGCACCGGTCTGCCTGGCCTGCAGTTCCAAGAGCGCTTATCTTGGTCATACTTTCTTTCCTACCCCTCCCAAATACAACGCCCGTGCTGGCTCAGAACAAAGGCGACACTCCCAACTTGTTGGACATGAGTCTTGAGGACTTGATGTCTATCGAGATTGATTCCGTCTACGGCGCCTCCGGGTTCAAGCAGAAGGTCACCGAAGCGCCCGCCTCCGTCACCATCATTACCTCGGAAGAAATCCAAAAATTCGGCTACAAGACTCTTGCCGACATCTTAAGGAACGTCCGCGGTTTTTATGTCACGTACGACCGCAATTATAGCTACTTGGGAGTGCGTAGCTATGGACCTTCGGGAGACTACAATAGCCGCATCGCAGTGTTGATTGACGGCCATCGGCTCAATGACAACATTTTCGACGCCGCTCCGGTTGGAACGGAGTTCCCCATGGACGTCGACCTCATTGACCGCGTCGAAGTCATCCGCGGGCCGAATTCCTCCCTGTATCTCGCCAGCGCCTTCCTGGGAGTGATCAACGTCATTACCAAGCGGGCGCAGGATTTGCAAAAGGTCAGCATGGCGGGCGAAATGGCCAGTTATGGTTCCTACCAGGCCCGCGTCAGCTACGGCAATACGTTTAATAATGGCTTGCAACTGCTTCTTTCCGGCTCCCTCTATGATTCCCATGGACGCGACCGGCTTTTCTTCAAGGAATTCGACAATCCAGCCACCAACAACGGCATTGCGGTGAACGCAGACGATGACCAGTTTCACGAACTCTTTGCCGATCTCTCCTGGGGGCGCTTCACATTACACGCAGTGTTGGGGTCGCGCGATAAGGGCATTCCCACCGCTCCCTTCGGAACCGTCTTCAACGTCACCGGAACCCACACCATCGACGCCCGCGCCTATCTCGATCTGCAATACGATCGCAAGCTTGGCCGCGGGTGGAGCCTAACCAATCGGATCTTCTACGATCAGTTCAATAACGATGGCACCTACGTCTACGATTACTCCGCCTCCGGTGGTCCTTCCCGCGTGCTGAACAAAAACTTTGCCCACGGCAAATGGTGGGGTGATGAGCTGGCCTTCTCCAAGCAGATCCTGGAGTCCCAACGATTGAACGTCGGTTTCGAATTCCGAGACAACGTCGAGCAAAATCAGGGTAATTATGACCTTCAACCCTTCGTTCAGTATTTTAGTAGCTACAAAACCTCAAATATAATTTCCGTTTACGCTCAGGAT
>Ga0209526_10000686_pt1 | contig 22161 bp, 17 predicted proteins | sample JacPinW_OM2H0_M1_FD_188566 | JGI IMG/M metagenome (GOLD analysis project Ga0209526, IMG submission 188566) | Forest soil microbial communities from Algoma, Ontario, Canada - Jack Pine, Ontario site 1_JW_OM2H0_M1 (SPAdes) (version 2) | ecosystem: Environmental > Terrestrial > Soil > Boreal... | reverse complement strand
GCACCGGGCGCGCTCCGTGCGTGCCGAGTCACCGCCTCCTAAACGCAAGAAATGATCAGACGTCAACTCTTAATTCCACTCCTCATTCTGCTGGTGGCCACAATCGTTCGGTTGATTTTCTTAGACGCCAAGCCACCGCACTTCGACGAAGGAATTAATGGTTGGTGGTGCGATCAGATGGCCGCACAAGGATTTTACAGGTACGATCCAGCCAATTACCATGGTCCTCTCCATTTCTACGTGCTCCGGCTTTTTTTGACCCTGTTTGGCCGGAATCTGTGGGCTTTGCGGCTACCGACCGTCTTGATAGGAATCACGAGCATTGGATTCACATTTCTTTTTAGCCGCTTCTTTGGAAAGACCACCACCTACTTGGCCGCGTTCGCAATGGCGATCTCGCCGGCATTCATTTTTTACGAACGCTATGCCATTCATGAGACCTGGTTGGTCTTTTTTCTGCTAGTCACACTTTGGGGTCTGCTGAGTTGGTACTCCGGTCCAACTCCCTGGAGCATCTGGGCCACGATCCTTGGCATTACCGGGATGATTCTCACGAAGGAAACATACATCATCCATCTCGTTGCCTTCGCGCTCGCGACCTTATGCGCTTGGATATTCGGACTAATTCGGCCTCCCTCGGAACCAATCAACCGAATCCCCAGACCGACTCCTTGGGCGCACTTAGGCGCTGCGGTGGCGGTCGGGTTAGCCCTAATTATCTTCTTCTATTCCGGTAATTTTTTGAATTGGTCCGGCGTTGCCGGCCTATATCGGACATTCTCTCACTGGGCAAATACCGGAGTCGGCGCTCAATCCGGTCACGAAAAACCGGACTACGATATCTCGATCATGCCACACTTTCTGCGGCATGTTCCGGTTTTCGTTAGCTTGGCTAAGGTCAAAATAAATTGGTACTGGATTAAGTTGCTGGCGGTCTACGAATGGTTCGCAATCGCCGGGCTCGTTTTTTCCTTTCGCTATCTCTTTGGCGGTAACGGCGCTCTTCGCTACCTGGCGATCTATGCTCTCGCGGTTTTGGCCGCCTATAGCATCATCGCCTATAAGACTCCCTGGTGCATTATCTCTATCGAGTGGCCATTTCTGTTTTTGGGTGGCGCGTGCCTGGTTTTTCTTTGGAAGATCTTCCCGAAGTATCTCAAACCAATCGCTGTCGCTGGAGCTCTTCCCTTGTTCGGTTTGATGGGGTACCGCTCCTATTTTCTAAACTATATCCGATACGATGATCCAAAGGAAATGTACGCGTATGTACAAACGTTTCGAGACTATCGGAAATTCGTCGATCCGATCCTGGAAAAAGGCCGGAAGGATCCTGCAGCCAGGACCAAGCTCCAGGGCCTGATCCTGCTAAAAAGCTATTTCCCCATCCCATGGGTACTCGACGAGTTTTCTCACATCGGATATTACGAGAACGGTGACGAGAAATGGCCGGCGGACGTGGACGCGGACTTTATCGCGGTAGATGGGTCAGAATTCGAAAATCTTGAGTATCTGCTGAAACATCGCTATTTCGTTACAGAATTTCGGCTGAGGGATGGCATGGATCCTTGCAAGGGCTATTTCCGATACGAAACCTTTAAAGATATATTTCCAGGGCGTGCTCCTGAATTCGAACCAGTAGCAACGGGATCTGCGAAATGAAGTTTTCGCTGGTTGTTCTCGCTTGGATAGCGCTCTCTACCTGCTTCGGAATTGTCTTTGGCTATTCGCCATTGGGACTCACTCCCCTGAGCTCATTAATTTCCTTGTCCGGCGGATTCATTCTTGCAGTGATCGGAGTACTGTTGCAGCGCAAGCCGCTCCTCACTCCATTCAAGCAAGTACAAATCACCGGAGTGGTTTGTGCATTGATTTTCCTGGCATTCGCGGCCCGCGTTTTCCTGCAGCTGATTTGGACGGAAAACGGCACGATTAAGGTGCTCTCGCCGAATAATCTCGGCGACATTTGCTTACACTTGTCACACATCAACTTTCTCGCATCCAATCCGCATTTTTGGCCGGCGAATCCAATCTACGCGTTTGATAAGCTTCGTTACCCGGTCGGAATAGACCTTTTCAACGCTGAGCTGAAACTGGTTGGAATCGAGCCCCGGCTCGGGATCATCATCGTCGCAATACTTTGCTCGGTGCTTACTCTCCGTTCTCTGTTCCTTTTTGGCGGACCGTTTATCGTGGCTGCCTTTTTATTCAACGGTGGTCTCGCTGGACTGCAATTTTTTCACAACTGGGAGCTGCAAGATTTCCAGGCAAAATTGCCATGGGCATCAATCCCATTGGCTTTATTCGTTACCCAGCGCGGATTGCTTTATGCGATTCCGGCTGGGTTGCTGTTACTGACCCACTGGCGCGGGCTTTTTTCGGATCGGCCCGAAGCGCGTCGGCTACCCGGATGGGGAGAATGGCTGCTGTACTCCACCATGCCTCTCTTCCATCTGCACACTTTCATCTTTCTATCTTTCCTGCTGTTCTGGTGGTTTCTGTTCGGTAACCCCAACTGGCGTTTGCACCTGGTCAAACTCGTGGCCCTATCGATTATCCCAGCAACTTTCCTGGTCTATTGTGTGACCGGGTTCGGAAAGACCAATGCCCTCGCTTGGCAACCCGGTTGGTTAAACCCGCCAGGCGAGCCGCCTTGGTGGTTTTGGCTCAACAATTTTGGCTTCGTTTTGCCGCTCTCTCTCGCTCTTCTCGTTTACCTTTGTATTCCGGAACGCGGCGATGTTTATCATCGGAAAATCCCGCTTCGCCGTTTCTTCTTTCCAGCGGTGATAGCCTTTGTGGCCTGCGCGCTGATCCGGTTTGCGCCATGGGCCTGGGACAACACGAAGCTATTCTTCTGGGCATACATGCTGTTGATGTACTGCATTTGGGAAGCGTTTCTCCGCCGCTGGCACCCACTGATTCGCATTCCGTTTTTTGTGGCCCTCTTTTTCTCCGGGTTTATCAGCCTGGTAGGAGGGTTGGTACCGAGCCAAGAGAATGGTTATGGTATCGGTGACCAAGCTGAGTGGAATGGGGTCGCGGAAAATCTCAAGGATTTCTCGCCGGAGACAGTTTTTGCGACTTTTCCCACTTACGATCATCCGGTCCTGGTAGATGGACATCGAGTCGTCCTGGGCTATGAAGGTCACCTCTGGAGCCATGGCCTGGACTACCAGCCATATCTTCAGCTGTTGAACAAAGCGATGTTAGGTCAATCGGGTTGGGAAGACGCATTTCGGGAGCTGCATGCCGACTATCTCTTCTGGGGCAATTTCGAGCAGCAGAATTATCCCGGCACCTCCCGCGCTTGGGAACATCTGCCCATCGTTAGCGAATCTCCCTGGGGCCGAATCTACGATTTGCGCGGTTTGAAAACCGCGACGCAATGAGGAGCTGCGATTGCGTCGGTAGGAATGCGCTCCTGCGCGTCCACCTACACGCGGGAGCGTGTCCCTACCGGCTTATTGCGGTCCATCAAATCGCTTTCTGGCCATGCGCGATATCGGTAGCAGCCGGCGGAAATAGCACCAGTTGTTTTGCCGATGACCGTTGGCTTACGTAATTCGGAATGCCGAATCCGCCTTTTACATGGCCGCGGCCAGTTAATACCAGCAGCTTCGTTTTCGGATATTTTTGGCGAAATTCTAAAATCGTTTTAGCCATCGTTTGATCCCACAGATTTTGCGCCGCGAAGAACCGAGAAAGATCCCCCTCCTGCGTTCCCGGATGGTCTCCCAGCAATTGTACAAAATTCTGGTACGCGCCCGCCGGGACACTGAACTCTTTCGGGATCTCGCTCTCTTCGTTGGAAGACAAAGGCTCTCCGCGAGCGATCTTATGGGCCAACCAAGAAGGGGCATTTAACGCCACGTTCTTGATTTTCGCTTTTCCAGTAGTTCTCAGTATGTCCGCGTAAAGCGGCGAATATCTGCTCCAAGATTTTTCGAAGCCGGTCTGCGTTAGCAAATCGTTGAGCGAAAGCTGGTGCTGATCGAACCGATCCAAGTCCGCTTGCTGGCTTCGATCAAACATTTCCCAACCAACCGCAAAACGTATCCCCCGACGGATCATTCCGCGAAGCAAATCGAGCTCATACTCATGACTGCCCCGGTCGCTGTGCGTTTCGCCGATGTAAATCACGTCCGCAACCGCAACTCCGTGCCAAAACTCCGCGTCGGTCGATGAGACCGCCGACGGTTTCGCTCCGGAATGAACGGCACAAGAGGAAAGGCTCAACCACGTAATCAGTAGTACCGGAAATATCCACCGTCGTTTCATATTGCTGCCAAAACGCCTACCCTGTCATTAGTAGAAGGCTAAGCAAGCCTCGATCACCTTGATTGCGATCCCCTTTCAGTAAACCGTAGCCGCATGGCGTCTTTCGATCTGATCGTTCTTGGCGGTGGCCCGGCTGGATACACCGGCGCAATTCGAGCAGCCCAACTCGGTCTGAACACCGCGATAATCGACAAACGCGAAGTGCTTGGTGGTACCTGCCTTAACATCGGGTGCATCCCGAGCAAGGCACTTCTCGTTTCCTCTGATCACGTGCGTTTTGCTCAACATCAAGCTGAACGTCACGGATTGAAATTTGAGAAAGTAAGCGTCGACATCGCGAAGATGATGCAGCGCAAAAAGAACGTAGTCCGGCAACTCACCCAAGGATTGGAATTTCTGATGAAGAAAAACAAGATTACCCGGCTGCGTGGTTCGGGTCAGCTAGTCGCTCCCGGGAAAGTGGCGCTGACGACGCCGGATAATAGTCTCGAGGAGCATACCGCCAGACATATTATCCTGGCAACGGGCAGTGTTCCGATGGAACTACCCAAAATCACCCTGGATGGAGAAACCGTGGTCACCAGCGAGGAAGCGCTCTCCTTCTCCCAGGTGCCGGAGCAACTGGTAGTGATTGGCGCCGGGGCAATCGGCTTGGAGATGGGCTCGGTCTGGTCTCGGCTTGGAAGCAAGGTCACGATTATCGAATTTCTACCACAAATCGCTGCTTTTCTTGACGTTGACGTTTCGCAGGCGCTGCAAAAGTTTTTGGAAGCGGAAGGAATCACGTTCTACCTCGAGACGCTCGTCGACGCGGTGACCGTACAAAAGGGCCGGGCGACGATCTCGGCTCAGAATCAAGGGAAACAGCCGCTCCAGTTAACCGCCAGCAAAGTATTGGTGGCGGTGGGCCGAAAACCGTATTTGGAAGGAGCCGTCGCGAAGGATCTGGGGTTACGACTTACGGACCGAGGCCGAGTTGCAGTCGACGAACGGTTTCGAACGAATCTCCCCGGGTTATACGCCGTCGGCGACATAATCGATGGTCCCATGCTAGCGCATAAAGGAGAAGAGGATGGAAGCGCTTGTGTTGAGTTCATCGCCGGCAAACCGAGCCATGTGAACTACGACATCATTCCAAACATCATTTACACTAATCCAGAGGTAGCCGCGGTTGGTTTAACCGAGGACGGGGCAAGAAAGGCGAATCGAAATGTGAAGGTCGGGAAGTTTCCTTTCGTTGCCAACGGTCGAGCGCTCGCTAATGACCAAGCATTGGGTTTCGTGAAAATTCTGGCAGACGCGCGGACCGATAAGCTGCTTGGCGCACAAATCTTGGGCAGTGGAGCCTCGGAGCTGATTCCTGAAGTGGTCAGCGTAATGGAATTCGGCGGCAGCGCAGAGGATATTGGGCGCACGATTCACGCTCATCCAACAATGAGTGAGGCAGTTAAAGAGGCCGCGCTGGCGGTTGACAATTTGGCGTTTTCCATTCCGCCGAGCCCGAAGGGATGAGAGGCCAGGGTCGGTCGGGCGAGGGGATTTGGTCGGGCGAGGCTCCCAACTACGCGCAACGCTTCGTCGCGGCTACCTGCTGAGTCACGCACAGCCTGACAACGAGGGCGCGCCGTAGCTTGCGAAGGCGGCCTGCCGAGCCGCCGTTCCCGCCGCTCTCGGTTGTTTCCCATTTGGTTGCGAACCGCACCTTTTTCGGATAGCTCTCCGAAATGGCCGCGGAAACGCTGCATGCTATTCTGCTGCGTCGGACACGCTTTTCTGAGACTAGTCTGATCGTTTCGTGGTTTAGTCAGGAACAAGGGAAGCTGAAGACCGTGGCGAAAGGCGCGCTTCGATCCAAGAGCAGTTTTGCCGGAAAGCTGGATCTTTTTTTTCAGTGTGAGTTGAGCATCGGTTGGTCACAGCGAAGCGAGCTGCACTCTCTGCGCGAGGTAGTACTGATTGAACCCTTTGCTGGGATCCGAGAACACTACGTGAATACTGTGGCTGCAGGCTATTTCGCTGAGCTAATCGAGGAGACCACTGAGCCGGAACATCCAGAAACGGCCATATATGAACTCTTGGTCCGGGCGTTTTCTTACTTGCGAGCAAAGCCGGCCACGGTTCGCGCAGTTTATTTTTTTGAGCACGAGCTGGCTAAAACCCTTGGCCTTGAAAGCAGCCGATCGGATCAAGCCGCTGAACACATGCTTCACTCGCTTCAACGTGCCCGAACAACTCGCGCCAAGTTGCTGACACTGTTGCACCGTTAGGGCACGGGATTTGGCAGGGCGAGAAATTTTGGTAGGGCGAGGCTCCCGCCGAGCCGCCGAGGCATTTTTTACAACTACATAAATATATGTTATTTCATCTAATGTCTCTTCCTGAACGTAAACACCCAGCAAAAGGAGTGTTCGACGATGATCGCCTCCCGACGGTGATCTTGCTTACCTTATGCACAGCCCATCGGCGATCTTGGCTAGCTAATCAATCCGTCCATGACACACTTATCAATGTGTGGCTTTCGGCTACGCATTGGGAGGTCGGCCCTTATGTTCTCATGCCAGACCATCTCCACCTGTTTGCGTGGCCCAGAGCATTGGGCACCGACTTTGATGGATGGGTCCGATTTTGGAAATCAATTTTCAGCAAGACAGTCCGTGACCACTCACTGCGTTGGCAGACCGGCTGCTTTCACCATCGCCTTCGCTCCTGCGAAAGCGCCGAGGAAAAGCGTCAGTATATGATCATGAATCCGGTAAGGGCGAGTTTGGTCAATCTTCCAGAGGAATGGCCGTTCCAGGGGCAGATTTTTGAAAGTGCGTATTTGTGGTAAGTTTGGCCCGCGGCTCGGCGGGAGCCCCGCCCTACCAAATTCCCTCGCCTTACCAGGGTACCCTCGCCTTACCAGATCGGCCTCGTCCTACCAAATGCCCGCCCTATTACGCCCTCGCTTACTGCTTCTTCCGTGTGCTGGGTTTGCTTCGGTGGGCAACAGTGACCAATGGACTTCGTCCTTTGGCCAAAGCACGGATCTGCTCCCGTTCAAAAGCATTGATCATCGGCTGCAGACCGGGCTCCATCCGCCGCATCTCCGCACAGACCGAGTAGTAATATGCTCGCAAGAAGTTTTTGCGGGCCTCGTCGGTCAACGCACTATGCGATTGCTCAAGTAAGAAGATCGGTCGGGCGCTCCGCATCGCGGAATTTCGAATTTCGGCCAAACGAGCTTCGTTTCGCTTCTGCTGTTCTGGTGAGATGGGAGTTGGGGTCGCGCTGGCGTTAGGAACTGGGTCAAACGCACCGGCTCCCGTCCCAGGCAGCGCATCCGATTTGGGTAGAAGTTCCGGGACATTTTGCGGTTGCAGAGCGCCTTCCGGCATTCCCGAATCGTCATGATGGGAGCGGAGCGGAATCCCGCTTGCGGTAGATGACGGCGTAGGTTCTTGCCCCTGCAAAATCAAGGCATAAAATATGGAACCGACAAGATATTTGGCCGGATAGTCCATCGTCCACATCCTCCTCGCTCTTGCGATGCCCTTGCAACTTTCGTCCGATCAAAAAAGCCCATCGCATGCCTCTTCGCAACCAATAGCGTTGAAGATTTTACAGGCTCTGGGGCCGCGTCCCGTGCCAAGGTAAATTGGGGCTGCAACCGCCAATGATACCTAACTGATACGCCCTTTCCCATTGAATAGTGACTGGCCAGTCGGCCGTATCCGGAACAAATTCGAAAAATCCCGGTTGCATTTCTGCTTTTCCCCGGATCGAGACACCATTCAACTTACCGGAGAGCAGATGGCCATTGCTCAAGAACACGTACGTGCCGCCAAGCGAGAGGTGGAATTGAAAAAAACCTCCTGCATTCTCCGGTATCTCGAAGCCGGCGATCAAAAGTCGGCCACTCCAAATATAATTTTCCTGTAAGAACCGCCGGGTACGTTCCGGATACCGATCCGAACGAACTGCCACCATGGTATGATGGGCGATAAGCTGTTCGGGAATTTGATCGGCCAGAACATCGCCGCGATACTGTTCCATCGTAAACAGCTCCAGAACATCGTAGATTGGTCGCGGACGGAGAACAACATCACCTTTCGGATCCAGCACTGTTTCTCCAGGTTTGGTCAATCGGAGAACTTCACCTATGCGACCCGCCGAAATCGGATCCGGGGTCCACTTGCGAAGGAAAATATCCGCACTCCGGCCGATCTGTCCCAGGAAGAAAATCGAGAGACAAATGAACCCGGCTAGCCGAGACGACGCAATTGGCTGGGGCAAATGCTTCCAGAGAAACCCAGCTAACGGCACCAGACAGGCGAACAATAACGGATAATAAGGAAGAAAATCTTGGCGGGTAACGACGGGCCACCCACCAAGCAGGAGTAATGGATAAAGCCCGACGAATAGCACAACAAATGCAACCCGGAAGTGGTGCTCGGATCTGCTCTGTTTGCCGAGTGCAAACAGCACGAAGTAAAGGGCCGGAAGAAAAAACCAAAAGCGCGGATCTCGGGATCCCTTGATCAGGTGATGGAGAAAATCGAGGTCATCTCCTCCCAGATTATGTTGAATGACGCAACCGTACATCGCTGGTCCAGCACCGAGCGCAATGAATAAGCTAAGAATACTCGCGGCGAGTATTGAGAAGCCGCTGAAGGCGAGGACGGTTCCCTTAAAAACAACGAGCGGTTCCACTTTTCTGAGAGGAGACGCGAATCGGCTCCGCAGCGCCAGTGCAGCACCAAAAGCAACGACTGCGGTCAATAGCAACAGAACCGATTTGAGCGAGACGCCAAAGCACGCTGCCAAGAGGAGTCCACCCCAAAAGCACTTCTTGTCCAAATGCATTTTCGAAGTGACGAGAGCGATCCAAGCAAGCCAAAGCGTGGTCCACAGAACATCGGTGCGGAATTCCGCGCCATCGATATAGAACGAAGGGAAAAAAGCCAACCCGATTACCGCCCATCGACCCGCTTGAGCAGAAAACAGAGAAGTACAAACTCGGTGCACCAAAAACAAAGTAATCAGATTGAAGCCGATAATACTGCATCGAAGAAAAGCGAGGATATCGGCCCGTTCTCCGATCAGGGCGACCAGCGGTGCGCTGACCAGATGGAACAGCGGCGTATGATTATCGAAGACGTCGCGATACTGCACTAATCCGTGCACCCACGCCCACGCAACATGAGCGTGCTGAGGCTCATCCGAACCAATGGTCTGATGCCAGGCGAGTACTACTCGAGATACGATAAACAGCCCAACCGCCAAACGAAAAAGCCAGCTTTGCCAAACCGGCTCGGCTCGGGCTTCCCGAGTTGGCAACGCGCCCCCCGCGAGGTCTTGAGATCTCTGCTCCATTGTTGGTCAGGATGCGCTTACAGCGCCTCCGGATCCAACGGAGTCTCGCTCAACGAGAGCTGTTTTCCTTCAGAACTGATCGCCCGTTTTCGAGCAACTTGTTCGGCCTCCATCCGGCTGGGAAGCGCAATCTTGAACCAGCCAAACCGGTCAAAAAAGAGAGAGCGAGTAACTATTTTCAAGTAGGCGGTCTGGGATTCGGGTAACAGCGTGATCGGCAGCGAAATTTGTAAATACCTCGAATTCCTCCTGCCTTCTATTTGCCGCAGGAAAGCTCCCGTCCCGGCATCTTCCAGAACCAAAGGCTTGTGCTGAAACCCGAGATTAATTCGCCAGGTGATTGGGTCGACGTCGCAAGGGGAAAAAACGAAAAGAATCTCTCGCGCCCGCCTAAGCAGTTGAGGTGCATCTATTTCCAGATTCAGATTGAGCGACGTACGACTCATTTCGAAGCCATACCGTGTTGCTCCCGTTTCCGGAGGATCTGACTCATAGTAGATTTCCGTCGGTCGAGCGAACCGAGTAAATCTCTCGGGAAACAGATGGAGTTGGCTGCGATAACAATCGATCGCGCTCCGTTTTCTACGTTGTTCCCCATCGGTCAGACGAAGTTCTCGGATCTGCGACCCGGGCATCTGCCGCGGACGATGAATAATGTAGGCGTAACAGGGAGTAGACGGATGCTCGGACCTCTCTAATGCCAGGCCGATCGCCACACTCAAAGCGCTGTGATCAGGATGCGCATCGTAAACCGAGGGCGCGATCACTAGAGTCGGCTTGAATTGATCAATCTCTTCCAGAAGGATCGCCGACAACCGTGCCGGAACTTTGCGTAATAACGAGGTTATCTCTTGATCCGGAAGATTCAAAAATCGCAAGCTCGTCTGCTTCCCGAGCGACATCGCCTGGACCGCGGCCCGCACTTCTCGCTTACGAAGCTCTCCCCACCGAAGTCGATCACTCTCGGCGATCTGCCATCTCCGCTCGACATAGCGTTGCGCCCAGACATTGTTGTCTCCATTTGTAACAAAGACAAGATGAGCACGCGCCCCGACTAAGGCCGCCCGCTGCAATAGGCCCGCGGCAGCCAAGGCCTCATCGTCCGGATGGGGAGCAAAAAACAATACCCGATCAGATTCGGAAAGAGCAATCGTCATTCAGGGAATTCTGACCCTTTTTCGCTGTTTTCGTTCAACTCAGCAAATGACGATTTTGTCATTGGACAGCTGGATCAGCCAGAACTGTCGCCCGAAATCCGGTTCGCGAAGCTTCCGTTAAATCAGCCAGCGCTCTGTTTGCTTGCCGGAATTGGGGTCCGCCCACGAGCGTCTCGCCAGTGCTTTCTCCACGCTTTATAGTCAGTTCGTAGGAGGTCGATCATGGTTTCCGTTGTTTTCCGAAACGTTGGGACTCGGAATTCCGAAATCGCTTTTTCCAATCGGTCCGGTGGAGCCGAAAGTAGATGGAGGCTGGCGATTTCAAAGCCCATCGCGGTCAGTAAGCGATCTTGGTCGAGGTTAACTGCGGTCGGGTCTTCAGCCACATTCAAGAGCGAGAGATCGATCCTGCCACAATCCGACATCAATGGGCGAATCAGCCATCCGTTACGAATCATCGTGCCGGGACTGAATGGTCGAGCTTCCGGTCGCAACAGCTTCTCGATTTGCAACTCGCCTTTGCCTTGGCCATTGGCCCAAACTGCCGCCGATAATGCCACACTCTTCCCTTCGGCCGCGATCGGTCCTCCCTGGTGCTCGGTATAGCTAAAGAAACGATCGTGACCAAGGCTTCCGAGGCCCTTGGTAACGCCGGGCTTCATTTCTCTAAATTCGACCTTTGCGCCGGAAGGAAGCGCTTCTCGCAATAAGGTCGCCAGCTGTCGCGGAAGCTTCTCCTCCGCGACCGGCTGAGTTTTATCTGTCAACCACGCTTTCCAAAAAAATTTAGGCTCTTTTAGGAAAGTTCGGACCATCCGGAGCAACCAGGCGTGTCTTCGTTCCAAAACAAACGGTTCCCCTCCTCCTTCGAGTCCGGCAAGATATCCATCCCGAATCGCTTCACAGATTTCGCTTAACGTGAGTTCACAATCCGGGATGATCTCGGAGGCAATTTCTGCGCTGGCCGCCAAGCGCACCAAGTCGATCGCAAACGACAATGTAGCCGTTTCATCATAGTCGTTAATGCCCCAAATCAAGCGGCCACGCCCATCGCGCCAGCTCCCGAAATTCGCGATGTGCAAATCGCCAATGGCTACAACCTGCTCCGCCCGAGCCCATTCGGTGCAGGCGTCGTTCCACCGCTCGCACCACCGATAGAAAGTCGCTCGAAAAAATTCGAAAAGCTGTTCCGCCATCTTCTCGTGCTTAGCCCGCAGGTGATCGTCACGCAGGCTTATCTGCGTTCGTAGCCAACTCTCAAATTCAGCAGTCGATTGTACGATGTCGCGCATAGAGAAGATCGGTCGTCTCCTTTCCTCGACGAAACGCAGACATAGGGCACCAAAGCCGTGCTGTCTAACCAATTTCGTCGATAAATCTCAACCAATAGTCCAAAGAAAGTAACCACCGATCAGCAGATTACAGACCGAGTTCGAACCGTAAACAAAAGCGTTTAGAGAAAACCATAGAGGAATAATCCATAGATTACGCAGATTTTCTAAAATTCGAGACGTTACCAACTCTTAGTGGAGGGGGGCCCGCTCCTACCCACGAGTCAGCTCTCGATTTGTGAACCTTTCTTTAGCGGTGGAGTACCGAGGCAATCTGCTTACTCAATTCCGTCACTTCGTCGGCGAGAAGCACAGCCAAACTTGGATAGTGTCCCGGTCGCCAACCGCTCCGATGGATCGCAAAAGATTTACTATTAATGATGCTGCCGTCCGGGGAACGGAGTTCCCAAACACCGGAAAGAACAACCTCCCCGCTATCGTATCCTTCACATTGAGTGACCCGGATGGTGATTTCATAAGAATGAGCCGGCGGGCTCGACATCGGTTGAAAACCGATTGCGGTAATTCCGAGAGCGCTCAAATTCAGTGCAACCGCTTGGGCGATTGCTTGATCCAAGGGTGCCGCCCAAAACGCATAGCTAGAATATTCAACCTGGTTATTGCGAAAGCTCGCCAGGTTAGTTCGATTGAGATAAGGGGGTAGAATCACCCGGTTAACATAAACCTGGACCGAGCGCGCCGTTGATTGCTTGGCCTTCGAGTGAATATCTCCTCCCGGACCAAGGGTATAGAATTCCGGCAGTGGTTCAGTAGTTGCGCAACCGCCAACGATGAGCAAAATCAGCAGCCTGCTCGTCTTGCCGATCATTGCGGTTTCGCTGGTTTACGCCCGAAAATAATCGAATTTGGATTCCGTTCGAGAAACTCCGATAGTCTGCGCAATGAGTCGGCCGCGGTACCGATTTGCGAGAGTGCGTTGTCCAACTGATAACGAAAAGATGAATTGGTGCTAAGCATTTTATCCAGATGGGCGGTTGCCGATTGCAGTTGGGCCATCGTCTTTTTAGCCTCTTCTAATGTCGGATTTAAGTTGTTGGAAATCGGATCCAATTCCTTATCCAATTTCTTTAGTGTTGCGTCCAACTGATCAAAAGATGTCTTGACGCTGGTTAACGCGCCTTTCAAGTCCGGGCCATTAACCAGGTTGTCGAGTGATTTTCCAAGATCGGCCAAATTCAATGCATTGATGCCGTCGCGGGCGCTTAAGATCAAAGACTGTAGGTCTTTCGAAATGGCCAGGAAATCCACGTTACCGAGGTTGCCAATCGCTTTGGTGAGATTGGCCAAAATCGCTTCAATATCAGAAGGTTGAACCGGAATCTCCAAAGCCGTCTGATCCCCCTCTGCATTATGGAAAACTGCTGGTGCCGCGCCGACTTTGATAAAATCGAGGGCAACATAAAGCTGTCCACTAATCAAGCTTTCGAAGTCAAGCCGGGCCCGTAGCCCCTGCTCCACTCGTTTCAAATGTTGTTGCGGATCGGAGAGATCAACATTTACTCCGCCCGAGTTCGTACCTAGCTCTTTAACAACAAAATTTTCGTCCACTTGATAAAATACTTTGGCGTAGACCGGCTTATCCTCACCAACAAAGCCCAGAAGCACCTTGGTGACCTTGCCGATGGCAACCCCTTTGAATTTCACGTTCGAACCAACTTGCAGCCCGCTTACGGACTGGTTGAAATAAGAAACGTAGGTCTGCTTTTTCGAGAAGAAATCGGCGGATCCAAAAAAGACTGCCGCTCCGATAGCAATCAATATCGCTCCAAAAACAAAAACGCCGATTAGTGTAGGATTGGCTTTTTGGCTCATCTATTCGCTTGTCGATTTTCCGCCGAAAGTTGCTTGGTATCCGCCGGGGCCGAAACTTCCTGACCACGAAGCAAAAAAGTTCTCACTTTCGGAGGACCTTCTTTAACCAATACCTTTGGATCGCCTTGAACCAGCATTCGTTTGGTCTCCGCGTCCAGAAAAATAGCGGTATCAGCTATAGCAAAGATTGAGGGCAATTCGTGACTAACAACCACGACGGTGGTGCCGAGGCTGTCGCGTAATTGTAAAATCAGATCATCCAAGTGACGCGAGCTAATTGGATCTAATCCGGCCGAAGGTTCGTCAAAGAAGAGGATCGCCGGATCCAACGCCATGGCCCGTGCTAGGCCTGCTCGCTTACGCATTCCCCCGCTGATCTCCGAAGGATAGAAATCCTCAAACCCTTTAAGGCCAACCAAAGAGAGCTTGAGCGAGGCCAATTCGCGGATCTCTTTCGCGGAAAGTTTCGTGTACTCCTCCAATGGGAGCCCAATGTTCTCGGCCAGCGTTCTGGAACTCCAAAGGGCTCCCGCCTGATAAAGAACGCCAAAAGTGCGTTGAACTTCTTCGCGCTCTTCTTGACTCGCTTTGACAAAACTTTTGCCGTTGTACAGGACATCGCCGTGCGTCACTTCTTTCAAGCCAATCATATATTTCAGTAACGTGCTTTTGCCGCAGCCGCTTCCTCCCATGATGACTAGCACCTGACCCTTCATTACGGTAAAGTTGATGTCGCGCATCACCACGTACGAGCCATAGCTCATTTCCAGATCTCGCACCTCGATTACTGGAGTCGTTCGGGAGGGTGATGAAATCGCGGAATTGGACTCGGCGGGGCTTCTGGATTCAGATATCATCTAATTAGTATTAACCCGCTATATTTTGAGCACCTCAATCAGCACGTCGATTATCGCATCGGAACCGACAATCCAAGTAATCGCCAGAACGACTGCGGATGTCGCAGCGTTGCCGACAGCTGCGGCGTTATTCTCACACTTCATGCCGCGCTGACAGCCGGTCAACGCGATGATCGCTCCGAAGATCGAACACTTGACGACACCAATGACGATGTCCGTTAACCCCATAGAACCCAGCGTCTGGTTCCAGTACTGCACTAGCGATATTTTGAGCAGCGCGGCGCCCACGACCGCTCCGCCCGCGATCCCGATCAGATCCGAATAGAGGCAAAGCAACGGCATCATTAAGAAGAGCGCGACCACTCGCGGACTAACCAAAAAATCTATCGGTGAAATGGCGAGCGTGCTTAGGGCATCGATTTCCTCCGAAACTTTCATGCTGCCAATTTGCGCTGCGAAAGCCGCTCCAGTTCGGCCGGCCATAATGATCCCCGTCATGATTGCCCCCATTTCGCGAGCCATCGCTACCGCTACGAGATTCGCCACGTAAATTCCGGCGCCAAATTGCCGTAATTGGATGGCACCGACGAAGGCAAGAATTAAGCCGGTCAAGAAACTGATCATGCCCACGATGGGCAAAGCTTCGGCACTACACTCCTGCAGGGTGAGCCAATATAGACGCCAGTCGACTTTGCCACGTCGAGAAAGAATTCTTTGGAAGCTGAGGACGCACTCACCGGTGAATTCGAAAGCGGCATTCAGCATATCGATTTTACCCAGAACCCAACTTCCGAGTTGATAGAAAAGAGAGTGTCGAGCGGTAGACCCTCGTCCGGTTTGTTGCTCAGGGACCGAAGTGGCCAGATTAAGCAAACTAGAAATCTCTTTCGGCAGGTCGTCCTCGGCAAACTTGAGTTGGCGGTTCTTACACCATTCTTCCACTTCCCATAAAAAGACCAGGAGACTGCTATCCCAAGATCGCACCTCGCTCGTCGCACAGCGGATCAACTTCACGCCAGGCTCTCGCTCCAGATCAGCAAGCACGGCTTCCGCGCGTAATCGTTCAGGCGATTTGAGACTCCAATCACCGCCGAGCACTAACTTGAGTTCGTCGCCTGTCCGTTCCATTTTGACCGTCGGCCGTGCAATATCGGAAGTCGCCGTTGTTTGTTTCATAAAAATTGATTCCGCTGATGAGCACGATCTCCGGCCCGCAACTACAACATCATCGTGTGTTTTGCAGCCTCATTTTAGCTGCCAAAGGTCGTTTCTAGCGAGACTTGACCGAACGGTACACTTTTTGCTTGCCACTATTCTCTATCTGAGACAGGTTGCGCGTTCCGAGCAGATAACGTGAAAACTAGCGCTTCTCAGCAGACGGGTCCTCGCCCCTCTTTCCACTATGCGTGGATCGTCGCTGCAGTTACGTTCGTTACCCTTCTGCTTACCGCGGCAATTCGCGCGACAATAAGCATCCTCATCGTTCCTTTTGAAAACGAGTTTCATTGGACTCCTGCTTCAATTTCCGCGGTTATCTCCGTTAATTTGGTCTTGTTCGGGTTGATCGGGCCATTCGCAGCCGGACTCATTCAAAGGTTTGGGCCGCGCAAAATCATGATCGTTTCTCTCGGGCTGCTGGCAATTGGTGTCGGCTTAACTGCGTTTGTCACTCGACTAGAACAACTGCTCCTGCTATGGGGCCTCCTCATAGGAGCTGGAACCGGGATGGGCGCAATCGTGCTCGGAGCCACCGTTGTTCACCGCTGGTTCGATCGGCATCGTGGAACAGTTCTTGGAGTGTTAAGCGCAAGCACCGCAACCGGTCAGTTGCTGTTTTTACCGCTACTTGCCAATCTGAGCGTCCACCATGGCTGGCGCGCTGCGACCTGGACAGTCGCCTGTGTCATCGCACTATTTCTTCCGATCGTTGCTCTCTTCATGCGGGATACACCGCGTCAGCTAGGTCTCCGCCGGTTGGGCAGCGATCACGATGAAGTCGAATCCGCGGCCGAGAATCCGATCGTCGCGGCTTTACGCGCTTTATCCCAGGCAACACGAAGTCCCGCTTTCTGGTTGTTGGCTGGAAGTTTTTTCGTGTGCGGCGCAAGCACGAACGGATTGATCGGAACCCACCTGATTCCCGCCTGTGTCGATCACGGGTTTTCGGAGGTCCATGGGGCGAATCTTTTGGCCGCAATGGGAATCTGTGATCTCATCGGCACGACTCTGTCCGGTTGGTTATCCGACCGATTTAGCAATCGTTGGCTACTTTTCTTTTATTATGGCTTGCGCGGTCTTTCACTCCTCCTGCTACCCTGGTCGTTCGACCTTCAGTCGTTCAAGCTCCCGTTGTTCGCGATCTTTTATGGTCTCGATTGGATCGCCACTGTGCCTCCCACTGTGGCGCTCACTGCTCAGATCTTTGGCCGCGATCGGGTTGGATTGGTGTTTGGTTGGATCTTTGCCGCTCATCAGCTTGGCGCAGCGGCAGCTGCAAGTTTCGCCGGAACGCTCCGAACGTTGGAAGGAACTTACGATCATGCCTTCCTTGTTTCTGGCAACCTTTGCATCATCGCGGCAATATCGATTCTATTTATCGGCGTCCGACCCAGTCGCGTGACCAGCTCGGAGGGGTTAGCGGTTAGCGGTTAGAAGTTGGTGTTACCTCGCTCGGTCACGAATAACTGCGACACTGATATCAGCGGCGACTGTCCCGTTATGCTCCTGTCTCCACCCGGCCGAAAGCCAAACCGAAGCGAATAGTACGGCACGATCACAAACCGCAGTCGCCACGTTGTTGTCCGCTCGAAAGGGATGGCGACTCGCACGTTGAGATCGCTCGAGCCATTGCTTCGGTTTGAACCTTTCTTACAGGGAGAGTCAGGAGCATAACGGGACAGCCGCCGCTACCGAAGCCCATGCCCTGAGCCCGGTCACGCAAAGTCTACGTCGCAACCAAACTAAATGATGCTTGCTCAAATCCTCGGCGAGGCGCACCAGAGCCTTAGTGACACCGGCTTTGTCTTAGGTCTCCTGTCTCCGCCGCCGTTTGCTCACTACGTCCTGCTTACCGGTTACTCCTCACTGCTTACTATTTTACTTCTCCGCCGCCGTCTTTTCCTCGTCCTCTTCCTCCTCCTCTTCTGGAAGAGTCACCATGTCGGTATTTGCGTTGTAGTCCATCAAACCGGCATAGCGCCCCCAGGCAATCATAGTTTGGAGGATCTTCTCCGGGTTTTCGTAAGGAAGCGCGGTAGCGATATCATGGGTCACCGTTTCCGCAGAGACCTCCTCCTGAGTTTCGAGGTACGCAAGAATGATATGGAACAAACGTAACTTCCGCACTTGTTCAGCGAAAATCTGTTTGCGCGTCGCCCGATCGGATAGAAAAAATCTTCGACCGAGCTCGGTGAATTGGACCTCGTCCTTCGGTGTGTTGACGAACTCCAAAATTTCGGCCGCTTTGACAATTGCAATCGTTTCGCCGAATTCTTTCCCGATTTCGTCGGAAATATCGTATACGTTGTTCAGGTCTGGTTGGTCGTGCAGGATACTGAGCAAGCCAAGAATTTGGCTGACTCCCACCGTCGGAATCGACTCCATTCGCGCTCGCGCACGTGAAATGGGTCGCCCTGCCGCGGGAGGTGGTTCGGGAGGGAGGTCGGGTAAAGCCTGAAGCGTGATCGTTTCATGAATAACTTTCATCAAACGCTGAAATTCCGGATGACTTGGATTGCGCGGGTATGGCAGATTGTTTGCCAAGACGATGCCGAGGCGACCAGGATGCGGAAACAGGACGCAAATGCGCGTGGCCATTTCGACTGCTTCTTCAATGTTGTGAGTCACCATGAAGATGCTTTTCAAACCGGTACCCTCTCCCTGCCATAGTCCGACCACCTCTTTGCGAAGGTTTTCCGCAGTAAGTACGTCCAGCGCACTGAATGCTTCGTCGAGACAGAGTATCTTGGGCTGAGATACAAGCGCTCGCGCTATCCCGACTCGTTGTCTCATTCCCCCGGAGATCTCTCGCGGAAATGCCGAGTGGTAGTTGTTGAGTCCGATGAGATCGATTGCCTTTTCGATGGCCTCTGCTTTCTCGGTCCGAGTCAATCGTTTCGCCATTAAACCGACCTCTACGTTTTGCTCTACCGTCAACCAGGGATACAACGCAAATGTTTGAAATACGATGGAGGCATTAGGGTTAATTCCTTCTAGCGGTCTTCCGTAACACAGTACCCGACCGGAAGTCGGCTTGGTAAGACCGGTGAGACAACGCAATAAGGTCGACTTACCCGACCCAGATTGACCGAGAAGAGCCAACAACTCCCCTTCGTGAATTGCCAGATCGATTTGATCTAGAACCTTAAGTTCTCGGCCGCGTCCAACAGCAAATGACTTCGTAATGTTGCAAAGTTCGGCAATCGCCGGGGCGTCAGTCGGGGCAACATGAGGTGGTACGGTGAGCTCGGTTGACATCGGGATTAATCAAGATGAAAGCGGTGCTCGGCGTAACTGTATAATCGCCTCCAAACCAGTTTGTTAATTACAACCACAAACAGCGCCATTATCGCAGTTCCACAGATCAAAGCCGGTGTACCCGCACCACCTGCCTGCGAACTCACCTCCGCGATGAATGCTCCTAGCCCGGTTGCTTTCAAAGTCTTGTCTCCCCAACTGGCGACCTCCGCCAGGATCGTGGCGTTCCATGCTCCTCCGGCGGCGGTACACGCTCCAGTGATCCAAAATGGGAAAATCGCAGGTAGAATTAAAGTCTTCCAGAGCGGCCACCCTTTCAGCCCATAATTCTTTGCCGCTTCCTTTAAGTCATTTGGAATCGCCATCGCGCCCGCGATCACATTGAACAAAATGTACCATTGTGCGCCCATGGCGATCAGTAAAATGCAGCCCCAGTTCATGTCGATGTTATAACGAACAAACAATCCAACGATTAACGGGAAGGTCATATTTACTGGAAAGGAGGCAAATATTTGAACCAATGGTTGGGCAAACTGCGCAACCCGCTGCCTCGAACCAATCCAAACGCCAACCGGTGTCCAAATCAGGGTCGCCAAAATCGTCACCGCTAAAACCCGCAGGAGCGTCACGAACCCAAGTCCGACTATCTTGACGATCTCGGCCATTGAAATGTGGTGGTAAACGGCATCAAAGCCAGCCATCGCACCAAGAATGACTTCACTGAGAAGTCCCAACAGCAGAACGATTCCAACGACCAGCCAGACATATCTGCCAATTTTGTTCGGCTTAACGAAGTTCTCCGCGTGCCGGGCGGAGAGCTTGGCCCGGAGATCATCGTAAAACGTGCTAAGCGGAATCAACACGTGTTCTCCTATCCACTCAAAGATGTAGGCCCGTCGCAGTAAATCATAAAACCAGGAAGTTGGAGGGTGCGCAGATTCGGTGAGTTCCATCTTGAATTTGTCCGCCCACACCAAGAGCGGCCGCCAGACCAATTGATCGGTCGCCAGAATGACGGAAAGCATCGTAATAATTGCCCAAAAGGCTGCCCAGTAGTCGCCGGTGCTCACCGCCGTTGCCATGTAAGAACCCAACCCCGGCAATTGAATATTCTTACCCAGCACGGTGATTGCCTCGCTGGCGCTTACCGCAAACCAGCCGGCGCCAAACGACATCATGCAATTCCAGATAAGACTATGCATCGATGCTGGGACCTCGAGCTTTTGAAACCGCTGCAGAGCGGTGAGGCGGTAATTCGTCGCCGCCTCATGGAGATCCTGCGGGATAGTTACCATCGAGTGGTAGAATCCAAATGCCATATTCCATACCTGGCCGGTAAAGACCGTCAGGACGCTCGCGCACTCGACGCCGATCAGACTTCCGGGAAAGAGTGACACGAAAAATGTGATGAAGATCGTGAGAAAACTGAGTACGGGAATGGACTGCATGATGTCCATGAACGGAAGGATTATCGCCCGAGCGATTCGGTTCTTCGCGGCAGCGTACCCTACGGAGAACGTAAAAATCAGGGAGAAGCCGAATGCAATCCACATTCGGAGTAAGGTCCGTCCGGCGTAATAAGGAATGTGCCGGATATGGGTAGATATCGGCAGCGATTGTGACGTCGCGTCGAAATGCACCATCATCCCGCTCCCAAATTGGAGAATGCTCCAGAGCACCCCTAAAACGCCGCCAAAAATTAGCAAATCGACCCAGTTAAATGTTCGTTTCCCGTCGGCAGCGCCAAGCTGAGTAGCGGTCGATTTCATTCGCGTGCTTTATCGCCCAGCGGAAAAAGGAGTTCAAGAAACAATGGGGCGTGTCGGCGTGTCGGCGTCTCGGCGTCTCGGCGTTGTTTTCGGTATCAGCGGCGACTGTCCCGTTACGTCTCTGACTCTGCCTGACCAGAAAGACTTAAACCGGAGCAAAACAGGACGGCACGACCACAAATCGCAGTCGCCACATCGTTGTCCGCTCGAAAGAGATGGCCGACTGCACGTTGAGATCAGTGGACCAATCGCGCGGTTTTAGCCTTTCGCTCGGGCGGAGTCAGGAACATAACGGACGGTCGCCGCTACCGAAGACAACGCCACGAGACACCTCAAGGCAACGCCAACACCACGGCGCCGGAGACGATCAGTGTTGCGCCAATCGCTCCGCGCAGACTTAAGCGTTCGCCCAGAAACGTGATCGAAAGCAACATCGCGGCGACCACGCTCAGTTTATCGATCGGGGCCACTTTGGTTACGTCTCCAATCTGCAGTGCTCGAAAGTAGCAGAGCCACGAAAAACCCGTCGCTACTCCCGAAAGCAGCAGAAAGATCCAAGTCTGTTTAGAGACTTCGGTCAGGCCGCTCGCTCCGCCAGTCCCAACCGCGATCGCCCAGGTGAAGACTAGGATGACGGTAGTGCGGATCGCGGTCGCCAGATTCGAATTGATCGTCGATACGCCGACTTTAGCCAAAACCGCTGTGAGTCCGGCGAACATTGCTGATAAGAGTGCCCAGATGAGCCATCGCATTGCCTATCATCGCGAAAAAAATCGGACTTCGCCACCTGGGTTCGGCACGTCGCCGTATCGGCGTTTGGCGTTCCCGACGTTCCCGGCGTCGGCGGCGCCGCGACGTTTCGCCGTTGCACCTCGCGCCTCTCCATGTAACTCTCTCCACCCTGATGGCCGCGCGAAAGCACGATTACGACGAGAGCAAGATAAAGACGCTTTCCTCCCTGGAACACATCCGACTTCGAACCGGAATGTATATTGGTCGTCTGGGCGATGGTGCGCACTATGACGACGGTATTTACGTCTTGCTGAAAGAGGTCGTCGATAACGCGATCGACGAATACATCATGGGTTACGGCAAGGAAATTGAT
>Ga0209526_10000685_pt1 | contig 22168 bp, 19 predicted proteins | sample JacPinW_OM2H0_M1_FD_188566 | JGI IMG/M metagenome (GOLD analysis project Ga0209526, IMG submission 188566) | Forest soil microbial communities from Algoma, Ontario, Canada - Jack Pine, Ontario site 1_JW_OM2H0_M1 (SPAdes) (version 2) | ecosystem: Environmental > Terrestrial > Soil > Boreal... | reverse complement strand
CGGCGCGCGCCTCGGCCTCATCGCCCGCAGCGGTCAGAAGGCCGACGCGCTGCGCCGGGAGATCGAAGAGGTTGCCCCGGGAACCCCGGTCAACGTCTTCCTTGCCGATCTCTCACTGGTCGCGGACGTCCAGAGCGTAGGCGAGCAGATCGATGTCCATTACCCGCGGATCGATGTCCTGATCAACAACGCCGGCGTACATGCCTTCTCTCAACGCATCACGCCAGAAGGATTCGCCGAGATGACCGCGGTGAACTATCTCGCGCCCTGGGTGCTGGCCGATGTCCTGCGCGACAAGCTGACACATTCCGCGCCCGCCCGCATCGTCACAGTCGCCTCTCGTGCCTCACGTCAAGCCCGTGAAATCAAACCACGCCGCGATCTGACCGATGTTGCAGACTTCACCCGTCGCGAGTCAGGACGGCTGTACGCCATGACCAAGCTGATGGACATCATGTTCACTCAGGAGCTCGGTCGCCAGCTAGAGGGGACTGGAGTCGGGGTCACCTGCTGTTGCCCAGGGTTCAATACCACAGGTCTCGGCCGTGAACTTCCCTTCGCAAGTGTCCTGGCCGGAATCCTCACCCGGCTCAAGATCGGTGATCCGAGGCGCGGTGCCGGGATCATCGTGCGGCTGGCGACCGACCCTGCGTTCGCCGGCATCAACGGAGGCTTCTTCGCCGTTGAAAGCGCAAGGCCTCTGGAGTGCCCGGAAGCAGGCCGTGACGAAGCGGTACAACGCGCCCTGTGGGATGCAACGGCCGAGCTGCTCCGCGACATCCGACGGCCGGCGGCCGGATGACAAGTGAGAATGTCAGTCCTCAGCCTTGAAGCGTCCGCCCAGGACCCCGGAGGGCCGGTGGACCAATGACCAGGTTGATCTCGGGCACCCGATCACCGTCCTTTGGCCGCCCGCTTTCCGCCCGTTGTCCTGGCCCGGCATGAGGCGGACGCTACTGAGCGGCAGTCCGTCAACTGCCCGAGGACCGTCCGAGAAGCGTCCGAAGTTTTCGGTCACACACCCGACGCTAGGCGCTGCATTTCTTACCGATTCAGAAAGATTCGCAGCGAAGCAACAACCGTGCCCTGGGCGGTCGCAACCCCACTGGTCGTCTTCCACATCCGCCTCAAGGCCAGGCCCAGCCAGCCCCTACCCATTACCGGGTTCGTCGTGACCGCATCGATTCCACCGGCAAGGTCACCCTGCGCTACCTCAGCAAGCTGCGCCATATAGCGGTGGGTGCCGCGCACCGCAACCGACAGGTGCTCCTCCTCGTCGCCGGCGCCGACGTCCGCATCGTCACCACCGATGGCATCCTGCTCTGCCAGCTCACCCTCGACCCGAATCGGAGCTATCAACCCCTCGGCGGCCGCTGGCCTGTGCACAATGTCCTGCGACAGGCGTCAGCTATGTCCTGAGACAGGACAGTGGTGCCGAGAGGGGGATTCGAACCCCCATGCCCTTGCGGGCAGCGGTTTTTGAGACCGCCGCGTCTGCCGCTTCCGCCATCTCGGCGTCTGACCGACCATACCATCGCCCAACCGCCCCTTCGCCTGCCGTCGAGCGGCCTCAAAAGCGCATCGATGCTCGGATGATCGCTTCCAGCTCTGGTCGCCCCACGTCGCGGGGACAGCCTGCAAGCAGTCGCTCCTGCTTCAGCGTGCCGTCGACGAGCCCGCTCACGTCCTTCTCCGAGTAGCCGAAGGCGGAAACCCCTTCCGGGCCGCCGGTGTCCTTCACAATCTCGGCCAACGTGGCCGCCAGCACCTCACGGCCGTTCGCCTCGCTGATCCCGGCCAGGTTCGCGCCCAGCATCTCGGCGGCACGCAGGTGCCTCTGGGGAGCGGTCGGGTAGGTGAACTCGAACGTCGCCGGAGCGGTCACGATCACCGACTGGCCGTGTGGCACCAGCGGCTCCTCGACGCCATAGCCTTTCGGCACGTAATCGCGGACCATGCCGGCGATCGGGTACGCGACCGCGTGCGGGACGTGCACGCCCGCGTTGCCGAAGCCCATCCCCGCGAAGGTCGCCGCCATCGCCATGCCGATGCGGGCGTCGAGGTCGTCGCCGTTCAGCACGGCACGCCGTATGAACTGGCCGACCAGTTCCAGGGCGCGCTCGCACCAGACGTCGCTGATCGGATTTGCGCCGATGTAGGCCGGTCGGTTGGCTCGGTCGGGATAGCGCGGGCGCCTGTCGAAGGCCCGCGACGTGTACGACTCCAGGGCGTGGGTGAGGACGTCGTAGCCGCCTGCCGCCGTGACCTGGGGTGGCATGGTCAGGGTGTTGAGCGGATCGACCACCGCCAGCCAGGGCCGGACGTGGTTGCTGCTCAGACCGGCCTTCACTTTCAGCTCGAGGAGGTCGACGACGCAAACTGGGGTCGATTCGCTCCCGGTCCCCGCCGTCGTCGGCACTGCGACCAGCGGCTTCAGCGGTCCGGGCACCGGCGCACCTTCGCCCACCGGCTTGTTGATGTAGTGCATGAGGTCGGCCGGATAGGTCTTGAGGAGGTTGATGGCCTTGGCCGTGTCCAGCGAGGAACCTCCTCCCACTCCGACGTAGCCATCGAAGTCCTCGCCCTCCAGCTCCGCCAGCGCCTCCCGAACAGAGCGGTCGGTCGGTTCGACATTGGAGCCTGCGAAGACCTCGGTCTCCACTCCGGCCGCTTCGATCTTCTCCGCCACGCGCCGCGGCAGGCCCAGCTTCGCGAGCCCCCTGTCCGTCACGATCAACGCCTTGCCCACGCCCAGGGCGCGAAGTTGATCTCCAATCTCCTCGGTGGCGCCCAGGCCGAACCTGAGAGGAGGCGCCTGCCAGGTGATGACGGTCTCGTTGGGCAGCTCGATGCCCGTCAAGGGACCGCCGCCGCTCATCGTGCGGGCTGCGGCGCCCCGACGCCCTCTGACGAGCCCTCGAGTGTGGCCCGGATGCTTCCTTCGTGCCAGGTCGCGTGCCCGATCAGGACGCGACGGATGAGCTGCTCCGCGGTCCAGCTGCTCAGCTCGCCCGCTCCGGGCCTATCGAGGTCGTCGTCACTCAACTCCCGGATCATCTCCGAAGCGCGCTCCACGTTGTCCCGGAGCATGGCGACCGTTTCGGCCTGGTCGGGGTTCGTGTGGACGGCCGCGTGCCTGGCGTTGGCGGCGTCCATCTCGGCCAGGCTGATCGGGTCCAGCGGCTCCCCCGTGGCGATGCGTCTGGCTCTTTCGGCAAACATGGGGACCGTCTCGCCCACGTGGTGCCCGATCACGCCCACCAGCCGCCGCTCGTCTTCGCCGGCGGCGATCTGCGGGTGGTTGGCCGCCGGGGTTCGCCACTGGTCGGCGCTGAGGCTTTCCAGGTAGGTCGCAAATGTCGTGTAGCTGCCCTCCAGGTCGGCAGCAAGCGCTTCGGCTCTGCTCATATAGCCATTCTCAACCTCTGGGGCAGGACAGCCGTCTGCAGGGTGCCTTCGAGGCCGCTGGCGCCTGGAGGAGACCCGCTCCCGCGCCCTCCCCCGAAAAGGGGGAGGGAATTTCCCAGTCTTATGTGTCGGCGGGGAGACTCGAACTCCCAAGCCCGTTAGGGCACCAGATCCTAAATCTGGCGCGTCTGCCAGTTCCGCCACGCCGACCCGCAACCGCCATTATTCCTGTTACCGGTGACATCCCAGCACCCGCGCGTGGATCTCTTCCGGGCCTCTGAGCTCGGCAACACCACCTTCCTGGTCTCGGACCCGGAATCCGGCGAGGCGGTCGCCATCGATCCGCTCAGGGACGTCGGCCAGTACCTGGACCGTGCGGAGCAGCTGGACGTCCGCATCAAGCAGTCGCTGGAGACCCACGTCCACAACGACTTCGTCTCGGGATCGCTCGAGCTGCGGGCCGAGGTCGGGGCCGGCATCTGCGCCGCCGAGGACAGCGGGCTGGAGTTCGGCTTCGACCCCCTGCGAGAGGGCAGCGAGGTCTCGCTCGGTCGCTGGCGGCTCCGGGCCCGGCACACACCCGGCCACACGCCCAATCACCTCAGCTACCTGCTGCGCGGGCCGGATGGAAGGGACACGGCGATCTTCTCCGGTGGAGCCCTGATGGTGGGCGCAATCGCGCGGACCGATCTCTTCGGGCCTCACCTGGCCACTCACCTGGCCCTGGAAGCCTTCCGCACGCTCCACGTGCTCCTGCGCGATGTGCCCGACGACGTCGCGGTCTACCCGACGCACGGTGCCGGCTCCTTCTGCGCCGCCGGGGCCAGCGGGGCGGCGACGACGACGATGGGCCGGGAACGCCGGACCAACCCGTATCTGATAACCACCGAGCTGATGCCCTTCATCGCCAGGGCGCTGCACCAGGGCCCCTACCCCGCCTACTACAAGGACATGAACGCCCTCAACCGGCGGGGCGCCAACCTGATCGGCCGCTCGCTGCCGCCGCTCAAGGACCTTTCCGCCGACCTCACCGACCATCACCGCAAGCTGGGCGCCGCCGTCGTCGACGTCCGTTCAGGGAGGAAGTACGACCGCGGACACATCCCGGGCAGCTACAGCATCGGCCTGGAAGGTCCGTTCGGTCCCTGGGTGGGCTGGGTCATCGAGCGTGGGCGTCCCATCGTGCTGGTCGGCGGAACTCGGAAGCAGCACGAAGAGGCGCACCTCCAGCTGCTTCGGATCGGCTTCGACAGCGTCGCCGGCCAGCTCGACGGCGGCATGGACGCCTGGACGGCGAGCGGGCGCGAGCTGGCCACCTTCGAGACGGCGGAGGTGGCAGATCTGGCGTCCTGGATCTTGAGCGCCGAACCAATGACGGTTGTTGACGCGCGCGACGAGGACGAATGGGTTCACGGTCACGTCCCGGGCGCGGTCCGCATGCCGGTGCCCGACGTCTCGCATCACGCGCACGAGATTCCGCGGGACGCGCCGGTCGCCGTGCACTGCGGCGTCGGCTACCGGGCCGCGATCGCGGCCAGCCTGCTGGAGCAGGCCGGGCTTCACCGGATCATTCACGTCATCGGCCCCTACTCCGATTGGGACAGACTGCACCTGGCAGCGACCATCCCGGGCTGAGGGCCCGCACGCCCCCTTTAGACTCGAGCGACCTCTACCCGGGTGTCGTAGAAGTCGCCGCCACCTCCGGCGTCTGCGATGCCGTCGGAGGTCAGCACGTTGGCCGAGTAGCCGTGCGGGATGGCGACCACGCCGGGACGCACGCCGTCGCCGACCCGCGCCGGCAGCTCCAGCGCTCCGCGATCGTTCCAGACCCGGACCGCGTCGCCGTCCGCGATGCCCCGCGCAGCGGCATCCGCGGGGTCGAGGCTGACGGCGGGACCACCCTCGGCCCGGGCGTGCCGGGGGAGGTGCGAGTAGCTGGAGTTGAGGAAGTGGAGCGCCGTCTTGGCGCTGACCATCGTCAGCGGGTAGCCGTCGACCGGTGGCCCGAGGTAGCCCGGCTCGGGGTCGCGGAACAGCTCGCACCTGCCGGACGGAGTCGGAAAGCCTCCCTGGGCGAAAGGCAGCCGGTCCGCGGGAAGCTCCAGCGGCGCCCACCCCTGCTCCCACAGCCGCTCGAAGCTGAGCCCTTTCAGATAGGGGTGGTCGGAATCGAGGGCGGCGCGGATCATCTCCTCGTCGGTCTGCTCGAACTCCGGTTCCCGCCAGCCCATGGCGGCCGCCAGGCGCCGGAAGAGGTCCGTGTTGGCGACGGACTCGCCCTCAGGCGGGATGGCAGGGCGGTTGAGCGTCATGTAGGTGTGGCCCCAGGGGAACAGCAGGTCCGTCTGCTCGATGAAGCTCGCCGCCGGGAGCAGGTAGTCGGCGTAGCGAGCCGTCTCGGTCACGAAGAGGTCGTGGACGACGGTGAAGATGTCGTCCCTGGCCAGGCCCTGGCGGACCAGGTTGGAGTTGGGCGCGATGGCGGCCGGGTTGCTGTTGTAGACGAAGAGCGCCCTCAGTGGCGGCGAGAGGGACGCGTCCGTGAGAGCCCGGCCGATCTGAATCATGCTGACCGTTCGGGTTTTAGGCTGCCGAGCCCCTACCGCACGGGTGTCGATGGCCTCTGAGAAGAGGCTTCGTGTCCAGTGAAGGAGGCCTCCTCCCCGCTCCCGCCAGGCACCAACCAGGGCTGGGAGGCACGCGATGGTCCGGAGTGCGGCGGCGCCGCCGGCGTGCTTCTCGGGCCCCACCATCGTCCTGATCAGGGCCGGCCGGGTGCCGGCGTAGGCTCGCGCCAGACTGACAATCTCCTCGCTGCCAAGGCCGGTGAGTCGGGCCGCCCGCTCGGGCGTGTACTCCTCCAGCCGCTGCCTCAACCGGGGCCAGTCGTTGCAGTAGGCGTCCAGGTAAGCCTGGTCCTGCAAGCCCTCCTCGACTATCACGTGCATCATCCCCAGCGCCAGAGCGGCGTCGCTTCCCGGGAGCGGCTGCACGTGCCAGTCCGCCTCCTGCGCGGTACGGGTGCGGAGCGGGTCCACGACGACCAGCCTGGCGCCGGCCGAGCGGGCGCGGCGGACCAGCGGCCAGAGGTGCAGGTTGGTGACCAGTGTGTTGGTGCCCCAGAGCACGATGAACCGGGCGTGCTCGATGTCCTCCGGAAGCAGCGCGGTGGTGGTGCCCAGGGCTGCGCTCACCCCAGCGTTGGCGGTGTCTCCGCAGATCGTCCGGGCCAGGCGGCTGGCCCCCAGGCGGGCGAAAAACCGGCGGTCCATGCCGGCGTACTGGATGAGACCCATGTTTCCGGCGTAGCTGTAGGGCAGGATCGCCTCCCCACCCTCCGCCTCCAGGATGGATTGAAAGCGACCGGCGATCTCCTCCAGAGCTTGGTCCCAGCTCACCCGCTCGAATCGGCCCTCGCCCTTGCCGCCCACCCTGCGCATCGGGTAGAGGACACGATCCGGGCTGTAGACGCGGTCCAGGTAGTGGTTGACCTTCGCGCAGAGCCCCCCACGGGTGTAAGGGTGGTCGCGGGCACCCAGGAGCTTGACCGCGCGGCCCTCCTCCACGGTGACCTCCCACGCGCAGGTGTCCGGGCAGTCGTGCGGGCAGCCGCCCTTGATGACCATCTACAGAGATTAGGCTTTGAAACCCATGGGCGGCCGTCTCTGGTGCTGAGCGTGGCGGGGGTGTGGAAGACCTGAGCGAGCTGCGCGAGAGCTGTGTCCTCGGCTGAGGACCCGGCCGCCGTCAAACGGCAGGCACAGGCCAGGTTCGCTCGCTCAGCCAGCCACTACGTGGAGAGCTCGATCCTGGCCGAAGGGTCGGAGCTCGGCCGGATGGTGGAGCTGGCGAGGCTCGAGGGAAGCGAGCGCGTGCTCGACGTGGCGACCGGCGGCGGCCATACGGCACTCGCCTTCGCGCCCCGCGTCAAGGAGGTGATCGCCTGCGACCTGACGCCGGCGATGCTCGAGGCGGCCGCCGAACACTTGCGTGCCAGAGGCGCCGCTAACGTCCGCTTCGAGCTGGCCGACGCCGAGGCGCTCCCCTTTCCGGACGGCGAGTTCGACGTGGTCACTTCCCGCTTTGCGCCACACCACTTCCCGGCCCCCCAGAGGTTCGCGACCGAGGCGGCGCGAGTGCTGGCGCCGGGGGGACGCCTGGTCATGTTCGACAACATGGCCCCCGAGGACGACGAGCTGGACACCTTCATGAACCGGTTCGAGCGATGGCGCGACCCGAGCCACGTCCGCGCCCACCGCTCCTCCGAATGGCAGACGATGCTGGCGGAGGCCGGCCTGGTCGTAGAGGCGGCCGACTCCCTGGTGCGCAAGCTCTACCCCTACGAAGACTGGACGACGCGCCAGGCGATGGCGCCGGAAGAGCGCGACGACCTTCAGCGCTGGCTCCTGGCGGCAGCTCCCCGATGCGCCGAGTTCTTCGAGATCAGGGTCGACGATGGCCGGGTTCTCTCCCTCCAGGCCACCTTCGGGATGCTCGCGGCGAGGAAACCCAGCCCGGCCGGCGCCTGAGGCACCGCCGTCGAGAACCCGAGCCCCCTGCCGTGGGTCCGCTTCCAGCCCGGCATTACCGTTCAACTGGTGCGCATTCGGCCTGGGTCCGGCACCCTCATGGTGCTCGGCTCTGCGGCATCCTTCGGCACCCTGCCCATCCTCGTCAAGCTCGCCTATGCCACCGGCCTGACCCCCTACCAGACGCTGGCCTTTCGCTTTCTGTTCGCGGCTGCGGGGCTCCACCTTCTGGCCTTGCTGAGAGGCGAGCACGTCTTCAGGGTGGACGCTCGCCGTCTGATCCAGTTTCTGCTGCTCGGCGTCGTGGGCTACGCGGCGCAGTCGGCTGCCTTTTTTGGCGCGCTCTGCTGCCTGCCCGCATCGCTGGTCGAGCTGATCGCCTATATCTATCCGTCGCTGGTCGCCCTCGGCGCCTGGCTGATCTATCGCCGCTCCATCGGCCCCTCGCGCGTGATCGCCCTCGGCGTCAGCTTCGGGGGCCTGGCGCTCCTGGTCGGCGGCGTGAAGCTTCAGGCCGGCTTCCCCCTGGTGCTCGCGATCGCCTCGCCGGTCTTCTACGCCATGTACATCCTGGCCGGCGAGCGGCTGATGCGCGGAGCCTCGGCCCTGACCGCCAGCACCCTCGTTCACACCGGAGCCGGGATCACCTTCGGCGTTCTGCTGCTCCTGCCGGGGCAACCTCACCTTCCCCACAACCCTGCCAGCTGGCCGGTTCTGGTCCTGGTGGCGGTGATCCCCTCGATGGTTGCCATCTCCCTCTTCCTCGCCGGCCTACCTCGGATCGGCGCACCCCAGGCGGCGCTTCTCAGCACGTTCGAGCCGGTGGTGACGGTGACGCTGGCCGTCATCCTGCTCGGGGACAGGCTCAGTCCGGTACAGCTCCTCGGGGCGGCGGCCGTTGTGCTGGCTGTGGTGGTATCGCAGCTCGGCCGCGACGGCCAGACAGGCCGGCTATAACAGGCCACCCGGTCCCTCCCCTGCTGGAGGGAACTTAGAGTTGCGGGGTGACAGGGCTGGGCTCTGGGGCGGAGATCGTCGTGGTGGGAGCTGGGATAGCCGGGTGTACGGCGGCCTACGAGCTGGCGCGTCGCGGCTTTCGCGTCCGCCTGCTGGAGCGGCGCGGGATCGCTCATGGAGCCTCCGGCCGCAATCAGGGGCTGCTCCTCAACGACGTGGAGGCCGGGTCTGTCGAGATGATGCGCAGGACGCTGCCCCTGTATCGCGAACTGGAGGGCGGGCCGGTTCCCTTCGAGCTCCGGGAGGCGCCATACCTGCTGGTCGCCCGGGACGATGGGCAGCTGCGTTTCGTCGAGGAGCGCGCAGCCGTGATGCGGAGCGCCGGCCTGCCTTGCGAACCGGTTTCCGGCGCGGAACTGCGCTCAGGCCTGGCCCAGCTTCGGGACGACGTGGCCGGCGCCTACCTCCTGCAGGGCTGCTGGGCGCTCTCTGCGGCGGCGGCCACGCGCGCCTTCGCCGAGGCGGCCCGAGATTGCGGTGCGCAGCTCCGGCTGGGAGTGAGCGCAGGCCCGCTGAGCATCCGCTCCGGACGGTTGGAGGGCCTGATCACCGACGAGGGCCCCATGCGTGCCGACGCGGTGGTGATCGCGGCCGGTCCCTGGCTGCCCGACCTGGTCGCCGGCGCTCCGGTTTCCACCGGTCGTGGCTGGCTTCTCAGCACGGGCCCGCTCGGGTTCCGACTGCCCTGGGTGGTTCTCGAGATGGCCTGGCCGGATCTGGAAGACCTGGGCAGAGCGGCGCGCCCACCTCGCCTGGCGGAGATAGCCGCCGGGGAGTACGAGCTGCCCTCGGCGGCAACGGTCACGCTGGTCGGGCAGCCTGCCGGGCACGCCCTGCTCGGGACCTCTCTGGCCCCCTCGCTGCTGGAACCGGTCGAGGCGGTGGACATGCCGCGCCGGATCGCCCGGCGCGCCCTCGACCTCCTCCCCGGCTTCGCCGAGGTGAGCATCACCAGAGGGTGGTACGGGCTCCGGCCGATGAGCCCGGACGGCCTGCCGCTGGTCGGCCCGACCGCCGTCGAGGGACTCTTCGTTCACGGCGGGCACGGCTCCATAGGCATGCAGGCCGCCCCCTGGACGGCACGCGAGCTGGCCGAGGCCATGGACGGCGGCGGCACCCCACTCGCGCAGTTCAGCCCGGCGCGGTTCGACGTCGACTGGGACGCCTCGAACCGGAAGAGTCGCTAGACGCTTACTCTGTCAGCCCCTGCCGGGCGGCCTCGTCCCGATGCTGCTCGATGCCCGAGATCTGGTCCTCGGCGCGCTTGATCAGAGCGTCGAGATCCGCTTGTTCCAGCCTTGAATCGGCTTCTGAAGCCGCCTTGAGCGACAGCCATAGCGATCTCTTGCCACACACCCCGAGAAGCAGGGCTTCCAGCTCGAGCAGGTTGCGCAGACCTTCCGAGGTGCGCCCGGTGGTCATGAACTTGAGACGGCTGAACTTCTCGGCTGCCCAGCTGGTCGCCTGCTTGACACCGCTCTTCTCGACGTCGAACTGCTCCATGAGCCGCTGTAGGGCACCCTGGTCGGCGCGCACATCGTCCAGGAGCTGCTGCAGGAACACGCCAAGCTCGGTCCCCTTGTTGCGATCGAGGGCCTGCTCGATCAGGTCGACGGCGGCGACCGAGCCGGCCAGGTGGTCGTTGAGATAAACGCTCAGGGCTTCCTGTGAAAGCATGTGATCACCTCTCGACGAGACTGCTGCGACCCGCGGCGCGCAATGCTACGCGCGGCTTTCGATCCCGCGCCCGGCGCCCTGGTCATCGCCCCCGAATCAAAGGCAGGCTGTACAGAGTCGCCGAACACCTGCAGCCAACCCCACAGACCGGGCACGCCCAGCCCTCGCGCAGGCTCTCCTCCAGATAAAAACGCTCAACCGTGGCGCCCTGTCGGAATCCGAGCCGGCGGAACAGAGGCGCAGAGGCGCTCTCCCTGCCGGATTCCCAGGCAAGCGTGACCGCGGTCTCGCAACCCTGCGCCGCCATCCACTCCAGGCTGGCCCTGGCCAGCAGGCCTCCCACCCCACGCCGGCGAAAGGCCGGCTCGACCGCCAGAGCTTCCAGCGAGCCCACCCGGTGCACGAAGAGCCGGCGCACCTCGGGGCCGAAACGGTCGTAGTAGGCCGCGTCGGCGGCGGCCAGGAGCCGCGACACCGAAGCCCCCAGGAGCTGCGGCTGTTCCGCCAGCAGTACTGCCGCACCTGGGCTGGCTGCGTCGTCCAGAAGGTAGTCGACGAGATACAGCCCTTCACCCAGCTCCCTGTTGAGCAGACTCATGGCCTGCCCCGCCCGTTGAGAGTCTCCGACTCCAAGCTTGGCGATTCTCAGGGCATCATCCGGGCCGGTTGATCGCACCACTTCGGGTCCAGGATGGCCTATCTAGCCGCGGGCGCGGCAGGTCTGACCTACGGTTCCGCACCTGGCCCGGGGATGATGTCGGAATGGACGAAACCACGCGGACGGACGATGACGAGATCTCCTGGAGGGCGACGCCCTATCGAGCGCCGGTGCTGGATAGCGAGCGCAACCGGATCGGCACCGCCGAGTCGCTGCTCGCCGACGACAACGCCGACATCTTCCACGGGCTTGCCGTCAAGCTCGCCCACGGCGGCCACCTGGTCGAGATTCCCGCCGATTCGGTGACCCGCATAACGCAGTCCGAGATCGAGACCTCCGTCGCACCGAGCAAGGTGGGCGAACTACACCCCTACTCGGAGGAGCACTGGTTCCATCTCGGCTGGGGCGGGCTCTTCCGACAGCGCCCGGAGTGGAAGGAGGATTAGAGCACAGCCTACGGGCGGCGCCGAGGTTGGTCGGCTTCCGTGCATCGGCGTAGGCTGGAGACGTGGTGACGGACGGTGCCGAGCCGCTCGTCGACGGCAGCTCTCCAACGCTCCCGCGGACCTCGCAAGCGACCGCCGAGCGCAGCTGAAGAGCATTGCCAGGAGGGGATACGCCCTGGAGCTCCATGACTGACTCGCAAGCCACCGTGCAGGGGCGGCGGCTAGATGCGCGCCTCGCGCCCACCATGCTCCGACTTCACTCTGTACTTCTGGGCAGCAAGCGCAGACTGCTCAGGCACTGCCTTCGTATCGCCGCCTCCGCGTCCGCCAAGCCCCGCCTGCGGGAGCGGGCGGCAGCACGGGCAGCACGGGTGGAGCGTGATATTAGCGGGCTCCAGGAGAGCCGGGGGCAGTGGGCGCTGCTGGCTCCTCCCAGCTACCCGGACTACTGGGTTGCCAGTTACGAGTCGCTGGTCACTCTGACCGAAGAGCTGCTGTCCGAGATGTGCTCAGAATTACCGCACCTCTCCGAAGGCACGCGCCATGAGCTGCTGACACACGACATACCGGAGCTTCGAAGGCAGCTGTTGAAGTACCGGTCCGAGCTCCGCCGCTGGACCAAGGCAAGCTTCCGGACAGCGCTCAAGCAGGGCGAAGCTGACGATCCGACCACGGAACGGCAGCTGATTCTCGAGGTTCTGGACGGACTGCGCACAGCCACCGACGCCTGACGCCCGCAGGTTCCTTCCCGGCATACCACGGCCTCTTCCAAGGTTTCATCGGCGCTCAGTGTTCGGAGGTTGGTCAGGCCTTGGTCAGGATGAGCTGGAAGTCGAGCGTGACGGCTGGGTCCACGGTCGTGATGGGCACCTGCGGCGGCGAGATCCCGAAGTCCGTCATGTTGAATGCCGTCGACCCGTTGGCCTGGACCTGGCTGCCATTGAGCTTTACCTGAGCCGTGACCTGAGCCGGCTTGGTCACTCCGTGGATGGTCAGCTGTCCCGGGATGGTCAGCGTCTCTGTCCCTCCGCTCTGGATGCTGGCCGGCAGGTTGACGCTCTGCGCTTCGAAGGTGGCGTCCGGATACTGCGACACAGAGAGAGCGCGCGAGACGATTCGATCCCGCTGGGTGACGTTGAATCCGGCGACCTGGTCCACGCTCTGCAGGTTGGCGAGCTGGGCGGTGAACTTGATGCCCTTCGCCTGGAGCCCGCCCGCGGCCTGCTGGATCGCGAGGTTGCCGCTGACCGAAGGAGTCCGGGCCACCGCCTCATGCTTGGAAGACTGGCCCGCGAACTGCTCTTTGACCCGGTAGCCCGCCTGCGAGCCGGCACCGACAGTCCAGCTGCCTACCAGGTTGGCGGCGCCGGCCGGTGCCGCGCTGGAGGAGGCGGACGCCGCGGGACTCGAGGTGCTCGCCGCCAGAGACTTGGGAGCCGTCCGGAGGCCCGAGAAGAAATAGACGTAGGCGCCGCCGAGAGCGGCCACGAGCACGATCACAGCCACCCCCACCGCCAGCACGATTGGTCGCTTCATGACGTCCGTCCTCCGTTTGATTTCGGCCTGGAGCACCTTGTTGCAGCCACGCAGTCTGCCACGCACCGGTCCGTTCTGATGAGAGGACGGAGCGGGCCGACCTGGGATCCTCCTGTGTGGTCGCCCACTACCCTCCAGGTCTGCGCTGGGGGAGTGCTGAGAATCAGCTTTGAGTTTGCTGTGGGTTCACGCTCAACGCCTGGCTCGCCGGACAGAGCTTGAGGAGGTGGTCATCACCCGCGCGCGGGGTGCCGCGGGTGTCCCGATTGCTGGTAAGGACGTAGACGCATCGATCGGGGCCCGCCACCGCGTCTCGCAGGCGACCCTGACCCTGGAGCACGACCTCCTGGCTCGACACCTGGCCCGGGTTTGCCGCGTCGATGATGAACCGGCGGAGGACCTGGCCCTTGAGCTCGGCAACCAGCAGCGTGGGGCGCTCGTTGGCGGCCGGCGTGTAGAAGGTCATGCCGCTCGGCGCCCACACCGTGTTTCCGCTCTCCGCCATGGGACCGCTGCGCGCGGGAAGGCTTCCCTGCGGATAGCTCGTCTTGGTCCCGGCAGCCCACGCCGGCCAGCCGTAGAACGCGCCCTGCTGCACGAGGTCCACCTCGTCGTGGCAGCACAGCCCCAGGTCTCCGGTGGGCCCGTTGTTGCTGGCGTAGAGATGGCCAAGGAAATCGAAGGCCAGACCCTGCGGGTTGCGGAAACCCCAGGCGAACACCTCTCTGCCCGTGCCGTCCTCGTGTACCCGCAAAATCTTCCCGCTCAGGCCGGAAGGATCAGCGGCGCGGGCGGCGACATAACCTTCGCCCGTGGTGAGGTAGAGCCAGCCGTCGGGGCCGAACTTCAGGCGGCCGCCGAAGTGATAGCAGCTTCCGCCCGGGATCCCATCCAGGAGGATCTGCTCCGAGGCGAGGAGATCGCCCTGAATCGTGAATCGCGAGACTCGGTTGGTGTTCCCCGCTGAGCCTCGGTAGGTGTAGTACAGGTAGACGTAGGGCTCTTTGACGGCGATGCCCAGCAGACCGTCCTCGCAGCCGGACTGGGTCACCACATTCAGTGTCAGTGCCGGCGCGTTCAGCAGGTGCCCACCGCGGATGATGCGGACGCGGCCGGGACGCTCGGTCAGCCAGATGGTGCCGTCGTTCGTGAAGGCGAGCGCCCAGGGCGCTTCCAGCCCCTGGGCCACCGTCTGCTGAGCGAGCTGAAGCGGCCCGGGCTCTTTCAAGGGCGCGGCGGTGGGGGTAGGCGTCGCCGACGCAACAGCTGAGGGAGTCGGTGAGGCGGCCCGCGGAGGCGACGACGATCGGGTGCTCGTGCCCCCGCCACCACAAGCGCAAAGAACGGCTGCGGCGAGCAGAAGGGCCACCGAGCGCGGGAGCATGAGTCCCGACCCTACCATGCGGCTGGCGGCTGCCGAGGGAGCACAATCGCCGTGTGGAAGCCCGCCCGAGGGACCTGCTCTCGCGTCGAGGGGACTACGGCTTCGACGCGCCGGCGGTGCCCGTCTTCCTGGGCGCCGGCGGGGTGGTACTGGTCGGGTTCGCGATACTCTCCGCCACGGTCGGGGAAGGTGAGACGTGGGCGCTCTTTCCGCTGCTCGGCGGCCTTTTCCTGCTGCTGAGCGCGGGGAGCTTCATCTACACGACACGCGTCGGCAAGTTCGCGGTCTGGGCGGAGATCCTGGGCGGCCTTGGACTGCGCGGGGACGAGCAGGTCCTGGACATGGGCTGCGGGCGGGGGGCGGTCCTGCTCATGGCCGCCAAGCTTCTACCTCGGGGGCGGGCGGTCGGGCTGGACCTCTGGAGGACCGTCGATCAATCCGGGAACAGCATGGAGATGACTCTCGAGAACGCCGAGCGGGAAGGCGTGCGCGACAGGGTCGAGCTCAAGACCGGCGACATCACCCAGATGCCGTTCCCGGACGGCAGCTTCGACGTGGTCCTGAGCGCCCTGGCCATCCACAACATCAAAGATCGCCAGGCACGTCTGAAGGCGATCGACGAGGCGGTGCGGGTGCTCAAGCCGGGAGGGCGGCTGGTGGTTGCGGACATCAGGCACACGACCGAGTACGCAGACCGTCTACGTCAGCTCGGCATGTCCGACATCCAGGTTCGAGGCCTGGGCTGGCGCTACTGGTACGGCGGCCCCTGGGTCGCCACCACCCTGGTCACCGCCAAAAAGCCCTAGTTTCCCTGCGGCGAGGGCCAGGGAGGGGTCCGTTCAAGAACCAGCCGAGCCGCACACCGAGGGACGCCAGGGTGCCCATTAAGCGGTTCGTAGGGTGGACAAGAGGGCGTCTTTGATGAGGTTCGCCCCAGGGGTAAGGCTAGGAGTCTCGTCTCTCCCCCGCAAAGTCGGACCGACTGGCGGGGGAGAGACGCATACCTATGACCGCCTCGAGAGGCTCGGCCTCCCTCTCTGCAGCGCTTAACTCAACGGCATTGCCCGCAGCTGCGGGGGAGGAGATTCTTATCCCCACCAGAAGGTTGCGGCGATGATTGCGTACAGGCCTACCAGGGCCAGGCCTTCTACCCAGGTCGACTCTCCGTCATAGACGATGACCGTGGTCAGGATGGCGGTCAGGCCGAGGGATGCTACCAGAAGCGGCGGCAGGACCAGCGTCAGGTGGGCGCCGCCCACCACCAGGCTCAGGAGGACCAGGGCCGGGATCAACGCCAGGGCTATCTGCAGGCTGCTGTTCAGGATCACGCTGATGGCCAGGTCGGAGCGGTTCTGGGCCGCCATCCGCACGCCGACCACGTTCTCGACCGCGTTGCCGGCGAGCGCGACGATGACCAGGCCGGTGAACCCCTCGCTGATACCCAGCGCGTGCGTGGCGGGACGGATGCCGTTCACGAACCAGTCCGAGACGAAGGCGGCGGCCAGGCCGCTGACGGCGAGGACCAGGATCGCCAGCGCCATCGGCCAGACGGCGCCCTCGTCGCTCGGCGGCACGAGCTCGCGGTTGCGCAGGTTGAAGACGACAGTGGCGGCGAAGACGATGAGGAGGACGACCGCCACCGCGTTGCTGAGGTCGCTCTGGTGGCCCGCGGCCGGCGTGTGCAGGCCAGCGGCGAGCGTGGGCATGGCGACCGCGCTCGCGGCGAGCATCGTCATGAGCGCGATCAGCCGAGCCGGGCCACCAGTGAACGTCTGGGTGCCGTGGCGAAGGCCACCCGCGACGAAGGCGATGCCGAGGACCAGCAGGCTGTTGCCGAGGATGCTGCCCACCAGCGCCGCCTGGATGACCGCGACGAGCCCCGCCCGCAGGGCGAAGATGCCGATGAACAGCTCCGGGAGGTTCCCCAGAGCGGACTGCAGGATGCCGGTGGCGGCGGGGCCGAGGCGGGCGCCCACATTCTCCGTCCCTTCGCCGACCAGCACGGCGAGCGAGGCCAGCGCGACGGTGGACACGGCGAAGCTCAGGATGCTCGGGCCGAAGACGTAGTTGAGCACTCCGCTGAAGACGGTCGCGAGGGCGGCCACACCGATGGTCGCCAGGGTTCGTGAGCCGAGCAGGCGCAGGGTACCGAGCACCGGGGGATTGTCGCGATTTCCCGTCGCGCTCGGCTGGGCCGCCCCCAAGCCAGGGGCGATCCTGGTCAGGATTGGCGGCGGAGGATGTGGATGTCCACGCCTTCGAGCAGCCGGATCAGCTGGCTGGTCGTATCCCAGGGCTGCCAGCTCGATCGGCGGCGGTGACCCAGGATGACCTCGGTCGTCTGCGACCCCTGGATGTATCGCGCCAGGGCCTCGGCCACCTGCCCCCCCTCCAGGCGGACGAACTCACCGCCCAGCTGATGCGTCAGCGTTGTGTAGGCCCCCAACAGGGCCTTTTCGTCTTCTGACAGCCCGGGCTTCCTGACTGAGACGACGGCGAAGGTGGCGTCTTGCTCCCGGGCATAGCGGGCGGCGCCCCGGATGCGCTGCTCGAGCCCGGGGAGAACCGGAAGGCAGAGTGCGATCCGGGCCCTCACCTCGTACGGCCAGCTCCACTGGCCTTCGCGAAGCTCGGCCACGAACTGCCGGTCGACGTGGTCGGCGACGATCCGAAGCGCGGTCTCCCGGAGCATGGCCAGCACCGACGGCCGCAGCTCCTGCTGCATGGCCTGCGCTCGCTCAGCCGGCGATAGGATGGCGTCCTCGGCGATCCGCTGGAGCAGCTCGGCGGGCGGCACGTCCACGACCTCCAGCTCGTCGAACATGCCGAGCAACTCGTCGGGGATCAGGGGTCCGGCCATCGTCGTGCCAAGAAGGCTCGAGACCGCCGCCGCGGCGCTTTGCACCGAGAGCAGGTGCAGCGTGGCCAGGACCGTGATTCCGGCCCTGAGCAGGGTGGGCACCGCCTCGAGGCGCGGCCGTCCTTTGCTGTCGAGCTCCGCCAGGTCGTCCAGACACACGACCTGGGGGTTCCTGGCCAAGACGGCCTCGACGTCCAGCGACCGCTCGCTTCTTGCGCCGCGCCAGCCGGCGGGCACGTCGAGCCCCAACAGCGCCTGCTCGGGTTCGCCGTGAACTCGGTAGGCGCCGACGAGGACGTCGGTGCCCCGGCCAGCTCGGCGGCGCCCCTCGTCCAGCATCGCCGTGGTGGCGCCGCAGCCCCGGGCGTAGCCCAGGTAGACACGAAGCATGGCGCGCCTCCGGGTGTCTGCCGAGACCTGCTGGAGCAGCGCCATGGGATCAGGACGCTCGCTGGCAGGGCCGTCGGCGCCCGCCGGGGGATCCATCGGCCGTCCGACCAGAGAGATGACGTGCACCTCCGAGTCGGGCAGTCCATCGATGATCCTGTCCACGATGGTCGGCCGCAGCCTGGTCATGCCTCCCCCACCAGCGCATTCGCCTATCAGCACGTGGTCGGCGCCGACGTCGCGGGCGGCCTGGATGATCGCGTCCACTACGTCCCGACCCCCGAGCACGGCGAAAGAGGCGCCGAGCTGAGCCGCAACCTCGCGAAAGCGCTCGGTCTGCGGCAGGTGTTCGGGGCCGGACTGAATGGTGACGACGGTGCATGAGCCCCCCCTCCGTCGAGCCAGGCGGGCGCCGCGGCGCATGAGCTCCTCTGATGAGTGGCCGCAAGAGATGGCCACCAGGACATCTTCGGGCGAGCTCACCACATGACTGCTGCCGGCCATCGAGTCGGCCACCAGCCGCAGTCCGATCTGACGCATCGCGGCCAGATTTCGTGGGCGGAAGAAGTTGGCCAGCGCGGTGTCCACGTTGTCGCGCCGGTAGACGTTGCCGTGACGCATGCGCTTGCGGAGTGCCTCCGGCGCGATGTCGATGAACTGGATGACGTCTGCGCCGTCGAGGACTCGGTCTGGAATCGTCTCGCGGACGGGTACCTCGGTGACCTTCTCGACCAGATCCTTGACGCTCTCCACGTGCTGCACGTTCAGCGTGGAGATCACGTCGATGCCGGCGTCACGCAGCTGCTCGACGTCCTGCCAGCGTTTCCGGTTGCTCATCCCGGGCGCGTTGGTGTGGGCAAGCTCGTCGACCAGTGCGATCTCCGGACGCCTCGCCAGCACAGCGTCCAGGTCCATGTCCTCGAGGGTCGTGCCACGGTACGCCACCTTCTTCCGTGGCAGGACCTCGAGGCCGCGCAGCAGCTCTATCGTGCGAGGCCGGCCGTACGTTTCCACGTAAGCCACGACCACGTCGTGACCGTGGCTGAGCAGCTCGTGGGCCTCGCGCAGCATGGCGTAGGTCTTGCCGGCTCCCGGCGTGGCCCCCAGGTAGACCTTCAGCTCGCCTCTGGCGGGCGGGGGGCGTGGTCCCCGCACAGGGGCCGCCCGCTTCTCTGCGCCAGTAAGATCGGGCTCTCCTGTCAGCGCGCTTCTCCGCTGTCCAGCGCCATGTTCACGTCCAGCACGTTGACGCGGGGCTCACCGAAGATGAACAGCACCCGGCCCTGCACGTGGCGCTCCACGAGGGCCCTCACTTTCGTCGGATCCAGGTTGCGGGCCAGTGCGACCCGGTTCGCCTGCAAGAGGGCCGAGGCCTCCGTGATGTCCGGGTCCACGCCGCTGAAGTCAGCCGTGACCAGGTCGGCGGGAATTGGGGCGTTGGGGTCCAGGAAGTTTTCCTTGCGGGCGGCGGCCGAATCCTTCGACACCCGGTCGATCAGGGCCTGGTTCGAGGGCCCGAGGTTGCTGCCGGCCGAGTTGGCCGCGTTGTAGGGCGACGCCTTGCTGGGATTGTTCGGATCCACGGTCGCGGACACCCGGCCGTGGAAGTACTCGGGCTTGGTGAACTGCTGACCGATCAGCTTCGAACCCACCACCTGGCCGTTCTTGGTGACCAGGCTGCCGTTGGCCTGGTCGTGGAAGGCGACCTGGGAGATGCCGGTGATGAGGAGCGGGTAGATCAGGCCTGTCGCCACGGCGATGACCAACGTCAGCCGCAGCGATCGCAGCAGCTCGGACGGGAGTGAGGCAAGCATGGGTGGCTCCTTAGGCCAGGTGGACCGCCGTAACGAGGAGGTCGATGAGCTTGATGCCGATGAAGGGGGCGATGATTCCGCCGACGCCGTAGACGAGCAGGTTCCGGCGGAGCAGAGCTGCAGCACCGATGGCCCGGTAGCGAACGCCGCGCAGGGCGAGCGGGATGAGGACCACGATGATCAGCGCGTTGAAGATCACGGCGGAGAGCACTGCGCTGCTCGGATTGTGCAGTTGCATGATGTTGAGCGCGCCCAACTCGGGGAGAGCCAGCACAAAGATCGCGGGAATGATCGCGAAGTACTTGGCCACATCGTTGGCGATGCTGAAGGTGGTCAGCGCACCGCGCGTGATCAGCATCTGCTTGCCCGCCTCCACGATCTCGATCAGCTTGGTGGGGTCGCTGTCCAGGTCGATCAGGTTGCCCGCCTCCTTCGCGGCCTGGGTCCCCGAGTTCATCGCCACCGCGACGTCGGCCTGGGCCAGCGCCGGGGCGTCGTTGGTACCGTCGCCGGTCATCGCCACCATCCGGCCGCCGGCCTGCTCCTCCCTGATCAGGTCCAGCTTGTTCTCGGGCGTGGCCTCGGCGAGAAAGTCGTCCACGCCCGACTCCCTGGCGATGGCCCCGGCCGTAAGGGGGTTGTCGCCGGTGATCATCACCGTGCGCAGGCCCATTCGCCGCAGTTGCGTGAAGCGGTCCGCGATGCCGGGCTTGACGATGTCCTTCAGATGGATGGTCCCCAGCACCACGCGGGCCTCGGCCACCACCAGCGGTGTGCCTCCAGAGCGGGCGATCGTCTCCACTGAGGTTCGCACGTCGTCGGGGAGGGCCTGACCAGCCCAGGTGGCCACACTCTCAGCGGCACCCTTGCGGATGCTGCGGCCGTCGAAGTCGACACCGCTCATTCGAGTCGTCGCCGAGAAGGGGACGAATGTCATGCCGTCCTGGCCATCCCCGCCGTCCGGACCGCCGAGACGGCCGGCCAGCGCCACGATCGAGCGGCCCTCGGGCGTCTCGTCGGCCAGGCTGGCCAGCGCGGCGGCACTGACCATGCGGTCCATGGCCACGCCCGCCGCAGGCAGGAACTCAGTCGCCTGCCGGTTGCCGAAGGTGATCGTGCCGGTCTTGTCGAGCAGCAGGGTGTCGACGTCGCCGGCCGCCTCCACGGCCCGGCCGGACAGGGCGACCACGTTTCGCTGCAGCAGCCGGTCGATGCCGGCGATGCCGATCGCCGAGAGGAGCGCGCCGATGGTGGTCGGGATCAGGCAGACCAGCAGCGCGATCAGCACCGTGATGGTCACCGATGTGCCTGCGTAGAGGGCGAAGGGCTGCAGCGTGACGACGGCGAACATGAAGATGATGGTCAGCGCGGCGAGAAGGATGTTCAGCGCGATCTCGTTCGGAGTCTTCCGCCGCGACGCGCTCTCCACCAGACCGATCATCCGATCCAGAAAGGTTTCCCCAGGGTTGGCCGTGATCTCCATCACGATCCGGTCGGAGAGCACCCGGGTGCCGCCGGTGACCGCGCTGCGATCGCCGCCGGCTTCGCGAATCACGGGTGCCGACTCGCCGGTGATGGCGGACTCGTCTACAGACGCGATGCCCTCCACTACCGTGCCATCGCCGGGGATCAGATCGCCGGCTTCAGCTACCACCAGGTCTCCGCGCCGCAGCTGAGGCGCAGGCACCCGCTCCTCCCGTCCGTCGACCAGGCGGCGGGCGATCAGCTCCGAGCGCGTCCGCCGCAGCGCAGCCGCCTGCGCCTTGCCCCTGCCCTCGGCCACCGCCTCCGCGAAGTTGGCGAAGAGGACTGTGAACCAGAGCCAGATGGTGACCTGGCCCACGAAGAGCTCGGTGCTGCCGCTCGCGCCCTGGAAGAGCCCGGCCACGAACACGATGGTGGTGATCACCGAGCCGACCTCGACCACGAACATCACCGGGTTGCGGGCCTGCCAGCGCGGGTCCAGCTTCTTGAAGCTCTCCACGATCGCCGGCACCAGGATCTCCCGATCCAGGAGGCTGGAGTGCCTCCGGCGGCGGAACTGCTCGGTACGGGTCTTGTCCTCCATCGCCAACCTCAGTGGGCCAGGTGGCCGGCGGCCAGCTGGAAGTGCTCAAGGATGGGTCCCAGCGCCAGCGCCGGGAAGAACGTCAGCGCACCGACGATGACGATCACGCCGACCAGCAGCCCTGTGAAAAGGGTGGTGTCGGTTGCGAAGGTGCCGGCGCTCGCCGGTGCGACCTTCTTTCCGGCCAGTGAGCCGGCCAGGGCCAGGATCGGGATCACGAAGATGAAGCGTCCCAGCCACATCGCCGCACCCAGCGTCGAGTTGTAGTAGATCGTGTTGCCGGTCAGCCCGGCGAAGGCGCTTCCGTTGTTGCCCGTCGTGGAGGAGAAGGCGTAGAGGATCTCGCTGAAGCCGTGGGCGCCGGGATTCAGCGGCCCCGCCTTG
>Ga0209526_10000684_pt1 | contig 22173 bp, 23 predicted proteins | sample JacPinW_OM2H0_M1_FD_188566 | JGI IMG/M metagenome (GOLD analysis project Ga0209526, IMG submission 188566) | Forest soil microbial communities from Algoma, Ontario, Canada - Jack Pine, Ontario site 1_JW_OM2H0_M1 (SPAdes) (version 2) | ecosystem: Environmental > Terrestrial > Soil > Boreal... | reverse complement strand
TTCCCCACCAACGCCAACGAATTCAGCCGTGCCTACGCCGAAATCGCCCAGCTAATCCGCCACGAATACAGCCTAGCCTTCGCCCCGCCCGCCGCCGACGGCCAGCTCCACTCCCTCAGAGTAAAAGTGAAGGATTCCTCGCATAAGGTAGACCACCGCCAAGCGTACCTAGCCCCGCCACCAAACCTTCGATCGCCAGCGTAGGGGCGCAGCACTGCTGCGCCCCTTCTGGGCACAGCTACAGACTTCTTTTTTTCGGTATGTTCAGACGCGCGGGCAAACGTGGGGCTCGAGAACTATGCTCACTGTATGGCTATGGGCGTCGCGTGCAACGCTTACAGTGTTCTCCACAGTCGCGCCCACAGGCAGCAGTCCTTTATTCGCAACAAAGATTTCGTTCAAAGCCGTCCCGTCGAAAACCACTCCAGTTTCCAATTTCGATCGGAGGAGCTTCTCCGCCGCTTTGCTAAAATCACGGATTTCAACGTGGCCCACTCGGTATTGAACGCCCGGATCGACCTTCAGGGTCAGATCGATTCGATGATCATTCTCATCGATATCAGTTTCTGCCTCTATTGTGAGATCAATATAGCCACGTTGCACGTACAAGCGGCGAATGTGGTCCAAACCTTCGCGAATTTTTGAAGCATTGAAGAGGTCTCCCGGTTGCACCGGAACTTGTGCTCTCAGCTCCGTCGCGCTGAACTCGGGGGCATTCTCAAACCGTACTGCTCCCAGGCGGTATTGTGACCCGCTCTCCGTCCCTACAGAAACCCAATAATGAAGACGATTCGCGTCGGCCCTTATTAAACTTCCGGAAACATCCACCAAGACTTTAAAAAAGCCTTGTTCTTGAACCGCCGTCCGGATTTCGTCGCCAAGCTCCCCCTGCCAATCATCATCCACGACAGAACTGACGGAAAAGCTCCTCCCCTTAAGCTGATCACCCAGGCGCTCTAGAAGTTCTGGTGCCAGCCCCGGACCCTCCTGAAATTCAATCGAGTCGATTACAACGGTCGGGTGGGAGTCTTCCGTAGGACGAAACGGGCAACCTTTGTCTTGGCTCGATTGAGCACCAAGGGAGAATGACCAGCTCAGAGCCTGAAGCAACCCCAAGACAACACAGCGGATGCACCTTCCACAACGCATGAAAGTAAATCTACCACCCGCTATAATTTACTCAAAGCCTTTCATCATCTGCGCCATCTTGCTCAACCGCTCATTCACTTTCGCAAACACCGTGCTGGTCTGAAACGTACCGTCCCCGTTGCAGAACCCCGCCGTCATCCCCGTCAAAATCTCAATGCCCTCTTCGATTTTCGACACTGGCCAAATATGAAACTTGCCCGCTGCCACTGCTTCCAGCACATCGTCTCGCAGCATCAAATCCTCAACGTTGGAAGCCGGAATCATCACCCCTTGCGTTCCGCTCAACCCCGCAATCCGGCACACATCGAAAAATCCTTCGATCTTCTCGTTCACCCCGCCAATTGCCTGGATATCTCCCTGCTGATTCATCGACCCCGTCACCGCGATGTCTTGCCGCAGCGGCAATTCCGCCAGCGCCGAAATCAGCGCGTAAATCTCCGTCGAGCTCGCGCTATCGCCGTCTACTCCCGAATACGACTGCTCGAAGCAAATGCTCGCTGCGAGCGACAACGGCTTATCCTGCGCAAACCGGCTGCGCAAATATCCCGAAATAATGTGCACGCCCTTGTCGTGAAATCGCCCGCTCAAGTTCGACTCGCGCTCAATATTAATCACGCCCGATTTCCCAAGCGCCGCCGTCGAAGTGATCCGCACCGGCTTGCCAAACGAATACCCACCAATCTCCAGCACGCTGAGCCCGTTCACTTGCCCAACGCGCTTCCCTTCCAAATCCACCAGTAGAGTTCCTTCCTCAATCATCTCGCGAATGCGCGTCTCGATCAGGTTATGCCGCTCCATCTTCGCCGAAAGCGCCAAGCGCACATGCGCCACGCGTACCACGTTCTCGCCGGCCGCTGCAGCGGCGTAATGCGCCTCGCGCGCCAAGTCCGCAATATCGACAAACCGCGCCGTCACCTTATTCCGCCGCCCCGCCTGCCGCACTCCATACTCCAAAATCGCCGCAAACGCCCCGCGGTCCAGCGGCGAAAGCCCTTCCTTCTCGCACAGCGCGCGCAGTCGCCCTGCGTACTCCGCGATCACGCCGTCGCTCATGTGCATCTCTTCATCAAACTCCACGCGCACCTTGAAAATTTTCTGGAAATCCTCCTCATACTCATACAGCAGCTCGTACAATTGCCGGTCGCCGATCAAAATCACTTTCACATTGATCTCGACCGCTTCCGGCTTCAGCGCGCTCCCCCCAAACGGATAAAACATCTCGAGCGGCTGAATCTCCAACCGGTTGTGATTCAGCGTCCGCTTCAGCGCCCGCCACACGCCCACCTCAGACAGCGCCTCCAGCGAATACATGATCAAAAATCCGCCGTCCGCCCGCAGCAGCGACCCCGCGCGCAAATCCATGAAGTCGCTCGTCCACCCGCCCCGCGCGTCGTACGCCCGCTGAATCGTCCCAAATAAATTCGCATACGTCGGCGTAGTCTCGAAAATCACCGGCGACCCATCCTCATCCCCGTGCGCCAAAATCACGTTAACGCCATACAGCCGGAATGGATCGCGGTCCTGAGCGCCCGGCGGTTTCGGGGTACCGTCCGGCGGCGGCTCAGGTCCCTCCTGCTCGCCCTCGCCTTCGCGCTCCTTGAAAGGATCGAGATTGTCCAGCAAATGGTGCCGCACCTCTTCCAAATATTCCGCCACGCCCGGTCCCGGATATTTTTCCTTCAACTCCTCGATTACTCCATCGACCAGAACCGACGCCGCTTCCTGCTCCAGATAACTCAGCTCGCTAGCCAACTCCCGCGAGAGCGTCAGCGTCTTGCGGTAAACAACCGTGAACTCCTGCCGGAACTGCTCGTACTTCCGCTCGATCTCCTCCGCCACCGGCGAATCCAGTTTGCCCTCGTGCACCATCTTCGAAATATCTTCAATCGGCACCATCTGCCCTTCGAGCACCGGAAAAATTTCCGGCAGGGCCACCGCGCCCACTTGCATGTGCCCCAGAGCAAACTGTTCGCGCGCAATCCTCCGCGTGAAATCGTCCATCAACTCTTTTTCCCGCACCGTAAACCGCTCCACAATCCTTCCCTTCTGCCGCTGAAACGGTTCGCCTTCGAACACTTGCGGAATCCGCCGCCGCAAGAAATCAATCCCCGCCTGCATATCCTTCTTGAACGAGTTCGCCTGCCCGCGCGGCAGCGCAAGCAATCTCGGCCGGTCCGTAATCTTGAAATTATTTACATAACAGCGGTCCAGCGAAGGTTTCGTCTTCGGGTGCAGCTCTTCGATCATGTGCGCAATGGTTCCGCCGCGGCTCGTCCCCGCCAGCCCGCACACAAATACGTTGTATCCCGGCGCGGAAAGCTCCACGCCCATCTTCAGCGCCCGCAGCGCCCGTTCCTGCCCAATGAATCCTTCACGCAGCTCCGCCTGCGCCGTCGTTTCAAATGGCAAGCGTGCCGGCTCACACCTCCACCTCAATTTCTCCGCCGGCAATTCCGGATGCACCGCTGCAGGTTTGTAGCCGTTGACACTCATCTCAGGCGGGTACTCTAGCACACGGGTATGCTACCGTACGCGAGTTCCCCTCTACAGTTTCGCTTTTAGTTGATTTCCATCACAGAATCAAGCTGCCACCAGCGTGGCGCCTATCTCGCGGGAGCCGAAACTGTCATCCGATCGCGATGCTCCACGTACACGCGAAACACTCCCATCGCGGCGGCCAGAATCGTGGGCCCAATTACTAAGCCCAGCAATCCGAATACTTCCAATCCTCCGAGCACACCCAGAAACAGCAGCAGCTCGTTCAAATGCGTGCGGTTGCGCAGCAGCAGCGGCCGCACAATGTTATCCGCCACTCCCGCTACGCCGCCGCAAATTACCACCACCGCGAGTCCCTTGCCCCAATGCCCGCTGAACCCCAGAAACAGCGCCGCTGGCGCCCAAATCAGCGCCGAGCCCACCACCGGCACCAGCGAAAAGAACGCAATCAACACCGCCCAGAAGAGCGGCGAAGAAATCCCGCCTACCGTAAACGCCAATCCCCCCAAAACTCCTTGCAGCACCGCAATTACTAGCGCCACAGCTACGCTAGCAAAAATCAAATCGCGCGACTCCCGCAACATGTCCTCTTGAATCGATTCGTCAAAGGGCACCAAATGGCTCACCCCACGCACGATCTCCTCGCCGTCGCGGAACATGAAAAACAACGCGAAAATCACGATGAACAAATCCACAAAAAAGGTGAACAGGTTCTTCACCAGCCCCGCGAATCGCGATGCCAGAAACGTTGCGATTCTTTCCGCTCCCTGACGCAGCGGTTGCGAAAAATCCGTGGACTGCCAGGCCTGCGGAAGCTCATGCCGGATCCAAGCCAGCGCGTGCGAAGGCAAAGCCTTATCTGGATCCATCAGCACGTTTTGCAATCGCGCCGTGGCGTCGATGGCCTCCCGGGCCGTATAGACCAGCACCGTCAGCGCGGGCGCGATCAGCAGCACCGTCACTCCCAGCGTGCTCACCAATGCCGCTCGGTTCGGCTGCAGCCATCGCATGATCCGTTCGTGCACCGGATAGAAAAAAATCGCCAGCACCGCCGACCACGCCAGCGGCTCCAGAAACGGCTCCACGATTCGAAACACCAGGTAGATCAGCAGCAGCAGCGCTCCGTACGAAAGCACGGTAGTCAACCGGTCACTCGTGGTCGCTGCGGTAGAGGAAGTCGGATTCATGCGCGGTATAATGAATACAGGATAGAGCGGACGCTGAAACCGCGAGGCCGCACCCCTTGGCCATCTCGCGGGCGCCCAGACGTATCGCCTCGCCACTGGAGCCAATTCAGAGTGTCGTCAAAATCCATTCCGCTCACGTCCTATCAACTTCGCCTTCTTGCTGTACTTGTTCTAGTCAACTTTGTCAACTTCGCCGCTCGCTGGGTTTTCATCCCGCTAATTCCCATGCTGCGCAAAGATCTCGGCGTAACCGACGCGCAGCTCGGCTCGCTCCAAACATGGCTCCTGCTCGTTCTCGCCATCGGCAGCATCCCCTTCGGATTTCTAGCCGATCGCTTCAGTCGCAAATCCATCATTGTTTTCGGAATTGTTTGCTGGAGTCTCGCCACTCTCGCGGGAGGCTTCGCCGGCAGTTTCGTGTTTTTGCTGATCGCACGCGCCTTCGTCGGCATCGGCGAAGCCGCTTATGCTCCCGCTGCGCAATCCATGATTTCCGGCGCGTTCCCTGTGGAAAGCCGCGCATCCGCCCAAGCCATTTTTGCCAGCGGCATGCTCTTAGGCGGAGCCGCCGGCCAAGCTCTCGGCGGCATTATCGGCCCGCATTACGGCTGGCAATACGCGCTGTTCGTAATCGCGGCTCTGGGCATCGTCCCGGTGATCGCGGTCCTGACGCTCGAAGAGCCGCCGCGTGGACCGTCCACCACAACCTGCCCCATTCGAAAGCTACTTACCGTGCCTGCATTTCTCGCCATGATCGCGGGCGGCACCTGCATCACTTTTTCCAGCGTTTCGCTGCTTACCTGGGGCGTCGATTTCGCCGTCACCTACAAAGATTTCACCCTGCGCCAGGCTTCCGTCTCTCTCGCTGTGATCGGATTGGTCTGCAGCCTTGCCGGCGTTCTTTTCGGCGGCTATGTCGCGGATCGCTTGCAGCGGCGTTTCACTTACGGACGCATTATCGCTATTGCCGTTGCGTTTCTTCTTGCTGCGCCGTTCCTGATCTTGGCCATCCAAACCGAGGAAAAATCACTTGTGCTCGGTGCGCTTGCGTTGGCTGCTTTTTTCATGTCCTGGTATCACGGGCCGGTTACCGCTGTTATTCACGACATGATGCCGCGGCGGGCGCATGCTACTTCTATTGGCGTGTACATGTTTGTTACGCAGCTGGTTGGCGGATTTGGCCCGCAGTTGGTGGGCAGAATTTCCGATCTTCACGACATGCAATTTGGTTTGCAAATCGCAGTTGCCGTGATGGTCGCGGGCGGCTTGCTGATGTTCCTAGTGATTCACTTCATTCGCCGCGACGGCTTGCAGCATTCGTGCCTCGAATCGTTCCGCGCCGAGACCGGCGACTAAGGTTCATTCTTAGTTCTTCGCGCTACTTGATTCCAATCTGGTCGATTAGGCGCAGAACATCGGCTTCGGACACGTCGTATAGTTGGCGTTCGTCTTCTTCTTCCAGGCACTCGCTCAAAAAATCCGCGGCGATGAAGCTGGCTTCGCGGTCGCTCAAATCGCGGCCGGTGCGTTCACGGAATTTCACGAAGGCCTTGTGCGCCAATCCGAGAACGATCGCTTTGCCGTTTACAAAAAATTTCGTGTCGATGGTATCCGCGTGGCGCGTGGCGATGCCGTTCCACATGTGCGAAAAGCGGCACTGAAAGACAGTGCCGGTCAGCTTGGAAGTCACCTCAAAAGCTCCCACAAAGGTGCTCATGGCGCCGCTGTTAGCCAGGACTGGAAGTGAAGTCACGAATTCTCCTTGCAACTGCGTCATCCCAAACTTGTTTCACACACCGTGGACGTCTTGCTGGTCGTCCAAACCTGTCATCCCGAGCGAAGCCGAGGGATCCGCTTTTCTTCCTAGCGGCTGACCGTCGCCGCTTCCGAGTGCGCGTGCGTGTAATTCTGGACTGCCGCGCCGACTCCTGCGCCGGAGGGCACGCGCAAGCCCTGGTCGATCAGCACCTTTTCCATCGCCGCGAGGAACAGTAGCACATACGGCTTTTGGCTGCAGTGGCCCATCAACCCGACACGCCAAATTTTATTCTTCAGCGGTCCAAGGCCGCCGGCAATTTCGATATTGAATTCATCGAGCAATTGGTTGCGCACTTTCGCGTCATCGATTCCGTCGGGAATCATGATGGCGGTCACGGTCGGCAAGCGATCCGCCGGCTTTTTCACCAGCAGCTCCAGCCCCATGGCTTCGATGCCCGCGATCAGTGCCAACTGGTTGACGCGATGGCGCTCCCAGCGCGCTTCCAGTCCTTCTTCCATCACGATGCGCATCGCCTCTCGTAGCGCGTAAATCAGCGAGACCGGCGGCGTGTGATGATACAGCCGGTCCTTGCCCCAATAATTCATGGCGGTGGTGAGATCGAAATACCAGCTCTGCACCTTCGTTTTGCGCGTGCGAAAGACTTCTTCCGCACGCGGGCTCACCGTAATCGGCGACATGCCCGGGGGCGCGCTGATCGCTTTTTGCGTGCCGCTGAAACAAATATCCACGCGCTCGCGATCCACATGCAGCGGGACGGCCGCCAGCGAAGCCACCGTGTCCACGATTAGCAGCGCGCCAAGCTCGTCGGCAACTTTGCGAAAAGGTTCAACCTGCGTGAGCACGCCGGAAGAAGTCTCGCCCTGCGCGAACCCGACAATCTTGATTTTCTTGCCTTTACCCGCGCGCCGCACATCTTCCGCATGGACCGCCTTCCCATAAGGCGCTTCGACTTTCGTCACTTTTGCCGGCGTGTGCGACGCAATCACCGCCATGCGCTCGGAAAAAGTTCCGTTAACGCAAATGATCGCTTCATCGCCGGCCTCCAGCGTATTCAGCATCGACGCTTCAATTCCTCCGGAGCCGGAAGCAGAGAGGGGCATGGTAATGCGATTTTCGGTCTGAAAAATCTGCCGCAGCAGCACCTGCGTATCGTCCATGCAGCCCTTGAACCAGGGGTCCATGTGACCGACCAGGGGCGTGGCCAGCGCACGGTAAACGCGCGGGTCCATCGACGACGGACCCGGAGTAAGCATGAGCCGATTAGGAGGATTGAGTTCACCGATGTGCTGCGTCATGACTGTGTCCTTCTGTCTCGCGTTATCTAACTGAACCACGTGGCCTTAGCACGTGCAAGGGAAGCTAAGAAACCCAGCTTGCCCCAGCCGCAATATAGGATACCCGCAGAGCGTAATATTTGCTCATTCCCGAACAGTCGCGCAACCGACAATTTGGCCGCCAACCCAGAACTATGCGACCTGCTTCGTCGCTGCACGCTCAAGCAGCTCGTGAATTAGTGTTTGGTATGGCTTACTTTGCTTAGCAGCCAACCGCCGCAGTTGCATGAGCAGGCGCGGAGCTATCCTAATGGCAATGAGCTGCTTGGCCTTGCCAGTCGTGGGGCGCCCGACCCGGCGTGCGCGCCGCAGTTCCGCATCCGTCGACTCTGGAATGTCGGAAAAATCGATACTGCTATCCGGTGTAAGCTTGCCGTTCTTTGCGGCTCGCTTTGCGCGCGCTGATGATGCGAATCGTTTCCGTGCCATTCTTCAACCTCCGCAATGCATATACGACTATAAGAACGCGGCCGCCCGCCGAAAAGCCCAGGCGCTTCCATCGTTGCTCCGCCGCGACATGTTCAAGATCTTCCCAATCGAGCGCCTCAGGATCGCCGAAAACCGTTGCCGCTTCCTCGAAGGGAACACCGTGCTTTTCGTAGTTCTTCAGGGCCTTGCGAGTGTCCCAGGAGAACATATTTTATGTATATACGCTAATTATCTTCATTAGTCCAACTCCGGGATTAGCCGGTGAAAAAGCCGCCTCTCCCACATCCTTCGTTATGGAAATCAAGATCAAGGTTCCCGACGAGGTCGCCGCCCAAGCGCAAGCGCGAGGGGTCAGGGTAGAGGCCTACGTCGAAGAAATTCTTGCTCGCCAAGCTGGTGGCCTGACACCACCTCCCTTGCGCAGCTCCGAACAAATTCGTGCTTGGCTCGACTCGCTCGCACAATTCTCCGACAAAATTCCGCCGCTTCCTGAGAACATTTCCCGCGAATGGAGTTACCAGGAACAATAGTCGCTTCAGCAGACTCGCCGCTTTGTATTTAAGAGACATCGGAATCCTGCCCTGCTGCTGAGACCACTTCGGCAGCGCCGTGCCCACGGAGTTCAAGTAAAGGTCTAGCATGGACGCACACTCGTCACCCCACACCCCCCGGCAATTCAGATGGTTGTGAAACTAAAGGGTTTGCGGGAAAAGCAATTCGTAACGTTATGAAAACAAAGGGCGGGTCCGACAGGGTGACGTTAACTAAGTTGCAAATGGGTCGAAAAAAAAGAGTCTGTATGTTGCTGATTTCAAAAGGGTGAGTTGCAGGGGCATACCCCACCCCCCACTTTTTGGCAAAAGAGGCTGCAAGTGACTGAAAACAAAGGACGGGAGCCGAAAAAAGAGGGCAAAGAGGCTGCAAGCGACTGAGGGGCCAAGAGTTAAGGCTGGAGTTGGGTGCGGGGTAGGAGAGGGTTGTTCGAGATAACACACGAAAGTGTACTTTAGATCTGAACGTTTGTCAATAGTAAACTCAAGCTCGGTTCATTATGCTATTGTGCGGCTAAGCCTTTGCCGCAACGAGGTGCCTCCCATTGCCCGAGCCACAATCGAGTGAGATAGCTTCTGACGGACTGCCCGCACGAGCGACCGGACCATGGGTCCGCGACAAAAGACATTACTTTGAACGGTACTTAGACATTTTCACGCGCGGAGTTGGTGGCAAATGGGCGGGGAAACTATCGTATGTTGATCTGTTCTCTGGTCCGGGTCGCAGCGTGATACGCGGCAGCGGTGAGGAGGTCGAGGGCTCTCCATTGCTCTCCTTGAAGTATGGGTTTGCCCGCTACGTTTTTGTCGATAATGCCGAAGTGCTATCGGCGCTTGAAAAGAGGGTTAAGGTTCATCCTAAACGGTCACAGATTACGCTGATCGAAGGCGACTGCAACGCCGTGATCGGGAAAATAACAAAAGTTTTGGCATCCAATCATTTGACCCTTGCATTCATCGATCCGACCGGACTTCAAATTCAGTTCAGAACTATCGAGCGGTTGGTGCACAATCGAAAGGTCGATCTTCTAATGACGGTTCAGTTTGGCATGGCTATTAGGATGAACCTTCCTTTGTATGTTCAGACCGAGGGTGCCGCACTGACCAGCTTTTTGGGAAACGCGAGCTGGCGGCAGGACATCGAGGGAGGTGGATCCGTTTCTCACTTTGCGCGTCGAGTCCTAAATCGATATATGAAGCGCTTGCGAGATCTCGATTACGGAACCGTCCAGGACCGAGAAATAGAGATTCGAACCAATGAAAGCAATCTATTGCTTTACTTTATGGTGCTGGCGAGTCGACACAAGCTCGGTGCGGATTTTTGGCGCAAAGCTACCCAGATCGGCCCGTCTGGTCAGCGCATGCTCAATTTTCGCGGTGGAGAGTGAAGTATGTCCCTAAAATCTCACATTGAATGGACTGATGCGACGTGGAACCCGGTTCGAGGCTGCACGAAGATTAGTCCTGGGTGCAAGCATTGCTATGCGGAGACTTTTGCGGAGCGCTTCAGGAACGTCAAGGGCCATCCTTACGAGCAGGGCTTCGATTTGCGCTTGGTGCCCCACAAACTGGGTGAGCCACTACGGTGGCGCTCACCAAGGATGATTTTCGTGAATTCGATGAGCGATCTCTTTCAAGATGGCGTTCCGGACGAGTACATCGAGGCCGTGACCAATGTAATGGTCAAAGCAAATTGGCACACGTATCAGGTTCTTACAAAACGTTCTAAGCGAATGGCGAATCTACTTTCGACAAAGCTAGAGGCTGCTGCCGCGGCGCGGCATATTTGGTGGGGCGTGAGTGTTGAAGACAGGAGATACGGCCTGCCGCGGATCTCCGAGTTGCAAGCCGCTCCCGGAACTATCCGATTTCTATCAGTTGAACCACTGTTGGAGGATTTAGGAAACCTCAACTTACGAGGAGTGCATTGGGTGATTGTCGGCGGCGAGAGTGGTGCCGGGGCCCGACCCCTAAAACGCGAGTGGGTGGTCTCGATACGCGAACAGTGCAGCAAAGCTCGTGTCCCGTTCTTTTTTAAGCAGTGGGGCGGCATTCACAAAAAACGCGCCGGAAGAAAGCTCGACGGTCGAACGTATGACGAATTTCCGACGCGAAGCGCGTCACCCCCTCCGTCTGATGACCGGATTCAGTGGGCCGCAGAGATTGAGAACAGGTTCCTTAGCCCGAACCTAACGCAGCTAACCATTCAATCGTCGGCTGCCGATTGATCCTAACGTGTTATCGCACAGAGAGCGATCTTTGGTATCTAGGGCGTTCAAAGATGGTTAGGTTGACTCGCACTCTTTCGTTCTTTCTTTCCGCAGCCCTCGGATATGGGGCTGCCATCGCGGCAGTTGCTAATGCCACAGAGAAGGCTTCGGCTGCGCCGCCGGTGATTGTTATTGGGTTCATGGGCGGGTTGGTGCGGCACGATAATCTTGTGCATAGCGGGGTCCAGTTGGCGGCGCGGCTTCGCGCGGATTACCCTTCGGGAGTGCACGTGGAGGTTTTTGAGAATCGGCGGGGGAACGCGGCGCATGAGGAGATCCTGCGGCTTCTGGACGCGAACCAAGACGGGCGGCTTACGCTGGAAGAAAAGCGGAATGCGCGGATCGTTATTTATGGAACGAGCTGGGGGCTTCGGAAACGGTGACTCTGGCGCGAGAACTGGAAAAAGACGGAATCCCGGTGCTGCTCACGATTCAGGTGGACAGCGTGGCCAAAATCGGCGAGGACGACACGGTGATTCCCGGCAATGTGGCCGAAGCCGCCAATTTCTATCAGCCGAGCGGCGTGCTGCATGGCCGGCGCGAGATCCGCGCGGCGGACGCGGCGCACACGCGGATTCTGGGGAATTTCCGGTCCGATTATGAAGCGAGCCCGGTGAAGTGCGAAGGGTATCCCTGGTACGCCAGCTTGCTGTGGAAAGAGCACATCGAAATCGAATGCGATCCGAAAGTTTGGGGCCAGGTGGAGTCGCTCATCCGCGCGAAGTTGCCGCCGGCGGCGCGGAGGGGATAAAGGCAAATGCCCCGTGAGGCGCGAAATTAGCTCACGTGATTCCGTGGGGTTTTCCCGTGTGGCCGCACAGTATTTTGCCGTAGAATAGCTCTGAGGCATGCTGATGCAGAAAGTGACGATTACGATTCCGCTCGACGCGGATACGGCGCGGGCGTATGAGTCAGCAGCGCCCATGGAAAAGCGCAAGATCGAGGCTTTGTTGAGCCTTTGGATGCGAGAGCTGGCCGCCGGCGAATATGCCTCCCTTCAAAGTGTGCTCGATGAGGTGGGCCGAAAAGCGCAGGCGCGCGGGCTCACGACAGAGAAATTGGATTCATTGTTGAAAGGCGCGTAGTTGCGCTGCGTGTTCGACACGAACGTCCTAGTCAGCGCCCTGCTCCTACCCAATTCCAAACCGCGTCAATCCCTTGACTTGGCATTGAAAAAAGGGAAAGTGTTGGCCGGCTTTGCGGTCCTTGCTGAAATCTATGAAGTCCTGAACCGAAAGCAATTCCGGCGGTACGTCGATGAAGAAGATATTCGAAGTTTCCTAGCCGCCTTGACCCGTGAAACGGAATACGTGGACGTGGACCAAAGCATCAAGCGTGCCGCGATCCGAAAGACGACAAGTTCCTCGAACTGGCCGTAAGCGGTCGCGCAGACTACATCATTAGTGGGGACTCTGACCTGTTGTCGCTCAATCCATTTCGGAGCGTTCAAATCGTTCCCCCTCATACATTTCTTAAACTCGCAGACTGAGATTTGTCTCAATGACCTGGCGCAGCGTGGATATGTTATCTTGCGGGGCGCGACTGGAGACGTTGTGACGGCGGAACAGTTTCGGCGGTTGGCTTTGGGGTTTCCGGAGGCTTTTGAGAGCTCGCATAGGAAGCATCCGGATTTTCGGGTGCGCGGGGGGAAGCTGTTCGCGACTTTGGCTTATCCAGACACGAAATGGGGGATGGTTAAGCTGACTCCGGAGCAGCAGGAGGAGTTTGTGCGGGCGGAGCCGGAGGTATTTGCGCCAGTTACCGGAGGGTGGGGACGCGGCGGGGCTACCAGCGTGCGGTTGCGGGCGGCTACGACGAAGGTCTTGAGGCAGGCTATGGCGGCGGCTTGGTGCAATGCGGCGCCGAAGAAGTTGGCGCGGGAGTTTGAGGCGGAGTTTAAGTGAAAATGGAAAGCGTGAGGGGAAATGGCTGAACGGCCGGTGTTGGTGGGGTTGATCCCGCAGGCGGTGGTGCTGGATGCGGGCGACCAGGTTTCTTGGATTTCGGATGCGGGGAATCTGCGTGTGGAGTTTGATGTGAACCGCTGCCCGTTTACGTCGAACGTGTTTCAGGCGCCGGCGGGGATGCGGCTGCTGAGCGGGCCTCCGAGGATGGGGACGAAAGAGGGCAATTACAAGTACCGGGTGTGGCTGAATGACCAGATGGTGGGCCAAGGCGAAGTGATTTTGCGGGGGAAGTAGAGAAGCAGGTCCCTCGCTTTGCCCGGGATGACCTTGCCCGGCGCAATCCATCGATTAAAAACGGCATGTGCCAGCAACACAAGAGCGCTCGCTTTGCTCGCTCGCCGGGCTCAAGCCCGCCGCTACGACTTTGGTTGCTTGGCGATTACTTTGTCGGCGATTTTGTTGTAGGTGGATTGGGGGATGATTTTCTTGCGGACTAGGTCGGTTTTGGCGCGATAGGGGCGGCCTTCGATGATCTTTTTTGCGTAGGCGTCGCCGATGCCGGGGAGTTCCTTAAGCTGATCCTCTGAGGCGGAGTTGAGGTCTACCAAGCCAGACTTGGGTGTGCTGGAAGCGGCTGATTTCGATTGCGACGGTGAGGATTTTGCCTTTGTCTGGGCGCCAGCTATTGCCACCGATAGGCTCAGAATGCAGGCTAGAACGAATAGGAACGCTCGTGCGGACGGTTTTTTCAGCATGGTGACACCTCTCTCCTCGTAAACTTGCGCGAACTCCGCTATGCCGGGGCCTTGTAAGCGCCCGATACTGCCCAAGATGCGAGAAGGAGTCAATACGTGAAATGCGGGGCGCGGGTGGACAAGGGTTGGAATGGCGTTCCCTTTCCCGAGGCGTCACGGCCTGACTGGGACGCGCCCTTCGCAGCTCAGGATGAACTAAGCACGCCCCTACAACATCGCGGCGAGTGTTTACGTATGGAAAGATGAATTAGTCGCCGGCGTAGACTGGCCTTGGGGCTTCCATGGACTCGGCCAAGCCGCGGCGGACGGAGCCGAGGACGAAGGCTGGGACGGTGCGCTCTGGAGCGAGCGTGAGATTGGCGCCTTTGGGGGGAAATTCGATGCGGCGGTCGAGCCGGAGGCCGGCTTCGCGCAGGAATTCGGCGGAAAAACCCATGTCTTCGGCGCGATCGACGCCCCAGAACCATAACTTTTCTTCGTGGCGCTGGAGGAAATCGACGGATTCCTCGAGCTTTTTCATGGCTTTATCGAAGTTGGAAGCCAGGTAAAAAACTCCGAGGAGCCAAGCGTGGCGCGGGTAGCGAACGCGTATGCGTACGCAATATTTGCCGGCTTGGTTGCGTTCGATGGAACAGCGGTAATCATTGCGGACTGCGGACACGCGGCCTGGCATGGTGCTCACCAATCCTTGAAGGTTGTGGCGCTGGGTAGCCATTGATTTTTTTGCGGATTCCGACCGAGCCCCCGGGAAAAAGCTAGACCGTTTGGCAACGGCGTCGGGCGGAATCAAGGGTTTCAACGACCCCAATAGGGTAAATAGATGCAGTGGGGAACACAAGGGCGGCGCTGTAAATTAATAAACGGCTTGTTTACAATGAGTTATGTCAGCTTAGGTCGCCAAAACCCTTCATCTTGTCGGACATGATCTGGAGTTTGCCCTCTTGCTTGAGGCGCGCTTCGAGGGAGGTGCGGAAGGCCTCAAAGGCAATAGTGCGCTTGGTTTGCAGAACTTGGTCGGTCAATTCTTTCTTTTGTTTCGCGAAATCGGCGGGATCGGGCTCCTGCTTTTCGGCCACGCGATAGACGAACCAGTTCGCGCCGAGGTTTAGAGGCACGCCGACGTCACCCGACTTGAGCTGGAAGGCGGCGCCGATTTGCTTACCGCTGACCGCGCCGGAAATGGAGCCGTTGCGGGCGAGAAGATCGCTCGTTTTGGCTTCGAGGCCGAGGGATTTGGCGGCAGCGGCAAATTTTTCGCCGGCTTTGACGCGTTTGGCGAGATCTTCGGCTTTGGCGCGGGCGAGCTCGGTCGATTTCTGCTGCTTCAGTTCGGTGACGATTTTGTCGCGGACTTCTTCGAGCGAGCCCGGGTGGGCAGGCTGAATTTGCTTCACGGAGAGGACCAAGTAGCCGCGGTCGGTGCGAATGGGCAGGCTTAGTTCGTTCTGGTGGAGTCGGAAAATGGCTTCCTTCGCGTCTTTCGAGTTGCCGAGTTCGAGGATGGGGTCGATGGCGGTCACGGGACGGGTTTCGCCGAGAGAGAGATGGAACTGCTTGGCGAGATCGTCGAGGGAGACTTTGTTGGAACGGCGAATGGTGGCGGAAAGCTGATCGGCTTCGTCGCTGGCCAGCTTGTCGGCCTTGGCGAGCAAGAGAGGAACCTTTATCGAGTCTTTGACTTCGTCGAAGGGCTTGGTGTGCGCGGTCTCCTTGTCGAGGACCTTGATGATGTGGAAGCCGTACTGCGTCTTTACGAGGTCGGAAATTTTGCCTTTGTCGAGGCTGAAGGCGGTTTTCTCAAATTCCGGCACGGTCTGACCCTGGGTGATCCAGCCTAAATCGCCACCTTTGTCCTTGCTGCCCGGATCTTCGGAGTATTTCTTGGCTAGTTCTTCAAAATTGCCGACCTTTTTAGCTTGCTTGAGAACGTCTTCGGCCTTCTGGCGGATTTCCTCGACCTCGGCATCGGTCTTACCGACGGTCATCAGCAAAATGTGCTCAGCATGAACGCGATTGGAAACTTGGTATTGCTGGATGTTTTGCTGGTACTGAGCCTTCAGTTCGTCATCGGAAATTTGGGCGTTTTGGCGAAGCTGACTTAGATCGACGAGGCCGTACCGGACTACGCGCTTCTCAGGGACTTGGTAGCGGCTTCTGTTTTTCTCATAGGCGGCCTTGATTTCGGCTTCGTCGGGAGTGATCTTGGCTTCGAGATCTTCGGGCTTGATGAAGGCATAGTCCAGCTTCACCTTTTCGTTCTTGTATTTGAACTCGTCCTGCAGCTCGGAGGGGCCGACGCTAATGCCGTCGGTGACGAGTTTTCTGAATTTGTCCTGGAGCAGACCCTGGCGGATGAGCTCTTCAAAAACGGGGACGCTCAATTGGAAGCGGGATTGTACTTCGGCGGCATAGCGGTCCATGCCTACGAACGTGTCACCATTGTAAGCGGTGGGGAGAAATTGGCGGATGCGGGCGGCGCGCTCCTGGTCTGACACGCGGATGCCCAGGCGCTTGGCTTCGTACTCCATTTCCTTCTGAAAGATGAGTTGGTTGAGAATTTGGCGCGCGTAGAGGGATTCCAGTTGCTTGGGAATTTGGTTGCGCTGGGAGATTTCCGCGAGCTGCTGGCGCACTTCGGCGGTACTGACGGTTTCGTCGCCTACTTTGGCGAGAATGTCGGTGGAGGAGGCTTCGCCGGTGCCAGGCGTTTGCGGGACGAGATAGAGCAGCATGCTGCCGCCGAGGAGCAGGACGACAACTCCGAGCAAAATGCGCATGCTGGTTTTACGAGAATCTTTTGCTACACCCATACTGCTAGTTCCTCCAATTGGTGGACAAACCTAGATTATAGGAGATGCGGGCGGACGGCTCAAATGGAATCGGTGGGCAGCCTCGGTTTAGACCTGTGCTGGTGGTGCTATTTGCTGATTGAGTACGCGGGGGCGTGCGGTTCAGGCGCGGCGGAAAACGCTGTGCTACATTGCGAAAATGGCGCTACGAGTGCGCCGGAACCGTGCCCACACAGACACCTATCGAACCGCCCCGTCCGATGGAGCCCGCCGCTCCGCCGAAGATTCATCGTGTGGAAGTGCAGTGGCACGCGGTCACCTACAAGACGGTGATCGTCTATGGTCTTTTGATTGCGGCGATTGTCCTGGCCGGGATGTTCATCCTGTTTCCGAGCTTGTATTCGGCGGTGACGCACAAGATTTCAACGGCGATTACGAGCAATGACAGCGAGAACGCATCGGGTTCACAGGTGCAGGCGAAATTCGTGAACCTAGACGGCCGAGTGCAGGTGAAGAAAGTGAACTCGGTGCAGTGGGTGGATGCGGATTACCGCACGGCGCTGGACAAGGGCGATTTGGTACAAACCGGGGCCGACGGCGCGGCGCGAATAACCTTTGCTGACGGGACGTTCTACACCGTGCGGGCCGGAACCCTGATCACGGTGGAAGAAAATTCCATGGCCAACAACAAGCCGACCAGCGTGGCGGTGCGCATCAACACTGGCTCCGTGGATTTGGCCACGGGGAATTGGTCTTCGCCGGAATCGAAGGCAGCGGTGAGTGTTGAAGACGCGAAGGCGGAGTTGCGGTCCAACAGCCGCGCAGCCGTGAAGTTGGACAAGGATACTAAGGACAGCGAAATCGTGGTGTCCAGCGGCAGCGCGCAAGTACAGCGCGGACAAGATCGCATCGAAGTGACGCAGTATCAGAAGTTGGATATCCCATCGGGAGGACCGATCTCGAAATCGGACGTGCTGGCGCCGCCGGAATTGGTGGAACCGATCAACCTCACGCCGATTATTGCGGAGAACCCCCGAACGGCCGCGGTGCACTTTGAATGGAAACCGGTGCAGGATGCCCTGTCCTATTCGCTGCGCATCAGCACGACGAGCATGTTCACCAAAATCGTCAAGGAAGCACCCAAAGTGTCCGGCACGGGCGTGGACATTTCCGGCTTAGATGCCGGCGATTACTTCTGGAATGTAACTGCAACCAGTGGAAAGAAATTGTCGAGTGAAGTAAGTGAAACGTATAAGTTCACGCTGGTCACGCAGGGCAAGATGCAGGAGATGCTCCTTGAGATTCAGAGTACGCAGCTTGTGGGCCACGCAGTTGAAATTACGGGCCGCACTGAACCAGGCGCTGCGCTGATCATCAATGGACAGCCGGTGCCCAATATCGCGAAGGACGGAACGTTCCGTCACTTTACGGAGCCGTTGCTGCCTGGAGAACATACGATTGTCGTGATTGGACAGAATCGCCGGGGAGGGACGAACACCAAGCAAGTGTCCGTCGTGGTACCGAAATAAGCCGAGGTAAGTTGCGAAGCAAACGGTCAGCAATCGGATAATCCACGCTGCCGCTTGACGATCACGCGACACCGAAAAATGCGCTGCTTTGCGCTGAAGGTGAGGTCCGGAGAGAATAGGAAGCTCCGGACAGTGGCGGGCCAGCTTTCCGCAGGGGGATCGAGGAATGAATAAGAACGGTTACAACCTCAGGTCGGTGTTCAGTTTGTTTTCGTCCGACCTGGCGATCGATTTGGGCACGGCGAACACGCTGGTGTTCGCGCACGGCAAGGGCATCGTGGTAAACGAGCCGTCGATCGTGGCGATCAACAAGACCAGCGGCGAAGTGGTGGCGGTGGGGCGCGAAGCAAAAGACATGCTGGGGCGCACGCCGGGAAACGTGGTGGCCATCAAGCCGATGAAGGACGGAGTGATCGCGGACTTCAAGGTGACGGAGAAGATGTTGACCTATTTTATTCAGAAGGCGCACAACCGGCGCGTGCTGGTGCATCCGCGCATTGTGATCGGAGTGCCGAGCGAAATTACGCCGGTGGAAAAGCGCGCCGTGCAAGATTCCGCGTATCGCGCGCGGGCGAGCGAAGTTTACCTTGTGGAGCAAGCCATGGCCGCGGCGATCGGCGCGGGTCTGCCAATCGAAGAGCCCTCGGGCAACATGGTCGTGGATATCGGCGGAGGCACGACGGATATTGCGGTGATTTCGATGAGCGGCATCGTGTACTCGCGGTCGGTGCGCGTGGCGGGTAATGAGATGGACGAATCGGTAATGCAGTATCTAAAGCGCAAGTACAACCTGTTGGTCGGTGAACGAACCGCCGAACAGATCAAGATGGAAATCGGCTCGGCATATCCGCTGGAGAAGCCGCTCACCATGGAAGTGAAGGGCCGGAATTTGATTGAGGGTGTGCCGCGCACGGTGACGATTGACGATAGCGAAATTCGCGAGTCGCTGGCGGAGTGCGTTGCAACGATTCTAAATGCCATCCGCGTAGCGCTGGAGCGCACGCCGCCGGAGCTTTCCGCCGATATCAGCGACCGCGGCATCGTGCTCACCGGCGGGGGCGCACTACTCAAAAACTTGGACAAGCGCATTCGGGAAGAGACGGGCTTGCCGGTCTCGATTGCGGATGATCCGCTGGCTTCGGTGGTGCTGGGTACGGGAAAGATGCTGAGTGATTTCCGGCTGCTGCGGCAGGTTTGCATTGATTAGTGACTGGCGACTCGTGACTGGTGGCAATGATTTGAAGCGCATTTCGATCGGTTTTGATTGGCCGCAACCAGGAGCAGCACACTACAGGGCGTTGAACGAAAATGGCGGGCATTCCCTCTCGACATAAATCACTGGTGCTGCTTGCAGGCGTGATTTTGCTGCAAGTGGTGCTGCTGGCTGTGCAGATCAAGCGTGACTCGCAGGGACGGCTGCTGCGCGTGTGGACGGTTGGCGCGGTATCGCCGTTTCAGCGAGCCGGCGCAAAGGGCATCGGCAACATTCGCGGGACATGGACCCATTACTTCGCACTGCAGAATACCTCGCGCGACAACGAGCAACTGCGGCGCGAAAACGACGAGCTTAAACTGCAAGTAAACCGACTGCAGAGCAAAGCTGGCGAGGCGGACCGCCTGGCAGCGCTGTTGAATTTCCGGCAAACCCAACGCAATGTCCCGATGCTGGCGGCGCGGGTGATCGGTACGAGCGCGGATAGTGCCAGCCAGACGATCTATCTAGATCGCGGCGAGCACGACGGGATTCGCCGCAACATGGGCGTGATTACACCGGATGGCGTGGTCGGAAAAGTGGTCGAATCCTATCGCGACACGGCGCAGGTGCTGTTGCTTACCGACCGGGAGAGCGGCGTAGGCGCGATGCTCTCCGATTCGCGCATTCAAAGTCCGGTGGGCGGCACGGGCGAGCCGCTCCTTTCAATGAAATATATTCCAACCGATGACACGGTGAACATGGGCGAGCACGTGGTGACTAGCGGAATGGATCGCATTTTTCCGCGCGATTTGCCTGTGGGTGTAGTGACAGAAATCAAAACCGGACGTCCGTTCCAGCAAGTGCGCGTGCGACCGGCGGCGAATCTGCAGCGGCTCGAAGAAGTGATTGTGCTGCTGACGCTGCATCCGCTGGAACAGAAGAAAGAACCGGCGGCTCCGCCGGAGGGGGCAGCGGGCAAGAGCGTCGGCGGGACGGCGGCGGTGAATCCATGATGAACGATGCCTTCGATCTGCGGATGATGGAGACGCACATCGAGGTGCACAAGTTCCGCGCCGGCGCCATCGTCATTGCGACGTTTCTGTCCTTAATGCTCCAGGCCGTCGTGCCGGTGTACATTCCGAAATTTGCGGTGCTGGACTTGCCGCTGCTGGTGACAATTTATTTTGGGTTGAGCCGGCGCAATCCATCGACGGGTTTACTGCTGGGCATGGTCATCGGGCTGTTACAGGACAGTTTGAGCGGACCCACCGTTCCGATGGGACTGTACGGCATCGCCAAAACGATTATCGGTTACTTGGCTTCCTCAATCGGGGCTAGGCTCGACACCGAACATCCCGCGGCGCGGTTTGCGATGACGATGATCTTCTTCGTGGTGCATCATGGCTTCGTAACGCTGACGCGGCGCGTGCTGCTGGCGGAGCCGGAGCCGTGGTTCACACTCCGGCTCCTTATCGCGGGGGCAGTAAACGCCGTGGTCGCGGTATTCGTCTTCGCCTTGCTGGACCGCCTGCGTAGATCCTAAGAGGACCTACCTGCAATTTCACCGAAACGATTTGCCGCTGTCCATCAATGCGCTATTAGAAACTGCTTGAAATGATCGTATTCGCTCGAAATTGGCTGCGACAATTTCGGGCGCTGCAAGTAGGCGGCCAGGCGATCGGGCAGGGGCGGCGCCGTGCCAATCGCGCGGGTGACAACATCGGCAAATTTGGCGGGGTGCGCGGTGGCTAATACTAGGCCCTGCGCCGGTTCAGGGTGCTCTCGGCGATACGCTTCCCAGCCAAGGATGCCGACAGCGGTGTGCGGATCGGCAATGTAACTAAATCGCTCGTGCACGGATTTCATGGCGCTGAGCGTTTCGTCATCGGTGGTCCCGTGGCCCCAGATTTCGCGCTGCACGTATTCGAGCCGATTGCGACAGAGATCGAGCAGCCGCGGAAAATTGTTGGGGCTGCCAACGTCCATGGCGTTGGAAAGGGTGGGCTTGGCCGCACGGGGACGAAATTCTCCCGTACGCAGGTATTCGGGCACAACGTCATTGGCGTTGGTAGAAGCTACAAAACGCGTCACAGGCAAGCCGATGCGCTTGGCGAAAATTCCCGCCGTCAAGTTGCCAAAATTTCCGCTGGGCACGGAAACAATCAGCGGCACAGAGGCTACCGGAAGCTGGCGGTACGCCGCGACGTGATAAAACATTTGCGGCAACAAACGGCCGATGTTGATGGAGTTCGCGGAAGTTATAAAAGCGCGTTTATTCAGCTCGACATCGGAAAAGGCTTGCTTCACGAGGCGCTGGCAATCATCAAACGTGCCGCTTACTTCCAGCGCAGTGATATTTTCACCCAGCGTGGTGAACTGTTTTTCTTGGGCTTCGCTGATGCGCCTGGACGGATAGAGAATCACCACGCGAATGCCAGGCACGCGCAGGAAGCCGTGCGCCACGGCGCTGCCCGTATCGCCGGACGTGGCTACGAGAACGGTAAGCGGCCGCGTCTCTGCGCGAACGAAATACCCCATCAGCCGCGCCATGAAGCGCGCGCCAAAATCCTTGAAGGCCAGCGTGGGTCCGTGAAACAGCTCGAGCACGTGCAGGGCGGGCGAAAGCGAAACCAGTTTCACGGGGAAGTTGATGGCTTCGCTTACGACTTGCCAGAGAATTTCTTCGGGCACTTCCGGACCTGCGAAAGGTTTGACCACACGAAAACAGACTTCCGTGAACGGCAAGCGGCGGAACTCTTCCAATTCTTCGGGCGAGCGGCGCGCGATTTCGACTGGCATGTA
>Ga0209526_10000683_pt1 | contig 22179 bp, 14 predicted proteins | sample JacPinW_OM2H0_M1_FD_188566 | JGI IMG/M metagenome (GOLD analysis project Ga0209526, IMG submission 188566) | Forest soil microbial communities from Algoma, Ontario, Canada - Jack Pine, Ontario site 1_JW_OM2H0_M1 (SPAdes) (version 2) | ecosystem: Environmental > Terrestrial > Soil > Boreal... | reverse complement strand
ATGGCGAGCGCTATTCACCTCGAAACCAAAAACTCTCGAAAGATGAGACTCCCGAGAAGAGAGGCACACCTGCGGAACCAAGTTCAGCTTTTGGTGACCGAGGACTCCCGGGAGACTTGGCTTATCGCATCAGCAGTTCGAGCGACCTTACGCGCACAGCGGCCGGCGCCCCCATGCCAGCGTCAATTTTGTCACCTCGCACGACGGCTTCAGGTTGCAGCACCTGTTCAGTTACAACGAAAAACAGATTGAAGCCAACGGCGAAAACGATCGGGACAGCAACAACAATAATCTCAGCTGGAATCGCGGAGAAGAGGTTCCCACGGACGATCCTGACATCCCGGCTCTGGGCGCGCCAAGCCAAAGCGGAATCTGCTGGCAATGCTGCTGCTGTCCTAGGGCGTACCGATGATGTATTGTGGAGATGCAATCGGGCGTGCGCAACTGGGAAACAAGAACGCCTACTGCCAGGGCAATCCGACAAGCTGGCTGAACTGGAATTTGCAGCCTCAGGATCGCGACCTGCTGGAGATCGTTCAACGCATGATCAACTGCGCAAGAGCCATCCCGTATCCGGTCGCCGGCGTTTTTTCCAGCGCCGCCCCATCAAGATGCAAATGTAAAAGATGTGCTGTGGCTCATCCTGGCGGCATGAGACGAGCGCCTGGGCATGTTTCTCTCAGGTCAGGGACTGGACAAGACCGATGAAGGCGGCCGGAAACTCAGCGACGAAAACTTCCTCGTGCTCCTAAACGCTGACCAGGAAGATGTGGGATTCACTCTGCCAGCATTCCGTCCGGATGCCCGCTGGACCGCATGGATGGACACCTCTCTAGAAAGTGGTTCGCGCCACGCCGATGCGTATGACCCCGGCACAGGCTATCCCCGGCAGGCGCGCTCCATGGTCGTTTTGACGGAGTGCCGCGGAAATGGCAAAAGGGGAGAGGTCGAATGAAGCGCCGTTATAACATGCCATTCGGCGCCGAGTGCCGTGACGACGGGAACGTGCGCTTTCGCTTGTGGGCCCCTGCTGCACGTCGGGTTGAGCTCTGCCTCGTCGGCACGAACAGAACTATACGGCTTCCTCTGGACCGGTGCGAGGAAGGTTGGTTTGAGCTCGTCACCGATGCGGCCAGGCCTGGGACACAATACCATTTCCGGATCGATGATGCGCGGGAAGTCCCCGACCCCGCTTCCCGGTTTCAACCACGCGACGTGCATGGACCCAGTGAAGTTGTCGACCCCGATGCCTTCGACTGGCAGGATCGCGCCTGGCACGGCCGCCCGTGGGAAGAAGCCGTACTCTATGAATTGCACGTCGGAGCCTTTACCCCGTCCGGGGCTTTCTCCGCCGTGCGCGAGCGGCTCGACTACTTGGCCGATCTGGGAATCACTGCTCTGGAGTTGATGCCGGTTGCCGACTTTCCTGGCAAGCGCAATTGGGGTTACGACGGCGTCTTGCCGTTCGCGCCCGACAGCACGTACGGCCGCCCCGAAGATCTCAAAGAGCTGGTTCGAAGCGCCCATGACCGCGGACTGATGGTTTTGCTGGATGTTGTCTACAACCATTTTGGCCCGGAAGGGAATTACCTTCGCTGTTACGCGCCACAATTCTTTACCGATCGGCACCGTACCCCCTGGGGCGACGGCATCAACTTCGATGGTCCCGAAAGCCGAGCTGTCCGGGACTTCTTCATCCATAATGCGCTCTACTGGCTGACCGAATATCATTTCGACGGACTCCGACTGGACGCGGTTCACGCGATCATTGACGACTCGAAGCCTCACATCCTTACCGAGTTGGCCGATGCGGTTCGGAGCTTCCTGGTGCCGGATCGGCAGGTCCATCTCATCCTGGAAAACGACCACAATCAGGCACGTTACCTTCAACGTAGAGAGCGCTGCCAACCTCGCGCCTACACCGCCCAGTGGAACGACGACGTCCATCACGCGTTGCACGTGCTGATCACCGGCGAGAGGGACGGTTATTATTCAGACTATTCAGAGCGTCCTCTCGATCACTTGGGCCGTTGCCTTGTTGAGGGATTCGCGTACCAGGGCGAGGCTTCCCTCTACAGAAATCGGGAAAGGCGTGGTGAACCCACCGACGGCCTGCCGCCCACCGCGTTTGTCTCCTTCCTTCAGAATCATGACCAGATCGGAAACCGTGCGTTCGGAGAGCGGATCATCAAGCTTGCCGATCGCCGTGCCGTAGGTGCGGCGGTAACGATCTTACTACTTGCCCCTTCTCCACCGTTGCTCTTCATGGGTGAAGAGTTCGGCGCCGAAACACCGTTTCTCTTCTTCTGCGATTTCGAGAAGGATCTGGCTGCGGCTGTCACCGCGGGCCGGCGAAATGAGTTCGCTCACTTTGCCCGGTTCCGCGACCCAGCCGAGCGCGAGCCGATACCCGACCCCAGCTCGGTCACAACCTTTGAGGCCTCACGGCTTGACTGGGACGTCGTTGTGCAACCGCGCTATCGAGACTGGCTGCGCTTCTATCGCGAACTATTGAAACTGCGGTGTCGCCACGTTACGCCCCGCCTTTCGGCTGCGTGCGCCGTCAAGAGCGACTACAAGGTCCATGGAGATCGTGGCCTCACCGTGCACTGGGTGTTCCCGGACCGCTCGAAACTTATTCTGCTGGCGAATCTTGGAACAGTTCCGCTCTCGGGCCTGACTCCCCCGGCTTCGGAGATTATCTATTCCAGCGAGGAAGTAAGCGCCGATGCTCTGCGGAGAGGAACACTGCCGGCTTGGTCCGTGGTGTGGTTTCTGGAATCATGAGCCCACGCTCACACATCCCGCTCGCTACCTATCGGCTGCAGCTCAATCGTGAGTTCACTTTCGTCCAAGCGGCAGAGATAGTTCCTTACCTTGCCGCACTCGGCATTAGCCATTGTTATGTTTCTCCGTGCTTAAAGGCTCGTTCCGGCAGCATGCACGGATACGACATCGTGGATCACAACCTTTTAAACCCCGAAATCGGGAACGCCGAGGATTTCGACCGCTTTGTGACCACTCTCCATGAACACGGTATGGGATTGATACTCGACATCGTACCCAACCATATGGCAGTGATGGGCAGCGACAATGCGTGGTGGTTAGACGTTCTCGAAAACGGCGAATCTTCCGTGTACGCAGTTTTTTTCGATATTGACTGGCATCCGATAAAAGACGAGCTCCATGGAAAAGTCCTGGTACCGGCGCTCCACGATCACTACGGAGCGGTCCTCGAAAGCGGCGAGTTGAAGCTCGTGTTTCACCAAGAGCGGGGCGAGTTCGACGTCTCCTATCGCAATCATCGCTTTCCCGTAGATCCCAGGGAATACCCGCGCATCCTGAAGCACTGCGCGGACACGCTGGCGGCGAAACTCGGCGAGCAGAACCCGGATTTATTGGAGTTTCAGAGCCTGATCACTGCCTTCGGCCACTTGCCCGGAAGACAGGAGCTCAGCAGCGATCGGATTGCCGAGCGCAATCGTGACAAGGATATCCATAAACGCCGGCTGGCTGCGTTGTCTGCGCGATCTGCTGAGATTGCTGCCAGCATCAGTGGAGCCGTCGACTTAATCAACGGGAACCCTGCCGACCCCGCAAGCTTCGAAGAACTCCACGAACTCATCAAAGCGCAAACCTTCCGCCTGGCCAACTGGAGGGTCGCCTCCGACGACATCAATTACCGGCGCTTCTTCGATACCAACGATCTCGCCGGTATTTGCGTGGAAAACGAGGCTGTTTTTCAGGCGACTCACCGTCTGGTCCTTAGTATGGTGGCAGATGGCAAAGTCGACGGCCTGCGCGTTGACCATCCCGACGGATTGTATGATCCCGCTCAATATTTCACACGTCTGCAACGCAGCATCGCAATCGCCGCGAACAATTCAGGGAGCACCGAGATCGGGTCACACTATGTAGTCATCGAGAAAATCCTTACTGACGCGGAACGATTACCCGCCGAATGGCCTGTCTGCGGCACCACGGGCTACGACTTCGCGAATCTCGTTAACGGCCTGTTTGTAGACCCATCTGCCGTCAAGCGATTGGAGCGCGTTTACCGAAACTTTGTCGATGACAAAATCGCTCTTGACGACCTCTTTTACAATTGCCGAAAACTGATCATACGGGTTGCCCTAGCCAGTGAACTGAACGTGCTCGCTTATCAAATCACCCGGATTGCTCTTTCCAAACGGCACACCTGCGACTTCACCCTTAACAGCCTGCGCGACGCACTGACCGAAGTGGTCGCCAGCTTTCCCGTTTACCGCACCTACATCAGCCCCTCCGGAGTTTCGGATAGTGACGTACGCTACATCCACAGCGCCATCGCCTTGGCCACCTGGAGAAGTCGGGCCGCTGATACCAGCATCTTCGATTTCGTCAGCGAGGTGCTTCTGACTCGCATCGCCGAACGACAAGATCCCGCTTACCGAAATGCGGTAACAACCTTCGCCATGAAATTCCAGCAGTTCACCAGTCCTGTAATGGCTAAAGGTTTGGAAGATACCGCCTTTTACCGTTACAACCGACTGGTCTCGTTGAATGACGTCGGAAGCGATCTTCACCGGTTCGGAACCACAACGCCTGAGTTCCACCTTGCGAACCGGGACCGTCTCCACGGTTGGCCTCACACCATGCTGGCTACTAGCACGCATGACTCCAAGCGCTCAGAGGACGTGCGCGCCCGGATCAACGTACTCTCGGAGATAGCGGGACTATGGAGGCTTCGAGTGCGAGACTGGAGACGCTTCAACCGCAGCCACAAGCGGCTCGTCAACGACAGGCCCGCACCTTCGCCGGACGACGAATATTTGCTCTATCAAACCTTGGTGGGTGCATGGCCATCAGAGCCTTTGAGCGACCAGAGCGACTGGGAGACTTTCGGTGAGCGGATAGAGCTCTACATGTTGAAAGCTATCCGTGAAGCCAAACAGAACACCAGTTGGCTCAATCGAAACACTGAATACGAAACCGCAGTTTCATCGTTCGTGCGGACATTGCTGAATCCGGACACCAAGAACCGGTTCCTTAGTGATTTTGTACCGTTTCAACGCCGTGTCGCCCGCATTGGCCTCTGGAATAGCCTGTCGCAGACACTTCTCAAACTGACGTGTCCAGGGGTTCCCGACATCTACCAGGGAAATGAATTGTGGGATTTCAGTCTGGTCGACCCAGACAACCGGCGTCCAGTTGACTATGTCCGCCGCCGGCAAATGTTCGAGAGTATCCGTGGGTGGGGCACCGATCCTGATGTGTTATCAATAGGCCGCTTGCTCGATACTCCCGAGGACGGTCGGCTCAAGTTGTATTTGATCTGGAGAACTCTATGCGTACGTCAGCAGCATGCAGATCTCTTTCGTCAGGGCGAATACCTGCCGTTGGCGGTCGAAGGCGCGAAAGCCAATCACGTTGTTGCATTCGCCAGGAACTCCGGAACGGCTAGCGTGCTCGTCGTCGTTCCGCGTCTCGTGACCGGCTTGCTCAATGACATCGATCTCCCACCAATCGGTCCCAAAATCTGGGAGGACACTCACGTTCTGGTCCCAATCGGAAGCTCTTCCAAAAACTATCGGAACGCATTCACAGGAGAAGTTCTGGACCTGCAGAAAACCGATGGCTACGCAAAGATTGATTTCTCGAATGCCTTAGCCGAGTTTCCAGTAGCACTTTGCTTACTGGGCTAACCTCTCAGCCCATCACCCAGTCGGCGGCGCAGCTCTCTTCTGATCCTGGTGCTGATGTTGGATTCACTGTTGCAGCCCTCCCTTCATCGATATTGCAGGCGATCCAGCGTACCGCGACTTTGCGTAGGTCCGGTTGCATGGTTCTAGAGGCGCCTATCATCAGGCCGCATGTTTCCAGGAACTAGCAGCCCTCAGAAGGTCATTCGCGCGATCCGGACGATGGTGCGCCAGTATCGTAACGTTCACATCCCGCAGTTCCTGATCATTGACGCAGAAGGCTTCAATCTGCTTTTCCACGCCGCTATTTGCCGGATATCTGGATAGAGCGGCGACTGGTAGGCCACGGCGATCAGGCGAACGTTACGATTCGAAACTCCATTCTCGTCCTGCTCGGCTGCAATGACACCGATCAGCGCACATGCGAGCAGGCAACCGGGAACGTAGCAGATGTTGTCACGCCTAGAATGTGAGTCATCAAAATCCTACCGAGTCGAGTGATGGTTGCCTGCGCTCGTCTGGGTCCCAGAGTGCCGCGGGCGCGTCAAGGCAATCGCAAGTTCGTTGCTGCCATTCGGCGCGCCACGTGAGTCTTCAGGATATCGTCGAGTGCATCCGGTCGAATCGGTTTGGTGAGATAACCGTCCATTCCTGCAGCTAGGCATATCTCGCGATCACCTTTCATGGCGTGCGCGGTTAGGGCGATTATCGGCTGGTGGAATGAGTTTCCTTTTTCCTTTTCTCGAATCGCCACCGTAGCCTCGAGCCCATCCATCTTTGGCATCTGCACATCCATCAATACCAGGTCAAAATTCCCTTTCTCAAGCGCCTCGAGTGCTTCCAGCCCGTTGGCTGCGACCACAACTCGGTGTCCTCTCTTCTCCAGCAACCGTCGCGCCAGCCGCTGGTTTACCGCGTTGTCCTCCACCAACAGTACTGCCAAGAATGCTGCAGGGTTGTACGTATCCTGCAGCGAGAACCGGGTGATGAGAGGAATCGCACCCTGTTGCTCGCGGGCACCCAGCACGCGGACAATGGCTTCGCGCAGTTCGGGTAGCCGGATGGGCTTTAACAAGTACGCGGCCACTCCTAGCTGTTGGCAACGTGCCGCATCCCCTCGCCGGCCTGCTGAGGTAAGCATCATGATCGTGGCCGTCGACAATTCCGGCTTCTGACGTATCCGTTCGACCAAGGCGAAGCCGTCCATCTTCGGCATGTACATGTCTGTCAAGATCAGAGCGTAGGGCTCTCCCGCCCCCCGTGCTGCGGACAATTGCACCAGACCTTCTTCGCCACTCCCCGCCGAAGTCGGCTTCATTCCCCAGCGTCCCATCATTGCTTCAAGAATCCGCCGGTTTGTACGGCTGTCGTCTACTATCAGGACCTTCACGTCAAGCAATGTCTCATGCGGGGCAGCGATATCCATTTTGATCGTTTCCGCGTCCGCTATCCCCAGCCGCACCGTGAAGTGGAATTGGCTTCCTCGGCCCACTTCGCTGTCCACCCAGATTCTGCCGCCCATCATGCCCACCAGCCGCGCCGAGATCGTCAGTCCCAGGCCGGTTCCCCCGTATTTCCTGGTCGTCGAGGTGTCCGCCTGGGTAAACGCGTCAAAGATCGACTCCCGCTTATCCGCAGGAATCCCGATGCCCGTATCCGACACCGTAAAGCGGAAGATGCGATCCGGTCCCGCTTCGGCCTCTACTTGAACCCGCAGAGTCACCTCGCCCGCGTCCGTGAACTTGATGGCGTTGCCCACCAGGTTGGTTACAACTTGACGCAATCGGCGGGAATCTCCCCTCACAGCTTCAGGCACCTCGGGAGCCACTTCGCACAGGAGCTTTAAGCCCTTTTCGTCCGCCTGCAGCGCGAGCGTTTTCAATGTGGATTCCAGGCAATCGCGCAAGTTAAAAGCGATCGCCTCCAGATCGATCTTTCCTGTCTCAATTTTGGACAACTCGAGAATGTCGTTGATTACGATGAGCAGAGAATCCGCCGACATTTTCACCGTCTCCAGGTATTCCCGCTGCTCTGGCGTCAGCTGCGTTTCGAGTGCCAGATCGGTCATCCCCATGATGCCATTCAACGGAGTGCGGATTTCGTGGCTCATGTTGGCTAGAAACTCGCTCTTGGCGCGATTGGCAGCTTCGGCGGCCAGTTTGGCTTTTTGCAGCTGCTGCTCCAATTGCTTGCGCTCGCTGATGTCGAGAACAAAAGAGACGCACTCGATGTCACCTTCTGCCGCTACGCGAGTGGTGACACCGATCCTAACGGGAATGCGTTTGCCATCCTTGCCAAAAAATTCTTTCTCCCAGGGAGGAGCAATTCCTTCACTACGCAGCCGCTCAACCGCTCGTCGATCCAACTCGTGATAATCGGGAGGGGTCATACTATCCCAGCGCATCTTTCCTGATGAGAGGTCTTCCCGGGAATAACCCACGAGCCTCAAAAAGGCATCGTTCGCGTCGATAATCTTTCCACCGAGATCGCCTATCACGATCCCAATAATGTTGGACTCCACCAAGCGACGAATTCGTGCGTCGCCTCTCCGGGCTGCCTCTTCGGCTCGTTTGCGCTCAGTGATCTCCCTGCCGATGGCTGCAGCACCTGAAATCCGCCCCATTCCATCCTTGATCGGCGATACGGTCAGCGCAATGTCAATTTGCTTCCCATCCTTTCTCGTGCGGATCGTTTCGAACTGCTCGACTTTCTCTCCCCGCTTTACGTTCTCCAAAATCTCCTGAATCTCGGCTCTGTGCTCGGGTGGAACAAGAATACTCACCGACTTCCCGACGATCTCGTCGGCGGAATAGCCGTAGATTCGCTCCGCACCGGTGTTCCAGCTGGTGATAATCCCGTCTAGCGACTCGCCGATGATCGCATCATAAGAGCCTTCCACGATTGCGGCCAAGTGGCGAAGAGCTTCCTCATTTCGCTTTCGTTCGGTGATGTCAAGGAAAGTGGCGACGGCACCAATCGGTTTCCCGTCTCGGAGTATCGGGTAAGACCAGTACTCGGCGGGGAAGCTCGTGCCATCTTTTCGCCAGAAAACCTCGTCGTCCATGTGACTACCTTCTCCGTGTCGAAAAGACTGGTAAATGCGGCACTCTCCAACAGGATAGGGCGTGCCGTTCGATCGCGTATGGTGCATAAGCGCATGCATGTTTTTTTCAAGCAGGTCGGCAGGACTCCCGTACCCGAGCAGACGTGCGCAAGCATGGTTGCATAGAGTGCAATTGCCCTGGAGGTCGATGCCATAAATTCCCTCAGCGGTCGAATCAAGAAGGAGCTTGACTTGCTCGTCGCGGCTAAGGGCACCCTGAAGTCTAGTAGCTGAGCTCGAGCCCCTCGGTTTTTTTTCCGACAAGTTGTATCCAGTCTAGCGCGTTCAGGTCCGGGTAGGTTGAGATGGCAACATGCCCTCTCTGGTTATGGCGATCACCCGCGCATAAAAATCCTTGCACCGAAACTACCTTGAAACATCAGGTCGTTTGCGAGCAATACCGAGGTATACGTACCGTTGATCCACAACGAGTCCACGGGCATCACGGGCTGACAAACCGTTCACAAACAATATTGACACTCAGCACAAGTACTCAGGATAAGCCCAGGTTGTACGGATCATCTCACTGGCAAAGAAATAAGAGATCATGTCGTGTGCGAGTGAAAACGATTGCCAACGAAGCGAGAATCTATATTCGGCATCCCGGCCTGCTTGGATCCGAACGCTGTCAGGTTGGCGCCCCGCACGGTTTACTCGGCTGGTCGCGAGGCCGACGTTCGTTATGTCACCAGACTAGGCACCTTGGGGGTCAGGCCTTATAATCCATCCTGTTTTCGTATCTGTTCAACCGGGCAGTGACAGCGAGTGGTTTTCCCAGCATGATCTCCGAAGTTCCTAAATCGCGAAGGATAGTAGACGGGTTGGAGGCCTAAATGGAGACTCCATTGACTCCGCTCGAATTCGCTCTCCGCGCTCGTCGGCTCTATGCGGACCGCGAGGCCGTAGTCGACAATGATCTGCGGCTAACCTACAGACAATTCTTTGAGCGGTGCGATCGTTGGTCGGCGGTCCTTCAGCGGCTCGGTGTGCGGCCTGGTGACCGCGTTGCCTACATCGCTCCCAACACGCACGCCCAACTAGAGTCTTTCTACTCTGTTTTGCAGATCGGCGCGACTCTAGTCCCGATCAATTACCGGTTGACCGCCGATGATTTTGCCTACATCACCCACCACAGCGGCGCGCGTGTAGTCTGTGCGCACGCCGATTACCTGGAAGCGATGGACCTCAAACGCGCTCAGGTGCCCAATGTCGAGCACTTTGTGGCCTTGGAAGGAAAACGAGAAGGCTGGCTGGATTACGAAGCCTCGTTGAGATCGTCTCCTGGCGAGTTCACCCGACCCAGCATCCGCGAGAGTGATCTTGCGACCATCAATTACACGAGCGGTACTACATCTAGGCCCAAAGGCGTCATGATCACACATCGCAATGCTTACATGAATGTGATCGGTACGCTCATCCACTTTCCGATGACAGCCTCAGACCGATATTTGTGGACCTTGCCGATGTTCCATGCCAATGGATGGACTTTTGTGTGGGTGATTACGGCCGTCGGCGCTGCTCACATTTGTCTGCGTAAAGTTGAGCCGCAGGCTGTATTCGAGAGAATTAACGGCGAGCGGGTGACCGCGCTGTGCGCCGCCCCGACCGTCCTGATCTTTCTGTCCAATGCCCCCGAGAAGTTGCGGCACGGAGTGCGTTCCGGCGTTCGGGTGATGACAGCCGGTGCCCCACCCGCTGCAGCCACCATTGAGCGTGTTGAAAGGGAACTCGGCTGGGTGATAACCCACGCCTATGGTTTGACGGAAACCTCGCCCCTGATCACGATCTGCGAGCCGCGCCCTGAGCACGAGTCTCTTTCCGCTCGCGATCGGGGTGTCATCAAAGCTAGGCAAGGAGTTGAGCTGTTGACTTCGGGTGAGCTGCGAGTCGTGGACCAGCAAGGAGGCGAAGTACCGCACGATGGGAGAACGTTGGGTGAAATCGTAGTGCGCGGGAATGTGGTAATGCAAGGCTACTACAAGGACCCTGAGACAACCGCGAAGGTGATCCGCGATGGTTGGTTTCACACTGGCGATCTCGCGGTGGTGCATCCCGACGGTTATATCGAAATTCGCGATCGTTTAAAGGACGTGATCATCAGCGGAGGCGAGAATATTTCTTCCGTCGAAGTTGAGGGTGTCTTGCTGCGTCATCCTGCCGTGCAAGAAGTCGCCGTGGTGGGATTACCTCACGAGCGGTGGGGTGAGGCGCCTCACGCGTTCATGGTATTGAAGGCAGGCGTGAGCGCGAGTGAGCAGGAGCTGCGGGAGTTCGCAGACGCGGGAATGGCCCATTTCAAAGTACCCCACAGCTTCACCTTTTTGTCCGAACTCCCTAAGACCGCCACGGGCAAGATTCAGAAATACCTATTGCGCGGGAAGCAAGCTGGTATTTGCAAACAATGAGGTTTCAGGACCGCGTCTCCCGGAATATCACTGTTCGCTTCTGATGCACGAGGAGGATTGAGCCAATGAAATACGAAAACGTTAGCGTGGAGACTGAGGGACCCCTGTCAGTTGTTACACTCAACCGGCCCAGCCGTCGCAACGCGCTCTCCCGGGGGCTCATGGTCGACCTTATCAGCTGTCTGGATCAGATCGAGGCTGACCGAAGCATTCGCGCGGTTATCCTGGCAGGGGCCGGAACCGTGTTTTCGTCAGGACACGACCTCAGTGAGATGGTGGGACGCGACATCAACGAATACCGCAAGCTGTTTGACGTCTGCACCCAGTTGATGACGAAGATACAGTCCATCCCTCAACCTGTAGTTGCCGAGGTCCAAGGAATTGCCACCGCCGCCGGTTGTCAGTTGGCAGCGACCTGTGACCTAGTGGTGGCCTCTGAGACCGCAACCTTTGCCACTCCAGGGGTGAGAATTGGACTGTTTTGCACGACCCCGATGGTTGCGCTCAGTCGGGCGATTGGTCGCAAGCGCGCACTACAAATGCTTTTAACCGGCGAACCGGTGGACGCTGCAACCGCTGCGGATTGGGGACTGGTCAACCTAGTTGTTCCGGCAGCGGAGCTTAGACAGGTTACCAGGAGGCTCGCAGAACGTATCGCAGAAGCCAGTTCGTTGACCGTAGCCCTGGGGAAACAGGCGTTTTATGCACAAATCGATCTGGATCAGCCCAAAGCCTATGCCTATGCCAAAGAGGTTATGAGCATGAATTCGTTGGCGGCCGATGCTCAGGAAGGAATCAGCGCATTCTTCGGAAAGCGGCAAGCGTGTTGGGTTGGCAAATAGCCTCGAACGAGGGCAATCCACTGCCTTCTTCGTCGACTCAAAATGACAAAGAGCCTCACCGCGGAAACTGCCGCTAAGTGTCTGCCTTGGTTTTCGACTGCTGTCCTGGCCTGCGTCTTCTCTAGCCCCATTCCTGCGGCAATCGGGCGGGCAGAGAATCAACAAGAAAAGCAAGAAACCGGGATGGTTGCCTAGCTGGCTTTCCCAGAGACTTCGGTTCGGCTTCTGCTTTGGTCTTTGGTTCGAATAAACAGAATTCCATCGACATCGAAATGTCAGAAACCACACGGCGCTCTGCTGTTTGCGACCGCTGCAGTTCCGCGACCGGTCCGGAATCAACGTTACGGAGATTCGTTTGGAGAGAGTAACTAACATCCTAGTACTTTTCTCTCCGGGCGGACTATCGATTCAGTACGTCCGTAGGATTGGGCGCTGCACGGTCTTTCAGTAACGTGAGTGTGTGACAAACCTAACCCACGAACGACGAATTCTAGGGAACATCGAAGAGCTTGCATTTTGCACTGAATGCCTTGAGGATTGCCTCGTTTCTACACTGATCCAGTTCGGGGAATCTTGGCAGTACCTGTGCTGGGAATGTCATCTATTGAAACGGGAACGGAACAAGCAAGCAGCCGAAACCTTGCCCTCGGGCAGGGATCAGCCGAACGCTCAGTAAAGTCTTAACGCCCAATGGCGCCAGGTGTAGAGTGCCGCATTTCGCTAAGGTGACAGTCCGATATGGACGGGCAAGTCCTCACGGAGAGCCAAGAATCGTTGGGGGTGTCAACTCCGCACTGCCGCACTACTTAACGACTAGCCGTGCCAGCCTGGAATTCTGGACTTGTATTGATATTACATCTGCGGGAGCGTCTGGTAATCATTTTAAGAACAGGATTGGCGGACACGAATAGTGTTTTGTGAATTGTAAGAGACGAATTGGCGCGCTCGTGATTCTGTTGTGCTGCGGTATCTCTAACCTCGCAAATGCTCAGCACAGGGGCAATTCAGGCTCACCCTCTCGTCATTCTACGTCGCATTCCAACCGTGCGACCGGGGGGAGAAAGCATCACAGCCGCATCCATCGCAGCAGAGCCGCGAAGGATGAATTCATGCGGCAAAATCCCTGCCCGTCGACTGGCAAGACCAGAGGAGCTTGTCCGGGCTATGTCATTGACCACAAGCACGCACTAGCGTGTGGAGGAGGGGACGCTTCCTCTAACATGCAGTGGCAAACGATGGCCGACGCCAAAGCGAAGGACAAATGGGAGCGAAACGGGTGTAAGTAGTCCGTGCGAATACTCGGGGTCGACAGGTGTTCTGAGAACCCCGCTTAGGCCGCCCGTGCAACTTCCTGAAAAGGCATCGGGCGTTGTGCCGTCGGCGCGGGTTGCCCCATGCACGATAGGCGGTACTATCGAGCAGCCTAAAATGCTCGAGGCAACTGCAGCGAAGAAGTTCAATTCGCGGCATCAAGTCGTGTTCCACCCAACGGCCGGGCTCTCCGGGACGTCTAGCTGGGATGGTCCCAAAACTCACAGGTGTTGCAATAATGCAAGTTGCGGTCCCGCTGGGGGCCACTGCATAGGCTCTTCGACTCGCAGGAGCCGCCGTTCCGTTCTCGAAGAACTCCTTCTGCCAGCGGTAGAACACGGTCGGCTGGAGCCCCAATTCGTCACACAGATCCGAGATCGGCACTCCTTCCACCAAATGCCTCCTCAGAATGGCGACCTTCTCTTCCGGCGTGTAGTGCTTCCTTTGCTTCTACATGTGTCCGTTATCTTAAGGGGAGAACGGTTTCTTCATTTCCAGCTGAGGCAGGACAATGTGGCTGCGGTCAGTGCGGGGTCCAGTGAGGGTGGTTAGTAAGCAGGCCATTGACAAGACCGTTTTGATAAGTCAGAAAGCAGCCGAACCCGATGCTGAGCAGGCCTGAAGCTACAACAAGAGCCTGGCGGAAACCTGCAAACTCCTTTCCTGAATACGCTATGGGCATCGCGATCGCCGATGTGACGAACATCATTCCTACAATCGTTCCAATACCGAAGACAAGCAGGTAGACCAGAGCCCACCAAGGGTTCCGGATGGTGGTCAAAACCAGAAGAGCTACTGCCGCAGAACCCGCTAGGCCATGGACAATGCCAACAACGAGCGGCCGCAACGCCTGAAACAGGCCCACCTTGCCAACCATGCTTGCGAGCCAGCACTGACGCGCCCTGAGCTCGTGCTGAGCTTCGAGACTTGCTTTGCCCGCGGTTGCGGAGGCAGAAGTCGCGTCCGCTTGCAGAAGCGTTTGTTGCGCGCAGCCAGAGGGTGCAAATCGTTCGTTGATCCACCGCATCGTGCCGGTTAAATTCAGAATGCCGAGAAGAATTAGCATTAGCCCGACAGAGAGCTCCATGCTCAGGCCTATTCTCGGGGGGATCACGACACTGAAGAGGATGATGGCAGTGCCCACTCCAAAGATCGTGATCGTATGTCCGATGCCCCAAAATACGCCGATCAAGGCCGCTTGTCTTATCGACCGCAGGCGGCTGACAATTGTCGTTACCGCGATCACATGGTCCGGATCGGTGGCGTGGCGCATACCCAAGAAAAGTCCCACCAGCATAATTGCAAGCAGCGTGACCACGTGCCCTCCTATCGCGATGTCAAAAGATCAAACGTCTCGACGTCTCTGCTCAGTTCACAGTCGTACCTGCAGGATGCCCGCGGCAAGCAGCGCTCTAACCGCAATCGCAAAGCCGAGCACCGTAACCGCCGTGGCGCTCGCCATTGGTAGCCACTTCCGCAACAGCGGTGCATCCGGATTCATGCGCAACACGAATCGGCCGGCCAAGACAACGAACATCCCCGTCATAATCAACACCGTGGCCAATCCGAAGCTGAAAGCCACGATCAGGAACAGTCCGAACCCGACGCGGTGAAGAGCGACGGCGCTAAGAAGAACGACCAGAGCCGCGGGGCAGGGTACAATTCCTCCGGTGACTCCGAGCGCGAAAAGCTGCCGGTAGGACACTGAGGTATTCCCCGGCATGTCACCGCCTTGGGAAGTCAAAGAATCCGATACGAAGTCTCTAGCAGCAACGTCTGGATTTCCTCCAGGCAAGGCTGGGTCGTCGAAATGGCGATGCCAGAGTCCGCCTGGGGACTGACTGTGCAGGCGGCCGTCGCCCAACTGAGCCGTCAAGTAACGCTGGAGAAGAAGATAGATTCCCGTCAGCGCGATCGTTAAACCGGAAATCACTCCGAACCAGGGATAGAGCTGTTCCGGCACGATATACTTCTGAGCATAGAGGGTGACCCCGCCGAGCAAGAAGACCGCGGCGGTATGCGATACCGTTACGATTGCACCGAGAAGCACGGCATGCGCGACGGTCCCTCTGGATCCAACGAGATAGGCGGCCACGAGAGTCTTTCCGTGGCCCGGCTCCAGTGCGTGAGCTCCTCCCAGCCCGAACGCCACCGCAGCGGCGAGCAGGACAATCCATAGACTCAGTTGCTTTGTGTTCATCAACTCCGTAAAGGTATTTCGCGGAGTTTCCTGCTTGTTCGCCTGCAGCTTTAAGGAATCTGACGATGTCGATTCTGCACGGGGAGGAACATGGACGGTCGTAGCCGTCCCAATTGAAGAGCGTTCAACTTTTTGTAGTTTGTGTTTCGCCGACTGAATCCCCTTTTCATTGGTGCCCCTCGCCTGCACCGCGGCAGGGGTGGCTGGCGCGCTTGATACGATCTTGGCTCCGGCTGAGGCACTCACAACAGTGATCTGCGCTTCCAACTGCTGCGGGGGGCTATTCAGCAGGTCCGTGGGGTAATCTGTTAGTTGCTGGCTTCGATCGGTGAACGGTACATTTGCACTCACGACGTCGATGCTCGGCGCCGTGGCGACGATGATCTCCTTCCAACCCGCGTGATCTCGGAAGTTTTCATCGCGGTACCGCAAATCGACAGGTTCCCCTGAAGGCAGATTGGCGAACCAACCGCGATACAAGAACCCCATTTTTATCGTGGGAAGTCCGCCGGCCCCAGCAGGAAATATGACTTCCTGGGAGACCGTTTGAAGTTCCACAGGCTGGCGGTTCATCTCGAGGAAGATTCCCCGCTTGAGTATTTCGGACTGCCCGGCAATATAACTCGCAACGCTCGGGTCCGCTTGCTTGGGTACTATGCCTGTCCGTTGCATTTCCTGGAAAGTCGGAATTTCCGCCATATCGATGAGGTACTGAACCTCTACGTAACCCTCCTTGATTCGAATTGCGGCGTAATGATTGATACTGAAATTTCCCATTGGATGAGCAAAGATCTGCCCGGGGCACAGAAGAGTTGAGAGAAGCCCCACAGCGGATAAAAACACCCGAACAGCCGAAAGATATCGATCCGCGCCCAGTCGTCCCCTACTGGACATGTCGCACCTGGTTCTTGCCAATTTCTCCGGATTCCCGATCAAGCTTTGCAAGCGCCTTTTCGGCGGCTTCCTCATTGAGAACATGAAAATGGGGATTCGTCTTTAGGGCCCGTTGTAAGAAATCCTTTGCGGCCGCCGAGTCGCCGAGTCGTTCGTAGATCAAGCCTGCGTGGAAGAGCAGTTGCGAATCTTTGGTGCCTTGCTGCAATGCGTTAGAAATGGCGTCCGCGGCCTCGTGAAATTTGCCGTTCTTGAACAGGGACCACGCCAGCACGTCCCAGCTGTAGATGTCCCGGCGGACTTCCATCTCTCTTCGCGCAAGTACTAACGACTCGTCCAGCTTCATATCGTGGTCCGCGTAAAACAGAGCCAAATCTCGGTTATGGATTTGCTGATTGACCTGATTCAGGTGGCCGATGAACTCAACCAATGCATATTCTTTCTTCGCCGCCTCCGGCTGGTGGAGCTTCTGAAAAACATCGCCCAGAGCTGCGGCGTATTCGGGATAAGGTACAACCGCGATTGCCTTCTCGTATAACTCCGCCGCTTCAATGTATCTGCCCTGGCCTGCGCGAACCTTTCCCAGGCCGCCAAGGGCTCGGTAGTAAAGTGGGTATTCTTGCAGTGCTGCCAAGTAAGCCCTTTCGGCCCCGTCGAAATCTCCGATCTGAAACAGTTCCTCGGCAAGCTGGGAATCACTCCAGGCAATATTTTCAGCTGGCATATGGGCATCGATTGCCGTGCGCAGGGCTGCGCGCATCAATTGAACGGCGCCCTGCGAATCTCCCGCAACGAATCGCAGGAACGACAGGCGGCTGTCCCGTTCGTAGGAAAGACCTAACTTATCATCGGCAGAACCAGGCGGGTTCTCGAGTTTCGAGTAAGCTTCTGCGGCGCGGGCGTAATCACCCATATCCGCGAGCGCATCACCAACAATGGCCCATGCAGAAGGGTCACCGGAACCGAGTGCAAGGGCATTGTGCGCCCAAAACAGCGCGTCCTGAAATCTGTGCTCGGTCATGCAGACAATTGCCATGTGAGTCATCGCTGACCCCGCTGCGGGGTCGTCAGAGAGCAGGTCGAGGGACTTGTCAAGGGCGGTCTTTGCCTTCTCGAAATAATCGGAGTCTGCCGTTTCTCTTCCCTTCTGAAGGTAGGCTGCTCCCAGTCCGTCGTATCCTGCGTAGTCCTCCGGATACATCTTGACGTGCAGCTGGCGCATCCGGATGAGTTCGTCTGTAGGATTGTTTTGTGCCCATGCTGTGGCTGTCACCGCGACGCAACAGGAGAGCAGAGACAAGCATCGCAGCACTCGAATCATGCGATCACCTCCATAGCGGACTCATTTGGCCGACCTAGTGCGAATGGCGGGATGTAGCAGATGCCGGTGTCAGCCTGTCGAGCACTTCGCGCACGGCACCAGCAAGCTCGGCGGATGGATTGAGCGCCAGCGATTCTTTCAAATACCGAGTCGCGGCTGCGCGGTCATGGGACCTTTCGGCGATCGCCCCCGCGTGATAAAAAATCGCGGCCTCTCGGATTCCAACCCCGAGCGCCTCTTCCATCTCCTTCTGAGCTTGCGGGAATTGGCCGTTTGCATAAAGCGCCCAGGCATAGGCGTCTTGCGTGTACACATCGTGCTGTCTTTCCCTCTCGATCGCCGCGATCCGCAGAGCTTCCTTAGAATTGTGACCTCTGCCTAGGTAGTAACGAATCAGCTCGGCATTTGCATTGTCGTCCGCATGGATCACGCGACGGGCGTCTTGCTCAAATTCGGCGAAGGTGGCATCCGCTTCGACCTTTAGACCAGCACGTTCGAGCGCCTCCGCCAGCGCGTAGCGACTGGCGGAGGTCGAAAAAGCTTTGTTCCGCCACCGTAACAACTCGACTGCTTCAAGATCCTGTTGCTTCGCTGTCTGAGCCCGCGCCAAAGTCTCGAGCGAAAGGAAATAGCCGGGAAACTTCTCCAGCGCTGAATGAAGCAGTTCCTCCGCGCCGTCTGTGTTGCCGATCGACAATTGCAGGTCTGCCATTTCGGTCAAAATCCACGCCTGGTCTTCCACTTGGGTCGGAGGTGTTTGCTGATAGGCTTGAGAGAAGAAGTCCATGGATCCTTCGGCATCGCCAAAGAGGCGGCGTAAATGCGCCCCACGCAACAGTCCAGGCACGTTGCCTGGACGAATGTCGAGCATCCATTGTGCCTCTAGTTCGGCATCCTTGTAATTTCCGAGCTCCATGTCCGCATCGGCGACGAGTCCGTAGCTCAGAACATCATCCGGCGTCCTCTTGTTCAGTGATTTAGCAAGGTCCAAGGCGCCGCTGAAGTCCTTACGGCCAAGTAAAATCATTGTTCGCGCTCTTTGTCCCTCCACATTGTTCGGAGCAATTTGAAAGGACTTTTGGAGCTCCGCTTCGGCTTGGCCGTAGTAGCTGGTGTCTGCCGTCTCCCGAGCACGATGCACGTACGCTACCGCGAGATCGTTATACGGTTGACTATGGTCGGGATGCGCTGCGATTGCCGCCTGCGCCCAGGTTATTTTCTGCTGCGCAGGAGTTGGTGGGTTGAGCGATACCTGGGCAGAGACCACGGAAGCAAGCAGAACCACTAGCAACGCCGAAGCGAGACTTTTCATGTGCGTTCCTTTCCCGCGAAGGGAATGTCGCGGCCGCGCGGACCCTGCCCGGCGGCCGCGAGCTTGGGTGACTAATTTACTGGCCCGCCCCCGGCTTCTCCTGGATCAATGTGCCGCCGGTCTCGCCCGCTCGGGCAATCCGCCAGATACGGGAATTGCGTCCGATAAGGGACGTCGTTCAGGTTGACTCCATCGCCGAGACGGTTGTTGGGAAAGTGATTGAAGGTGGGGATCAAGACTCCCCCGACCGCCACACGAAGCGTAATGTCCACGACGTCATCGTAGAGACGCCGGCCATTGGGAAAGCCGGCCGGATCGCCGCCGATCAGGCCGAGGCGAGTCGCGTTCGGTAGCGGCGTTGCTGGCACACCCGTGTTTAACCGTAGCAAATCGGCGACAGGTCCTGTCGGGGTACCCGCAGCAGCAATCGGCGCGGCATAGGTCACGAGAGGAAGCAAGTCGGTTCGCGGCGCTGCCGGAACCTTCAACGCTCCTCCGTAAAGCGCTTCGACGATGCGGGCAATGGGTGGGTCGAGGAAGAAATTAGCAAATTGGCTGTCGTTCTTCGGCTTGTCCATGCTAAAGCGATCCTTCGAGCCGATTCCGACGACTAGTTCATTAATCAGTGGGTTTCCGATTCTCTGTACCTGGCGGTAAGGGCCGAAATTCTGAGCCGGGTTAGGAGAACGGCGGATCATCACCCTTGGTCGTGAAGTCGTCCCCCATACGCCAATCGTGGCATCGGGCGAGGTCGGCGGTTCGATCTCTGACGTGCGCGTCAGCATCTGGATGGGAACCTCAAGGGCAATGGCGTTCACGGCATAACCAGACACGGTGTCGCTGGCAAAGTTCTGGTTCGCTGCGTCTTCCGCGGCTGTGAGAACGCCAGGGATGCCACTCCCGAGATGACGGAAATTCGCGGTGTCGAACGCAGCGCCGAGGTCAATCCAGAACGGATCGTCGACGGTTCCTGCGAAGACAGAAATACCATTTTCCAAGTGATGAACGCCGGCATTGTACAGAGCGTCATAATCCATCGTGCGGGGTCCGTTATTGGCCGGGACTGCGAAGAAAGGCGAGCCGTCGGAGTTGGTGAGCTGGGTGGCTTCGGCAACGTCATCCCGGTCATCATCTCGATCGTCGAAGCCTTCGCGGTTCCGCACCATAGTTACTGTGTAGGTTTGCCGTAAGTTCAGGCCTGGGTTATTGAAATCGCGGATTTGTGGCGGCACGACTAGGTTGGAGGTCCCTGGGGCGTTTGCACCGTTGTCGCCTATCCCCGCTAATGCGGAGTAGACGTTTGGTAGCTGGTACTGCGTCTGGAATCGGATCTGAAAGCTGACGTCGGCCCGGGCGTCATGATCGTTGTCTACGTGGATCTGGTACAAAACGTCAGGATCAAACGGAAACCACGTGGGGCCGTTGCCAGGTTCTAGGAATGGATCGACACACAGTATAAGCGTGACTTTGGAGGGACGGGTGTTGGCCGCCTGGTCTGCGCTGTAGCTTACAAACGCATACAGGTCAGTGATGTCCGCCTTGTGATCTAGCGCGGTAATCGGCGCTTCCCGGTGATTTGAAGCGATCAAGCTGGGTTGCACGGCGATCCCCGCGATGAGGAACAGGGCCAGACAACTTCGGAACGGTTTCATGAGGAATCTCCTAGGCTCAGTTACATCCGCCCACCCCCGCGGTGAAAACGTGGTCGGATGCTAGATGCCATCTGTACGCAGGATTTGCTCACCTGGATTGGTGCAAGACAGAAAATTACGGCCCTACGAAAATCATTTATCTGTGGCAACAAGCGAACCTTAGCTTGGCGTATGCGCAAGGACCGCTGTCGTCTTCACCGTGTGTGCGCAGTAGTGGATCGAACGGACTTAGAGCGCGGTGCCGCTAGTGATGACGCCGTCGGGGTGAACTGTGTCAAGCCGAATGGATTCACACGCGAGAGATGGTCGACGCCCCGAACAGTGCGGTCGTTCCATACCGCTGGTAGTCATGGGTCTGCCGTTCCGGCAAACCGGGTCGCAAAGTCAGGACGGGAGCGGTGCGATCCCTCGCTGAATCTGGCTTTTTTCATCGACGCAAGCACCAAAGCTCGATCTGGCGAGTTGACGCAGAGTCCCACTCCATCGCCCACCTTCTGATCAAACCTTCGGATCGTGGGAAATCTTAAGCTTCTCCACACGATGGGGCTGGACTTGCCAGACGCGCCGCGCCATCATGCGGGAAATGCCCATCTGGCGGGCGAGCACGCGCACGCTCCACTGGTTCCCGTCCGGCAGCCTGGTCTTTCAGAGTGGTGTCCAACATCTTCTGCTCCCACTCCGGGGTGCACACTGGCCGCGATTGATTCCGCGTCTGAGAGGGGGGCGGAAAGCTTCAACGCCCCCCTGGGCGAACCCGTTGGACGAGACAGACCGGTTTGCTGCGCAATCGCATGGTTGGGAACTCGTGGCACGCCCAGTAGGATCACCGCACATTCTCGGGCCAGGCTTCGCGGGGTGCTGCCGGCGCGCGTCAGGGACTCCAACTGGCGCTCCCCCAAGCTCCGAAAAACCACCATGCTGGCCGCACCCCGGGGGACGTGCCAGGAGCTTTGAAGGTAGTGTTATAGAGCCAGCCCTTGGAAATGCCAGTTGGGTCGTTTGTCGAAGTTGGCACGCAGAATCCCAACTTCGGCGAAGTCGGATTTTTGGAAAACTGAACCTGCTGATTGCAAAGGCGATATTCTTCTCTGTCCACCCTAGCTTCGGGATTTAGACTCAGAACGGCCCCGAGCGGTCAAGGGCGCAACGTTGTTGCTGAAACCAGTTGATTCCGAACAAAGATAGTTTTAACGTGCTAGCCGTAATGAATGATAGTTGCACGGCTGTGCGCCAAGATGCATCATTATCGACGGGGCTAGTTTAGCTATGCGTCCAGGGGAGCAGCTGAGGGAACTTCGCGATCGGCTCGGGATCACGACTCGGGAAGTAGAGGAATTTAGCCGCACGATTGCGGAAGATTCTCAAAATGAGGAGTTCTACATCTCGAACGCGTGGCTGACGCAGCTCGAGAACCAGAATTCGGTCCCGAGCATATACAAGCTATATAGTCTAAGCGTC
>Ga0209526_10000682_pt1 | contig 22220 bp, 17 predicted proteins | sample JacPinW_OM2H0_M1_FD_188566 | JGI IMG/M metagenome (GOLD analysis project Ga0209526, IMG submission 188566) | Forest soil microbial communities from Algoma, Ontario, Canada - Jack Pine, Ontario site 1_JW_OM2H0_M1 (SPAdes) (version 2) | ecosystem: Environmental > Terrestrial > Soil > Boreal... | reverse complement strand
TGGCCGGAACTCTGCCCGCCGAGCGGCCCCATTTTTAAGGATGGGACAACGCCATAGATAACGCACTTAAACTGGGCTTCTTTTTTGGTATTCCACTGGTGGTTTTTGGCATTCAACACTTTATGTATGGTCGTTTCGTGGCGACACTCGTGCCATCCTGGATTCCAGGACGCCTGTGTTGGGCGTATTTTGTGGGTGTCGCTTTTGTCGCCGCCGCTATAGGCATCGCCACCAAAAAGAAGGGCACATTTGGCCGCGACTTTGTTGGGAATCATGTTTTTCCTCTGGGTATTACTTCTTCACTTCCCCAGAGTAGCTGCCGCTCCGCACCGCACAATCTTCGCAGTTACAATATGCTCCACCGCATCGCCCGGCAGGCAGGAACCAAGCTGTGCTCTAGCCAGAAGCGGGTGGCATCGTGCACTCTGCTGCTATGAGTACGGATGTTATGGATAGTGGAGATTCAGGTTTGACCATCGGCGGTTCACGGGCCCAGACGTATCAGCTGTCAGCTAAGTTCTTTCGGTTAGCTCATCTTCGCAAATTGCGGCGACACGCGCAGGTGGCCGCAGTCTGCTACCGGGTTCGCAGCCATGCAATCGAATTCCTGCTGGTGCAGACCCGCAAAGGACGCTGGACTTTCCCCAAGGGTAGTACCGAGCCCGGATTGACGCACGCCCAGGCGGCGGCCCTCGAGGCTTTTGAAGAGGCGGGGGTTCATGGCCGGATGGAGGAAGCTTCGTTTGCCCGGTATGTTCGTCGCCAGCCCGGCGACACACGGAACTCTTCCGCGAAATCTGCCGAAAAAGAACTTGCCGTCCACGCTCATCTTTGTGAGGTACTACGGCTCGGCCCGCCGCAAGATATCGATCGAGATCCCACGTGGTTTTCTGCCGAGAAGGCGAAGCGGCGTTTACGAGAGGACCGCGCACCTGATTACGGAGCCGAGTTGGCTCGCGTGGTCGACCGTGCCGTAACCCGCATACAGCGATTGCGCGGAGGAATTGGCACCACGACCGGTACGCTGCAAAAAGTGCAATTCATCGACATTGCGGGTTTCCGCGGAACACCGGGCAGGGCCAAAGCTTCAGGCGCCGGCTAAGACGATTCCTGTCGCCATAGTTCGGACTTTCCATGCAGGTGGGGTTATATTGTGCCAGTCTCTGCTATTCATCCCATGAAAAAACTCTGGTTCATCTTTCTTCTGGCCTTTCCTCTGTTCCTTCTTCCGTTCGTGGCCGGCTGTGCGGCAAGGAAGAAGCCGGCGACGGCGGCTCAACCGCCGCCTCCGGCCCCTGTTCGCAGCCAAATGCCGCCGCCATCGGCGGAGGTTATCGAGCACTGTGTAGTGACCAAGCAGGAGAATGCCAACACGGTATCTTGCCGTTGCCTGCCGGTCACGACGAGGATCGATTCAAAGACCGGACACATGGTCATAGTTTGCAAGAAGATGCCAGAGCAGAAATGATGCTTGGCTTCAGGGGCCGACCGTTGCAAGCCTCCTGTCACCACAGCGTGGGGTCGCGAGGGACACCTTGATGAGCACACAGCCGGATTTACTGGAACCCGCGCTGGCAGGGGATATTTTCAAGACTGAAGTCGCCAAACCACAGACGCCCCCGGGGTGCAAGAGTCCATACCGTGGAGTCCTCGATTGCTTCGGTGACGAGCAGATACATAGAAGACATGAAGCTCCCGGACCTCCGATTTGGACAGTCGCCACTGGCCGCCCCCATGTGGGCCGTGCTGCTCAAGCGAATACCACTCGACTGGGACTATAGTCCGGTCGTTTACAATCAGAGCGGCCAGTGGCGATTCGGAATCACTTGCCCGGCGCAGCTTGCTTACATGGAAAACATCATTCTGGTTACTGGGGGAGCCGGGTTCATCGGTTCCAATTTCATCCTGCAATGGATCGAGCGGGAAGGGACTTCAGTAATCAACCTCGACAAGCTGACCTATGCGGGCAATCTACGCAACTTGCTCCGCGTTTCTTCCGATCCGCGGTATCGCTTCACCCAGGGAGACGTGTGCGACGGCGAACTGGTGCGCGGATTGCTCAAGCATCACCAGCCACGCGCGATCGTGCATTTTGCCGCGGAAAGCCATGTGGATCGTTCCATCCGGGGGCCGGATGATTTCATCCGAACCAATGTGCACGGAACATTTTCCGTGCTGGAAGAAGCGCGTGGATATTTCGAGGGATTAGGGGATCAAGACCGTCAGTCGTTCCGATTTCTTCAGGTATCGACAGATGAAGTGTACGGATCGCTTGGCCCGAATGATTCGCCGTTTTGCGAGACGACCGCGTACGCGCCCAACAGTCCGTATTCAGCTTCCAAGGCGGGAGCAGACCACCTGGTGCGCGCCTATCACCATACTTATGGTCTTCCGACTCTGACCACCAATTGCTCCAACAATTATGGTCCTTACCAGTTCCCGGAGAAGCTGATCCCACTCATGATCTTGAACGCCCGGGCCGGCAAGCCATTGCCCGTGTATGGGGACGGACTGAATGTACGCGACTGGTTGTTTGTAGAAGATCATTGCGAGGCGGTGCGGCGAGTCCTAGCCAAGGGTAGAGCCGGAGAAACATACAACATCGGTGGGTGGAGCGAAAAGCGGAACATCGAAATCGTAGAAACCATATGCTCAATCCTGGACGAGTTGTGTGCGCACGATCCCGTCGTCCCGCATCGAAAGTTGATCACGCTCGTGAAGGACCGCCCAGGTCACGATCGCCGCTACGCCATCGACGCGCGCAAGATCGAGCGTGAGTTTGCTTGGAAACCGCGCGAAAGTTTCGAGAGTGGGATTCGCATGACCATTCAATGGTATTTGCAAAATGAGGAGTGGGTGAAAGAAGTGAGCAGCGGCAGCTATCGAAAGTGGATTGCCACGCAGTATTCGTAGAATTATCGGAAAGGTCTGCCCGAGCTAAACCAAGAGAATCTGCCCCATGCGAATCACTATCTTCGGCGCAACCGGGTTGCTGGGCAAGGCGCTGATGCGTGAGTGGGTGGGTGATGACGTCACGGGGTTCGGCTCCGGAGATGGGGACATCAGAGACCATAAACGGGTCTCGGACCTAGTCCAGCGCAGCGGGCCTGACTGGATCGTTTTGGCGGCAGCTTATGCCGATGTGGACAGCTGCGAAGCGAATCGCGACTTGGCGTTCGATGTGAATTGTCGCGGCGCGTTAAACGTGGCTCGAGCCGCAAGGCAGCAGGGTGCTCGACTACTTTTTCTCAGCACAGACTACGTCTTCGATGGAACGAAAACGATTCCCATCACGACCGACGACCCACGCGCACCCCGCAGCGTTTACGGTCACTCGAAAGCCAATGCGGAGGTGCAAATCAGTCAGATTCTGTCGGAATGCTGCATCGTTCGGACTTCGTGGCTGTACGGCGTAGGGGGCAAATGTTTTCCGGACACAATTCTGAAATTGGCCGCAAGCCGACCGCAACTCGAAGTGGTTGGTGACCAGCGAGGCTCTCCAACATACACCGTGGATCTGGCTCGCGCCATAATTCAACTTTGCTGCAAGGGAGCCAGTGGTATCGTGCACGCTACCAACCTCGGCGAGTGCTCGTGGTACGAGTTCGCCCGGGAAATTGTTACAACTTCAGGCTTGCAGACAGTTGTGCGTGAGACTACCAGCGATAACTTCGTGCGTGCGGCGGAACGTCCCAAGTATTCCGTGCTGTGTCCTAAAAGTTTGCAGAAGTACGGCATCATGATGCCAGACTGGCAGGATGCGCTGCAAAGATATCTGTCCGAGAGGAAGTCCGCAGCACGGTAACAATCCCAGAGCACTTCAATCCTCTGCCACCGCTTGTTCTGCGGAATGCCACCTTGGCTCAATGATGGCGGCCGACTCGGGATTGAGCAACGGCAGACCAGACTGCTTGAGCTTCGCGTTCAATGCCGGCACGTCGGTTCGCTTGATCTCCTCCCAACTCGCTAACTGCTGATCGAGTCCGCTCTTCACATCACTAAACGTCATTGACTGCTGTCTGGTTGGCGCCGCATCGGCGCTGTCGACCGCACCCAATAACGTTGTCAGTCCAACATTCAGGCGGGCCAGACTTTTTCCTTGCGGCGTGCTGAGGTAGGTTGCACCCTCCTCGTTACCTTCCAACGCTTGAAGCTTCTGGTCCAGGACAGTGACCAAATCAACCAGCGAGCTCTCGGTCACGTGCTCTCTCAGAGTTCTTAGTTGTTGACGCAAGCTGCGGACTTGTTGCACCGCCTGGTAGTCGCGATGTATTGCCGCCGTGATATTCGTTTCCAGCTCGAACTGGTGGCGCTGACCTTCGATCGAGTTTTTTACGCGCGGATCCATCTTGATGGTGAGTGGCTGAGTAGAACTCTTGCCGTTGGCTGTCAGCTTGACTGTGTAGCGGCCGGGCAGCGCTGCGGGGCCGAGGGGATTACGAGGCGTGTCGTGATAGATCGCCGAGATCGGATACTCGCGCCGCAGCGAGTCCGGTGGCGGGTAATGCAGGTCCCACACGAAGCGGTGCATTCCCGACTGATCGGACAAAACTTGCGGCGGACGAATCCAGTAGATCGGGATGTTTAGATGGCTTGCATCAATTGCTTCAGGCTTATCTGCGCTAGAGAAACGGCGCACCAATCTGCCGGCGTCGTCCGAAATTTCGAGTACGACCGGTCCGGCGACTGGAGACTTCAAGGAGTAGTCGATCATGGCTCCGTCGGGAGGATTCTTGCCGGCGGGCTCCTCGGGCGGCAGTGGGGTGTCGGTGTTGTTGTTGCGATGAACGCGATAAGTCAGCTGTGGGGCAAAAAGATAAGCGTCGGACTCGGCGACCTGGGGCGCTGACTGCCGGAGTGGAGTGATGTTGTCCAGAATCCAGAAAGAACGGCCGTGCGTGCCGACGACGATGTCATCCTGATGGATCACCAAATCTCGAATAGATGTGGCCGGCAGATTTAGGCGCAGCGACTGCCAGCGGTCGCCGTCATCAAAGGAGACGTACACAGTTCGCTCCGTGCCCGCGAACAGAAGACCCTTGCGCTCCGGATCTTCACGCACGGTATTCACTGGTTCGTCGTCAGGCAGTCCGTTGACAATCTTCTGCCAGCCTCGCCCTCCGTCATGGGTCCGGTAAATATAGGGATGCAGATCATCCAGCCGGAACCGGTTCACCGCAGCGTAGACCGTGGCTGTATCGAAGTGCGAGGCATCCATCTGGGCCAGCTTGCTCCAGGGCGTCAAATCGGGCGGGGTGACGTTCTGCCACCTGTTTCCGCCATCCCGCGTGACCTGTACCACACCATCATCGGTCCCGGCCCAGATGAGGTTCACGTCTCTGGGAGAAGGCGCGAGCGAATAGATGACGCCGCGGTGCCTGCCTTTTGCTTCATCAGACTCGACGAATACACCCAGGCTGGGCGGCACACCCGGATTTTCGCGGGTCAGATCAGGGCTGATGATCTGCCAGCTATTGCCCCCATCGGTTGTCTTGAACAGAACGTTGGAGCCGAAATACAAAACATGGGGATCGACTGGCGAGAACATCAGCGGCTGGGTGCGATTGAAGCGATACTGGCCGGTGCGGAGCAGGACTGGCGAAACGTCTTGTGTCTGTGCCGTTGTCCGGTTGTACTTTGTGACCTTGCCCCCGTAAATGAGGTTAGGATCAAGCGGGTCGGGAGCGACGTAGCCGTATTCCTCGACACCCACTGGATACCAGTCGCGAAAAACGATTTCGCCCGTATCGCTGCGGCTGGACGTACCAACGCTTCCGCTTTCCTGTTGCCCACCGTACACCCAGTAAGGAAATTGGTTGTCGGTGATGACGTGGTAAAACTGCGCCGTGGGTTGGTTGTACCAGGAACTCCACGTCTGCCCGGCGTTTACGCTAATCGTAGCTCCTTGATCCACTGCGAGAGCAATGATCTGCGGGTTCTCCGGATTGATCCAAATGGTGTGGTAGTCGTCGCCTCCCGGTGCTCCTTTGATGGCGTTGAAGGTCACGCCGCCGTCGGTGGAGCGGTAAGTGGAAATATTGGCGACGTAGAGCGTATTGTTATTCTTCGGATCAACCCGCACGCAGGCGAAATCGTCCCCGCGCCCCCACACCCGGACGTCCGAATTGATTCGCTTCCAGCTTTCTCCGCCATCATTCGAGCGATACAGGCCACCCAGTTTCGGCGAGTCGACTAGTGCGTAGATAAGGTTTGGATCAGCGGGAGCAATCCCAAGTCCAATGCGGCCTAAACGCTCACCCCACGTCGGCAGACCGTTTGTTAACTGATGCCAGGTGTCGCCTGCATCGGTGGACTTATACAACCCGCTCCCCGGGCCATCGTACGAACCACCCGTAGTCCATGGCGGCCGACGCGAAGCCCACATATCGGCGTACAGGATTTGCGGGTTGGAGGGATCGAAGGCCAGATCAATCGCTCCCGTGTTTTCGCCTTTGTAGAGAATTTTCTTCCAAGTCAGGCCGCCATCGAGCGAGCGGAATATGCCTCTCTCGGTATTAGGACCGTAGGGATGTCCGAGCACAGCAACAAACACACGGTTAGGATCGTGCGGATCGACCAGAATTACGCTGATCTGTTGTCCGTCGCGCAGGCCGAGATGCTGCCATGTACGGCCGCCGTCGGTGGACTTATAAATTCCGTCACCGGTTGAAAGATCGGGTCGGCGCAACCCTTCGCCACTGCCCACATAAATAATGTCTGGATTCGAGGGTGCAATCGCCAACCCACCAATCGAGCCCGTCGGTAGGTCGTCGAAAATCGCGTTCCAGGTGCGACCATAGTCTGTGCTCTTCCACACACCGCCGTTGCTCGGAGCCATGTAGAACAGGTTGGGCTGTCCGGGCACACCAGAGATGGCGACCGTGCGTCCCCCGCGGAACGGGCCAATCAGGCGCCAGCGCATTTCCTGAAATAGCCTGGGATCGACCTGGGCGGATCCGCTTACAGACAGGCCCAGTACAAAAGAGAAAATCAGTAGCCACAAACGGCGTAAGGAAGTCACGCGCCTCTCCTGAAAGGAGGTTAGGATAAATCAAGAAGCGGGGCGCGAAGCCAACTTGTTTAGGGGCAGGTCCGTCAGACGCTGGACCGCGCGGGTGAACAGCCGGAAAGCTCTGACCAAACACATCGACTAGCACCAAAGAGTGCAACCTTCTACAATGAAGCCGCTGTTAACTTCTTGAGGGGGAAACTATGGCAAATCTAGCCGGCGCGCTTGGGCAGCTTCGTGAAGAGCGAAAGCACGCGCAAGAGCAAGTGGCGAAGTTGGATCAGGCAATCTCGGCAATTGCAGGTTTAATGGGACGGAATAGTGTCAGAACTGCAGGCAAGAGTGACTGGCCGAAACGAAGAATGTCAGCGGCTGCGCGGAAGCGTATCTCGCAGGCGCAGAAGGCTAGGTGGGCGAATCTGCGCAAGCAATCGAAGCCAACACTAGTCCGCAAAGCAGGGACAACGGCGCCTAAGCGAACCTTGTCGCTGGCAGCACGCCGCAAGATCGCTGCTGCCCAACGCGCGAGGTGGGCGAGTGTGAGGGCAAGACAGGAGAAAAAGGCGGCGTAGAACGAAGTTTGCCTCTCCTTAAAGAGCCTTCTTCATCAAAGAGCCTGCTTCATCGAGCGGGCTCTATGTGGCGCGCCGAGCATGTTCGGCAGCTTGTGGGTGAAAGCTATCTGAGGCCTACGGCGTCGGACGAATAGGCCCACGACAACCAAAGTCCATATCCATCAAGGATGCTGGTGGTAAATCCGGCGCGGTCGCGCACCGAAAGCAGTCGAGCTTGCCTTGGAAGGCCTGCCGTGGTTGGTGGATTCACGACTGAGTCTCGAGTGATCGGCGCTGAACCAGCGGCCGGAGTCAGCAGAGGGTATAAGAGTCCGAACAAGGGCCCGAACCGTGATGGGGAGTAGTAGCGTTCGAATCTCAAGGATAGTCGCGCACCAGGCAATCAGCTTCGGCTGAGCTTACTGGAAGAGGATAGGGGTGAAGCGCGAAAGGAACCTGGGAACGGTGAAGCTTCCCTCGACAAAACGTGCTGCGAACTTCCGGCCTTCGCCGGCGTAAGGTCATGGAACCGCTGTAAGCGGACCCGCATGTATCAGTAGCGTGGCCGGGGAAGGCGGGCGACCGCGCCCCTTATTCGATTGAGCGTTTGTTCTGACGCTCTGGTCGCCAACTTCCGGGACGCACTTTGCCGCCCGACCAATTTGTAGCTCCACTTGTATAATCGCGCTGCTGGAAATCCGGACGGAAAGTTCCAGGCTTCATGGAGCGAACTGCCCTCATGCTGGAATTTGCAGATGAGTAAGGCGTCACGCAAGGTAGCATCCCCTCGGGTCGTCTGTGTTAATGATTTCCGGGCCCTGGCGCGGCGCCGACTGCCCAAACCGGTTTTTGATTACCTGGACGGCGGCGCCGATGGCGAGGTCACGCTTCGAGAGAACTGCCGAGTCTTTGAGGACGTCACCTTCCGGCCGCGTCATGCGGTAGCCGTGTCCGAGTGTGATTTGCGGACACGCGTCCTGGACTTCGACGTTTCGTTCCCCGCCTTGCTGGCTCCAGTGGGCTACAGCCGCCTTATGCATCCCGATGGCGAAGCGGGCACCGCCCGGGCAGCGGGAGCCGCTGGCACTGCATACATTCTCTCTACCATCTCCGGGCACCGGGTGGAAGACGTCAAGGCAGCTTCCGCCGGACCGGTTTGCTTCCAGCTCTATTTGATGGGAGGGCGTGACGCCTCCGAAGCGGTGATCGAACGAGCCCGGGTGGCGGGCTGCTCGGCTTTAGTGGTCACCATCGACACACCGGTGGCTGGATTGCGCGAACGGGATTACCGCAATGGCATGAAAGAACTGATGAGCGGTAGCCTGTTGGAAAAAATTCCGTTCCTTCCCCAAGTGCTCGCACGTCCGGCCTGGATCGCCAGTTTCTTGCGCGACGGCGGCCTGTCCAAGCTGCCAAACGTTATCATCCCGGGGCAGGGGCCGATGGACCTCGTCGACGTCAGCGCTGCTCTGGCCCGCGCAGCGGTCACGTGGAACGATCTGGGATGGATACGCAGACTGTGGCCTGGGCCGCTTGTCATCAAGGGTGTCCTCACCGGTGACGATGCGCGACGCGCCGCGGATGAAGGTGCTGCCGCTGTAGTTGTCTCCAATCACGGCGGACGACAGCTCGACGGCGTTCCGGCCTCGTTGCGAGCGCTGCCGGAAGTCGTAGCCGCTGTGAATGGTCAGATCGAAATATTGATGGATGGAGGCATCCGTCGCGGTACTGACATTGTCAAGGCCATCTGCCTCGGAGCCCGCGCGGTTTTGTGCGGACGCGCTTATGCATATGGCCTGGCCGCGGCCGGCGAAGCCGGTGTTGCCCGCGTGCTGGAAATCCTGCGGGCTGATGTGGAGCGCACCCTTAAGCTGCTCGGGTGCACATCGATTGCGGCGCTTGATCGTTCGTACGTGGATGTGTCGCCGAACTGGCGGTGAGTTGATTCGTAGGAGCAGATAAAATCTTGTCGGATTAGCGAAAGAGAGAAGGCCGTGCACTGGACCCAGGTCTATGACCCTTTTGGCCGCTGGTGGCTTTCTGCGCTGGTGGCCACGTTGCCCATCCTTGTCTTGTTCGGGTTGCTGGTTGGCGTGAAGGTGAAGCCGCATTGGTGCGCAATCGCGGGTGCGACGACAGCGGCTGCAGTGGCAGTTGTATTTTTCAAGATGCCGGTGATCCTGGCGGCGGTGAGTTTCGGTTACGGAGTCGCATTTGGGTTGCTGAAGATAGCCTGGATTGTGCTGGCTGCTGTCTACCTTTACGACATTTCCGTCGAAACCGGCCAGTTCGAAATCATGAAAGAATCGATCGCGGCGATCACTGCCGACCGTCGTTTGCAAGTTCTGCTGGTGGCATTCTGTTTTGGCGCGTTTATTGAGGGCGCAGCCGGATTCGGCGCACCCGTAGCCATCGCCGGTGCTTTCATGATCGGGCTTGGCTTCAGACCGTTTCACGCGGCCGCGCTGAATCTGATCGCCAACACGGCGCCGGTAGCCTGGGGCGCCATCGGAACACCCGTCCACACGCTGGCAGCCGTCTCCGGGCTACCGGAATCGGATATCAATGCCACCATTGGCCGCATCCTGCCCTTCACCGCGATCATTGTCCCGTTCTGGCTGGTCCGGACCATGGTGAGTTGGCAGGAAACGTTTGAAGTATTTCCGGCGATTCTGGTAGTGGGTCTTTCCTTCGCACTGACCCAGTTTTTCTGGTCGAACTTCGTAGATAGCAATCTGGTGGATATCATGGGCGGAGTGGTTTCGATCATCGCAACCGTCGCCTTCCTCCGCTTCTGGAGGCCCAGGAAAATTTGGCGCTTCGCCGATGACGAAAAACGAGGTTTCGTTGCGCCGCCCACTGAAGGAATCACTGACCAGTTTGGAGGTCAATGGGCTGCAGCGAATTTCGATGGAAATGTAGAACTCCGTTCCTATTCGTGGGGGAAAGTTCTGAAGGCTTGGACCCCGTTTGCGATCTTGTCGCTTTTCGTTTTGGTCTGGGGACTTCCGTCGGTGAAGCAAGCAATGAACCGGGCCACCACTCCCGCTTTTAAGGTTGTGCTGGCCGATGGCAAAGCTCGGTCTGGCCCGCCCGGTTGGGATGTGCCTTATTTGCACAATGCGGTCTATCGAGCCGCGCCTGTGGTAGCCAGGCCGACTGCCGAAGCTGCGAGGTATGACTTCAACTGGCTGGCCGCGACCGGGACGGGCTGCTTCTTGTCCGCCATTGTTTCGGGGCTGGTGCTGGGCTTGACCCCGGTCCGGCTGGCGAAGACTCTCTGGCGCACGCTGGTGCGCATGCGGCTGGCAATGATTGCCATCTCGTTCATGCTGGGGCTGGGTTACATGACGAGGTATTCGGGGCTGGATGCCGTGCTGGGCCTGGCTTTTACCCGTACGGGCTGGGCTTATCCATTCTTCGGCACCTTCCTCGGCTGGCTGGGAGTTGCACTCACGGGCAGCGACACGTCATCGAATGCCCTGTTTGGGAGTTTGCAGCGCATCACGTCACAGCAACTAGGCATTGATCCGGTTCTGATGTGCGCGGCCAACAGTGCTGGTGGTGTAATGGGCAAGATGGTGGATGCGCAATCCATCACTATCGCAACCGCAGCTACCGATCAAGTGGGGAACGAAGGCGTCATTTTCCGCTTCGTGGTCTGGCATTCGATTGCGCTCGGCGCCGTGGTCGGACTTATCGTCATGCTCTATGCTTATGTCTTTTCCGCCGCCGTGCCTCACGGACTGACGTTCGTGAAGTGAAGTTGCTCTGCTGCCGCGATACGCCCTTCTCCAAGGACGTGCGTAGCCCCCGTTTCCTGATAACCTCGAGCCAGATACCAGGGAGACCGCAAGCCGTTGGCACCGATTATCAACGCCCAGGGAATTTCGAAAGCCTTCGGAGCGAATCCGCTCTTTCAGAATGTCTCATTCACGGTTTCTGAGGGCGACCGCATCGGGCTTATCGGTCCGAACGGTTCCGGCAAATCTACGCTTCTGCGGATTCTGGCCGGCAGCGAAGGTCCTGATCGTGGAGATATAGCATTCCGGAAACGACTTCGGGTCAGCCACGTGGAGCAGGACTCGAAATTCAAATCTGGGGCGACGGTTCGGTCTGTAGTCGAGGACGCTCTGGAACGCGCGGCGGTCGACCAGGCGGAGCGCGGAACCCGCTTGGCCGAGACGCTTGGCCGTGCAGGTTTTGAAGATCTCGATGCGGAAGCCACCGCACTGTCCGGCGGCTGGCAGAAGCGCCTGGCGATCGTCGAGGCGCTGGTGCAAGGTCCGGACCTCCTGCTGCTGGATGAACCTACAAATCATCTCGACCTCGCGGGAATCGAGTGGCTCGAAGCATCGCTAGAGCAAGCGGCATTCGCCAGCGTGGTCGTGAGTCACGACCGCTATTTTCTGCAGAACGTTGCGACGTACATGGCTGAATTGAATCGCCTCTACCCGGACGGGTTGCTGCGCGTGCATGGAAACTACAGCGCATTTCTGGAGAAGAAGGAAGAATTTCTGCACGCCCAATCCAAGCGCCAGGAAGCGCTGGAAAATCTGGTTCACAACGAGATTGAGTGGCTGCGTCGTGGGGCCAAAGCTCGGACCCGGAAGTCGAAGGCGCGTATTGGCAAGGCCGTTGCGTTGATGGGAGACCTTGCCGACCTGAATGCAAGGAGGCGCACGGCAACTGCACAAATCGACTTCTCGGCGACCGATCGAAAGACCAAGCGACTACTCGAACTGGAAGACGTCGCCTACCAGATCGGAGATTGCTCGCTCTTCGAGAAGCTGAATCTCATCGTCTCCGCCGGCATGAGGGTTGGATTGGTAGGCCCTAATGGCAGCGGCAAAACCACGTTGCTGAGACTATTGCGCGGAGAGCTGACCGCCACACGTGGAGAGATTCGGTCGGCCGAGTGGTTGCGCATCGTGTACTTCGACCAGAGTCGCGAACTTAATCCGAATGTAACTCTGCGCCGCGCCCTGGCTCCGGAAGGGGACTCGGTAATTTATCAGGATCGGGTGATTCACGTGGCAGCGTGGGCGGCAAGATTTCTGTTCACCAGTGAGCAGCTCAATCAGCCCGTGGAGCGGCTTTCCGGAGGCGAACGGGCGCGAGTCCTGATCGCTCAGCTCATGCTCCAGCCTGCCGATGTTCTGCTGTTGGATGAGCCTACCAATGACCTCGACATCCCGACACTTGAAATCCTTGAAGAAAGTCTGCTTGAGTTTCGGGGCTCGTTAGTCCTGGTCACGCACGATCGGTACATGCTCGATCGCGTATCCACCATCGTGCTTGGCCTCGATGGACAAGGCGGTGCCGAGAGTTTTGCCGACTACCCGCAATGGGAGTCTTGGCAGGCTGAACGTAAACAGCTGGCGAAAACGACGGCCCGTCTGGCCCCTCAAGCTGCAGCTTCCGCGGAGGCATCGCCGGGAAAGACGAAGCTGTCATATCTGGAAGCGCGGGAATACGCCAGCATTGAGCAGGGCATCGCTGACGCCGAGCTGGTGTTGCAAGTCAAGCGCGCCCGACTCGAAGACCCGGCAATTGCCAGTGACGGTCCGCGTCTCTTAAGTGCGCACGCAGAGATGCAAGAAGCCCAGCAAAAGGTAGATGAGCTTTACAGACGCTGGAGTCAGCTGGAGAAGAAGAAGAACTGATCCTGACCGGCACAAGTCAGCGCAACAGCGCGAAGGCAATGATCGTTTCACCGCTGGCTCCCGTAGTTCTCCGGAGTTGCTCCAGCAAGGCTGATTCGAGATGGCCCGGGTCGGGGTGCATCTCAGAGTCGATAACTTCTTCTTCGGTGGCGCCGACAAAGCACAGCTCGCAATGACCCAGGTCACCATCAGAGGTTAGAGCCGGCCCGAACGTGCGGCAAATCACCGGACGAGATTCGTAGAGTTCACAGGTTCCGGTCTCGGGATCGAGTACGGGACAGGGCTCGGCGTTGCCAAAATCATCCCAGCGTTTTGCCGCTTCGTCCGTATCATCTTCATCGAGCACGCCCGTAACTGGGTCGCCGGGGAATTCGTCGGAAAGCCGGGCGACGGCATCTTGAGCACGTTGGCGGATGCGAGCGGAGCGCTCCGGAGCTCGTAGTTCCAGTTCTGCCAGTCCTTTTCGCAACCGGATAGCATCCAGTTGATTGATAGCAAACACTCCGTGGCAACATTGAGAGCAACCCGGTCGGCAAGCCAGCCATTTGCCACCTCTTTGCACTGCATCGGCCAGAGCAGCGTCCACGATCTGAATCAATTCCTGATCTTGGGAACGTGGAGAGTGACATGGCATGCTGGGCTTAAGGATAACCCACCGCCTAGTCTCTAGGCATGGAGAAATCGAGGTAACCGCGCCGAGGCGGTGCGGCAGTTTCCGGAAAGCGTCGCGTTACAGGTTACGTACACGCACAAATGGTATTGCCAACATCAAGCTCGCGGACCACTGAAGTCGAGATGGATGGTGATAGCTTGATTGTGGAACCGCGATCGAGCGGTGCGCGCGCCTTGCCGCAAGGTATGACAGTGCCGTCAGGCACAGGATCACCAGCAGCATCCGCAGGTACCGCGGTTGACACCGACAAGCCGACGCCGATTGCAACCGCGACATAGGCCACTAGACGCGCGGGGCGCCAACGTGCCACCCGGAACTATCGATCGGGCGATGTCGAGACAACGCCAGCGCTACAGACGGAGGAGGCGGATCGCCATCGGTGATCCCCGCGCCGGCCGCCTCGCGCTCTGAGTGACTTGGCAGCCTCCGGAGCGCTCACGAGTGGTTCTCCGCCGAATAGCACCAGGTGTCTAAGACCTTAGCGGCTAGGTACCGTCGGATCGACGAAGCCATGGTCGTCATGCCTGTCGTGGTGCCGCACCTAGTCGGTCAGATCGTGGGTTGCTCCGGTCTCGTTGCGGCCCTTCGGCGTGAGGTCGAGGTAGTTGTATGTGCCGAGGAACCTGTTGCGCCCGCGCGTAACTGGAATAGGTGTGAAAGATGTCGCCCGTCGGGTTGCTATAGAACCCGCTAGTGTCGGCGAGTTCCTCGCTCTAGAAGTCGCGCGTTTCGTAGTTGTAGTAGACCTCCCCCTTCGCGATTTCCTCCTTCGTGAACGACACATGATAGCCGTAGTTGAACTCGCCCCCGTACGACGACACCCACTCGAAGGTCCAGCCCATGCGCTTCTTGAACGCTTCGATCTCAGCTAGGGGTGCGCGCGACACCACTACAAACGCCACGCCATGATGCTCGAGATGAGGGAGAGCTCCGACTATATGGTCGGCGTGTAACGAGCAGCCCACTCATCCCTCCGTCCACCCGGAGCCGAACATGAAGTAGTACACGATTGGCTGGCTCCTACGTTGAAGATGTCGGCGAGCGTCTCCTTGCCGCTCGGCCCGGCTCAGCTCATCGCGTAGCCGGGTGTGCTCCTTCTCTTTCTGCTCTTTTCGCTACATAGTCCATTCTTTTTGGTTAACGACTCTGTGGTCTTGAGTCCCCGTGCTAGTGAGTAGTATGGCCATACTTTTCTCCTAATTCTTTTCTTGGTGTTTGTGTTGCTCAGTTGACCTTCTTGCGAAATGGTTGGGGGGACGCGCTTCATGCCTTGATCGGTATGCATACTCGATACTTCCGTTCGGGTCTGCGGATCGAGTTGATTGATTTCGGCTGGGGAGGAATTCTCTCCGTTCCGGGCAAGAAACTTGTTCACGACGGGCGCGGTTACTCCGCCGACATTGCGCTGGCGATCGCCAGTGCCGCGGTTGCCATGCACGCTGGACACGTCTGCTTCTCGCAGTACGTCGGTATGCTTCTTTTTCCCGATTGCAACACTCGCACATCCTGCGCATTCTTGGTCAGGGAAATGTAACCCTCGTAGGCCGCGATCACGAAGGTGGCCGTTTCGTTGGGGTCCACGTCGCTCCGCACTACCCCGCGTTTCTGTCCCTCGCGCAATGCTGCCGCTATCCAGCCTTTTCGGAATCCCTCGTCCAGAGGGGACATCTCTTGAGCCAGGTTATTCAGCGGGGAGCCGCACTGGAGGTCTGCGGCCCTGAGCGATGTGGACTGAACAATGCCGGCCAGCGCATCAATGGGATCCCCAGGGTTGTCCAAAGGCCGCGTTCAGATGCAGAAGTCAAGCGAAATCTGCTGGCACTCGGTCGCATCGTAGCCATTTCGGAGAGTGACTCATTCCCCGCCCCGAAGATGCGTACTGAACCGGCCATCGGTCGTGATATTCTTAATAAAGAAGCTGCGTCCCCGCCTTTTGGGCAATTTCCCGCAGTTCCCGTAAAACTATGATTTCGGTAAGTAACGTGTCCATGCGCTACGGCGCCAAAGTTTTGTTTGACGAGGTATCCACCAGCTTCACGCCGGGGAAGCGCTACGGCCTTACGGGACCGAACGGCGCAGGCAAGTCCACCTTCATGAATCTGCTGACCGGCAAGCTCGAGCCGCAGAAGGGCACTGTCGTCCGCCCGAAAAAGCTGGGTGTGTTGAGCCAAGACCAGTTTGCCTTTGACCGCTATCGCGTGCTCGATACCGTCATCATGGGCAACAAGCGTTTGTGGGCGGCGATGGAGGAGCGCGACAGGATTTATTCCAAGCCGGAGATGACCGATGCGGATGGCATGAAGCTGGGCGAGCTGGAAGGCGTCGTCGGCGAGGAAGACGGCTATACCGCGGAAAGTGACGCGGCCATCCTGCTCGAAGGCCTCGATATTCCCGACCCACTGCATCCACGGAAAATGAGCGAGCTGCAAGGCGGACAGAAAGTCCGCGTACTGCTGGCGCAGGCTCTTTTTGGACATCCCCAGGCGTTGCTGCTCGACGAGCCTACCAACCACCTGGACCTAGATTCAATCCATTGGCTGCAGGGTTTCTTGAATCAATATGACGGTGTGGTGATCGTCATCTCGCACGATCGTCATTTCTTGAACCGGGTGTGCACTCACATTGCCGATATCGATTACGAAACCATCATTACTTATACCGGTACTTACGATGACATGGTGGTGGCGAAGACGCAGATTCGGTCGCAGATCGAAAGTCAAAACGCGCAGCGGGAAAAGAAGATTTCTCAACTCAACGAGTTCATCGCGCGTTTTTCCGCGGGCACTCGCTCCAGCCAGGTGCAGTCACGGCGCAAGGAAGTGGAGCGCCTGCAGGTAACGGAGCTGGCGAGGTCCAACATCCAGCGTCCCTTTTTGAAGTTTGAGCAGAAACGCCCTTCCGGGAAGCACATTCTGGAACTGGACGGTGTGACCAAGTTGTACGGCAAGACCGAGGTGATTCGAAGCTTTACGGCAAGCATCGTACGGGGAGAGAAGATCGCATTGATGGGGCGAAACGGTGCTGGCAAGACGACGCTGCTGAATGCGGTATTGGCAAACTTTCCCACCGTTCCGGAGTATGAACTCCGCAAAACCAGCGGCTACGATGGACCATTCCTGAGTGAGGGAAAAGTCATTTGGGGGCACGAGGCCGCGGTTGGATATTTCGCTCAAGATCATAAGGCATTGATCCAGCCTGGGATGACAGTCTTCGAATGGCTTCATCAATGGGAGCCCGCGGCTATGCACGAAGAGATTCGCGGCTTGCTGGGACAAATGTTGTTTCCCCGCGATGATGCCGACAAGCGTACCGAGGTTCTTTCCGGTGGAGAAGCAGCGCGGCTGATTTTCTGCAAACTGATGCTCCAAAAGCCGAACATGCTCGTATTGGACGAACCTACGAACCATCTCGATCTGGAATCGATCAATGCTCTCAACATTGCCCTGCAGCGTTATCAGGGAACCGTACTCCTGGTTACGCATGACGAGGACTTGATCGACGAAGTCGCCACCCGGATTTGGCATTTCGAGGGAAGCCACCCGATCACGGATTTCAAGGGCGCGTACGAGGAGTACCAGGCGGCGTTGGTCTAGCCGCAGGGAACTCAGAGGCAGTGACGACTTCGCCCGCCTATTGGTCGTTGTAGCGGCAATTACGGCACGATCAGAAGAAGGTGCGAAAATCCCAGAGAAGCATCCCTCGCGGGCTAGTGTCCCGCTCATTTTGAAGCCTGAGCTTCGCGGTTATCAAATCACGGGTTCCTGCGATCGGGCAGGCGGTCCAGCGCGACCCGCGAGTGCCACGAAGCGGCTGCAGCGGCGATGGATTTGAACCGCACCGACCTCCGATGCTTCGGTATCGTGGCCAGACGGGGACCGGTAGCGGCCAGCGAAATCGCCCGCGCGACAGGCCTCCGAACTGCAATTCTATGGCCATCAAGGACGCTGGTGTATTTGCGACAACGGGAGCAACTTTCTGGCGGTTCGATCATCTGAACAAAGTGGCGTATTCCGGGATTGGGGTGCGCTGCCATCCATTAGGAGGCCACGATGCTCACTGCGCCGGACGGGGTCGAAGTCCAGCACGAATTGTTTGCACGGCTCGACGAAGCTCGTGTCCAGACCGACCAGCTCTTTGATCAGGTCAAGCCTGAGTTCCTTTACGAGCGCCCCATTCCAGAGAGGCACCGGATTATCTTCTATATTGGGCACCTGGAGGCCTTCGAGTGGAACCTGCTGCGCGAGCGCGTTCTCGGTCGAAGCAGTTTCCACCCGAAATTTGACCAACTGTTCGCCTTTGGCATTGACCCGGTCGACGGCGGATTACCGTCAGACCAGGCCGCGGACTGGCCTTCTCTGGCACAGGTCCGTAGCTATATTGGTCAAGTCCGGCAGGACCTCGAAGCCGGGTTGACGGCTGTAACTCTTTCCCCAGGGTCGGGGGAAGAATTTTCGACGAGCCTGCTCCTGAACGTGGCGATCGAGCATCGGCTCATGCACGCGGAGACGCTGGCGTACATGCTGCATCAGTTGCCGCTCGACCATAAGATTCAAAACACGCGGGTGGCGGAGCTGGTGGTGCGTCCGGTCGCGCCGAGAATGGTGGAGATTCCGGCAGGCTCTGCGACGCTTGGTCTTTCGCGCTGTCACGACAATCTTTTTGGTTGGGACAACGAGTACGAAGCGCACACAGTGGCGGTGCCGCCGTTTGCGATCGATCAGTACCCAGTAACAAATGGGGAGTATCTCGGATTCATGAGCGCAGCGGGATATGAGAACCGAGCCTTGTGGAGGGAAGCCGACTGGAACTGGAAAACGGCGCAAGAGATCTCACATCCGGTTTTCTGGAGTCGGGACCAGCGCGAGGCCCATAGCGAGTGGCACTACCGAACGATGTTTGAGCATGTTCCGCTGCCGCTCGACTGGCCGGTTTATGTAAGCCATGCAGAAGCGAGCGCTTACGCGCGCTGGGTGGGGAAAGCTTTGCCCACCGAAGCACAGTGGCATCGAGCAGCCTATGGCACGCCAGAGGGATCGGAGCGACCGTATCCGTGGGGCGATAAAGCTCCTAATCGGAGGCTGGGAAATTTCGATTTTAAGCGATGGGATCCCACACCGGTTGGAGCTTTTTCTCAAGGTCAGAGCGCCTTCGGTGTGGCTGATCTGATCGGAAACGGGTGGGAATGGACGGCCAGCCTGTTCGGGGCGTTTCCCGGTTTTGACGCCTTTTCGTTTTATCCGGGCTATTCCGCTAATTTCTTCGATGGTGAGCACTACGTCATGAAGGGGGGCAGCGGCCGTACGGCGGCCTGCATGCTTCGCCGTTCTTTCCGGAACTGGTTCCAGCCGCATTATCAATACGTCTATGCGGGATTCCGCTGCGTGAGCAATTAGATGAATCACTCGAGTCATTTCATGCTGACCCACGCGATTACAGCCGATCCGGTGGTGGAATTTGCCGCCGAGGTACGTGCCGGACTCACCCAGAGGGAGCAAAAGGAGTTGCCTTCCAAATATCTTTATGACGATGTCGGGTCGGCATTGTTCGAAGTCATCAGCGTTCTGCCGCAATATGGTCTGACCCGAGCAGACGAGCGCCTGCTGCGGCGCCACGCGTACGAGATTGTGGAGCAGATCCCGGGCCCGGTGGCCGTGGCAGAGCTGGGCAGCGGCAGTGGCAAGAAGACACGCTGGATACTGAAGGCGCTTTGCCGGCGGCAGCATATCTCTTACTTTCCGATTGAAATCTCTCCTACCGCGCTGGCCATGTGCGAGCGGGAACTGGGCGATATTGAATGCATGAGTATTGTGGGTTTCGAGCGCGAGTATCTGGACGGTCTGGTTGAGGTGGGGGCCCGGCGTCGTGATGGCCAGAACCTGCTGGTGTTGTTTCTGGGAAGCACGATCGGAAACTTCGACCGGCCAGCAGCGGCGAAGTTCCTGCGGGAAGTGCGGCGAATATTGCAACCGGGCGATTCGCTATTGCTGGGCACCGACCTCGAAAAGCCCATTCCTGAACTGCTGGCAGCTTATGACGACCCGCTGGGGGTCACGGCGGCGTTCAATCTGAACCTGCTCGCACGAATCAATCGAGAACTCGATGCGGATTTCATCCTGGAACAATTTGAGCACCTTGCCAGGTTCAACCCGGAGGAGCGCAGGGTAGAAATGAGGCTGCGGTCCAAACGAAAACAGAATGTGACCATTCCTCGAGCGGAGCTGACGGTCTGGTTCGAGGAAGGCGAAACCATCTGGACGGAGAGCAGCCACAAATATGCTCAGCAGGAACCACTCTGCATAGCCAAAGATGCAGGCTTTTTTTGCAAAGCACAGTGGATTGATCGGGAATGGGCCTTTGCCGAGAACCTGTTCGTGGCGGAATGACGCGAAGAGGAAGGGCGCGACTTTCAGTCGCGCCGTAACCCGCACCCCCGACAGGCGGGCGCGGGCGTCCTCCTCGTGCTGTCACCAGTTGTAAAAATATTGTCAACAACAGGCTAAACACCCTGACGATTTAGCGAGTGGTAGTAAGCTTTAAGTGGTATTGCCCGACGGTGACGGGTTGAACGCGGGCACAGGTGATTAGACTGGAACGAAGCCGAGACCGGCCCTTCAGCCCTGCTCGGCTTCGGCGTTCCTTGTCTGGGGAGGCCGATGGAACGGATTCTGGTGGTGGAAGATGATCGTGCGGTCCAAAAGGCGCTAAAGCGTCTGTTCGAGGGGGAGGGCTTTGCCGTCCAAATCAGCGCGGACGGGAAGTCGGCGCTTGAGGCCTATCGCGCCGCGGTTCCGGCAGCGGTCGTGCTCGATCTCCGGCTACCAGCCATGTCGGGACGGGATGTCTGCCGGGAACTCAAGCAACAAGCGCCAGCCCTCCCCGTGATTGTGCTGAGTGCGGCCAGCGATGTCTCGGACAAGGTGTTATTGCTGGAGTTGGGCGCGGACGATTATGTGACCAAGCCGTTCAGCCCGCGGGAGCTATTGGCGCGAGTGCGGGCGGCGTTGCGGCGCACGGCGCGCGGTGGGACCGGTGATGTGACTGCGTTTGACGGCATCTCGGTGGACTTCAGCAAGATGGAAGTCACACGGGACGGGCAAACGATCGGACTTACCGCGCAGGAATTCAAGACCCTCAAATTCATGGCGCAAAATGCGGAGCGGGTGATCTCACGCGATGAACTCCTCAATGAAGTTTGGGGCTATCAGAACTATCCTTCTACACGCACAGTCGATAATCACATTCTGAAGCTGCGGCAGAAGCTGGAGAAAGATCCGGCCAATCCCGTTCACTTCCGAACAGTTCACGGCATGGGTTACAAGTTTGTGCGGTAATTCTGGTTGGAAGCCGGCCGGCAGCGGGGGAGATGGGTCATGCTGAAACTTCGGATGCGAACCAAGTTTCTGCTCTCCATGTTGCTGATTTCAGCCGGTCTCACTTGTACCAGCCTTCTGCTGGTGCGGCACAGTGTGCAAAAACAGGTAAGAAGGGAAATCTTCGCAGACCTCAGAAATTCGGTCAGCACGTTCCAAAATTTCCAGCGGGAACGCGAGCTTACTCTGACCCGCTCGGCCGAACTCCTGGCGGATCTGCCTAACCTGCGGGCATTGATGACTACCCAGCACGAAGCCACCATTCAGGATGCATCCAGCGCTCTGTGGCGACTGGCGGGCAGCGATCTTTTCGTGTTGGCCGATAGGACCGGCCACGTGGTCGCACTGCATACAGCTTCCCCCGGTCTTACACGTGACATGGCCCAGGAGTCATTTGCTAATACCGTAAATGATGAAAGCTCGGGGCACTGGTGGTTTGGTGGCCAGCATCTTTACGAGGTTTTTCTTCGGCCCATATATTTCGGCGCAGCGGCGGAGAATCGCCTGCTGGGTTTTCTGATTATCGGTTACGAAATCGATGACCGGGTGGCATCGCAGGTGGGGCGGATTGCCACCAGTCAGGTGGCTTTTTACTATGGCGATGCCGTTGTGAAGACCACGCTGACACCGGCGCAGGAGGCGGAACTGGCTCGGCATCGGGTGCTGCATTCCGCGCCCGGACTTTCTGGGCCGGAAGGGATACAACTCGGTGAAGAACGGTTTCTCAGTACCTCGCTCGAGCTTGCCGGGGCGAAAAATCCTTCGGTGCGCTTAAGCGTACTCAAGTCCGAAGACCAGGCGACCGCTTTTCTGGACAGTCTGAATCGTCTTCTCCTGGCACTGGGATTAGCCGCGGTCGTGGGGGGCAGCGCACTGGTGTTTTTCATTTCCGATACTTTTACTCGACCGCTGGCCAATCTGGTCGCGGGGGTGCGAGCGCTGGAAAAG
>Ga0209526_10000681_pt1 | contig 22227 bp, 17 predicted proteins | sample JacPinW_OM2H0_M1_FD_188566 | JGI IMG/M metagenome (GOLD analysis project Ga0209526, IMG submission 188566) | Forest soil microbial communities from Algoma, Ontario, Canada - Jack Pine, Ontario site 1_JW_OM2H0_M1 (SPAdes) (version 2) | ecosystem: Environmental > Terrestrial > Soil > Boreal... | reverse complement strand
GCTTGCGTACCAGCAGGCGTGCGATGGAAGCGTTGCCATCGGGGAAGTGAAAAAAGTATTTCTCTGCTTCCGCGTTGGGAATGGCATCGCGGTTCATACCCTTTCCGGGGGCTGGATCGAGATTCATGCCGGCGAAACCCGGCGCTCCCATCCCCCATGCATCCTGCGCGGATACCGCGTCAAATCCCACGCCGAACAAGGGATGGGGCATGGCATGAAACAGTTTCACCAATTCCGGGCTGACTCTTACGACGTCGGCGAGAAAGCTGTTGTAGCTCATGCGCGCAAGCCGTGCTTTCTTCTCGTCAGAACTGAGGCCCGGTAGATAGTCTTTCCTTTGGGTGGCAAGACGGTCGTAGTCCAGTTTGGCCTGTTCAGAGAGCGGTGCTTCCTTCAGGAACATCGCCAACGCGTGGGCTCGCGCTTTATAGTCTTCGCTCTCTCCCCCTACGCGCGGGAGCGGATTGGTGGCAAGCCTGTCGGCGCCAAACGTCTCTTTATCGAAAAAGATTTTCGGACCCAGGCCAATGGAGCGGTACAAGTTTTTGGCCACGTACTTGGGATAAGCCGGAACATCAATGCCAAGTTCGTTGATCAAACCTTTGGCCACGGGGCTGTACGGGGCTGGACTCTCGATGGAAAATGTCCCGCCAAAACCCAGCAACGTTCGCTGGGCGGAGCCGAACTCGTTGCGCTTGGCGTGTCCGCCGAAGTCGTCGTGATTGTCGAGGACGAGTATACGCGCCTTCGGTCCCGCAACTTTCTGAAAGAAATGGGCAGCGGAAAGGCCGCTGATTCCGCCACCGACGATCACCAAGGCGTAGGTCTCGTCTGTGCCGGCCGGCGATCCCGCCTGGGCCCAGAAGGTACCGTCGCGCAGGCTGTGAGCCACTTCAAATGATCCCGGATGACTGCCGCGCAATCCGGTCAAAGCGGGTGGGTAGTAATCCGAAGATTTCTCAGGTCTGACCGCGCACGGCATGCCCGAAGCCGCCAACAAATTGGAAGGAACAATGGCGGCACCGACGGTGAGCGCGACTCCATTCAGGAAATCACGCCGCGTGATGCCGCGCCCCATACCCAGCTCTCGATCTTTCCAATTGTTCACAGGCATCCTCAGAAGTATGTAGTTGCTTGCCCGCAAGGGTACGGACCCACTGAGGTCGGGCGGGCACGGCCGTCACTGCACCAAAATAGCTAGGCTGAAGGTCTGCACAGAATGATCGGCTTGATCGCGGAAGCTTACGGCTCAGCTGTTGCTCTCCGCCTTCCTCACCGCTGATTCTGCGCCCTGGAACCCGATGCGACTGTGCGTGCCGTCGCAGAACGGTTTAGTCACCGATCCGCCGCAGCGGCAGAGAGAAAATGCCGGCTTGCCGGTCAGGTCATACTTGTTGCCGTCGCCGTCGACCAGTTCGACCGAGCCTTCGGGAGCTTCCACCCGATACGGGCCGTTCTTCCTGACAGTGATTTTGACTGCAACCATGAAGCCTCCCCCTGGGAAATGTTTTAAGTATCGGTAAGAAGATAGCAGCTTTTGGCGTCAGCTTTCAGCCAAAAGCCCTTCGGAAGAGAGGCTGAAAGGTAAGAGCTGAAAGCTCCTACGCTGCCGCCCACTTCGTCCCCAGCAGGCTTTGGTAGAGCTCGAGGTATTGATCAATCATTCGTTTGGAGGTAAAGCACTCGCGGGCTCGTTGATAGGCACGATTTCCGTAGGTACGGCACAGGTCGCGCTGCGCACTCAGGCGCCGGATCGCCGATGCCAAACTGGCGGCATCATTTTCGCGGAAATAGAGAGCAGCGTCACCCCATATCTCTCGAAGTGCAGGAATGTCATTGGCAACGATGGCGCAGCGGGAGAACGCAGCCTCTACTCCGGCCATGTCGAACGGCTCATAGCGCGATGTAGTAGCATAAATTGAAGCCCGGCTATAGAGGGAGCGTAGCTGAGCTTCGGTTTGTGGGCCTTTCAACGCCACGTTCACCTCGTCGATCGAGAGTTTGACATCGGCACGAATCGGAATCACGCTGGGACCGTGCACCGGCGTGTCCGCACCCACGATGCAGACGGGAAGAGGGTGAGTGTACTGGGTAAGCAGTGAGACCTGCTTGGCGGCATCCCACAACCGGCCTACCGCCAGGACGGAATCATTCTTGCCCACATACGGGTTGAAGAAAATCGGGTTACGCCCGTTATAGATGACAGTCTCGTGATCCGCACGGGTGTAGCAAGCGCGGACCGTATCCCGCATCCAGACCGAAGGCGCCACCGCGACACTGGCCATTGCCAGGCCGCGGGTGACAATTTCCCGGTACCACCGCAGCCAACGATCCTGGTTGGGCTCGCGGCCGTGGACCGCCCTCCACCAAGTGATCAGGTCGCCGTGGGCTACTACAACGCGGGGCACTTGGACCGGAAGGCTGCCATAGCACAATTGGTTCAGGTGAAGCACGTCGGGCTTTAATTCCTTCACCAGCGCGGAGAGATAGGCGGAAGAATCTTGAAGATTCTGCCGGCCTTCTTCCATCCAGTCCAGGCGGAATGCAGTCGGCCGGTATTCTAGGCCATGCAGATTATCCATCCACAAAGTCTGCTGTGGCAGAGGAATTTCGCCGAAGCTGACTAGGGTGACGCGCGTCCCGCGACTCACCAGCCCGGAGACCAACTCGCGGGTGTAGGTCCAGATACCACTCAAAGTGTCGGAGGTGACCAGCACGTGCACGATTTTCCCCTGGGAGTGAGCGCACAGAAGAGAGCGCGGAAACCGCAAAAACGAAGCGGCGACTCTGCGTTTCCATCTGCTGCGCTATTGTAGTGTGGAAATAGCGACGATAGAGAAGGAATTTCCCCTGTGCAAAATGTTGCACACGGAGTGCCGGAATTTTCCGGCTCACCAGCTAAGGGCAGCGGGCGCACAAGGCTTGTGGCAAAAGAACATCAGCGGCGGCCTAAAACGACGATCATCGTGGCCTGGCGGACGGCGTGGCCATCCTTGACCTCGACGTAGGGACGGGCGTCCTCGCAGTCGGACACTCACCCCTGCATCTTTGGGTCGCTGGTCTATACTTTCACTGCTCCAAGCGCCATCAAGGGTGCACCTCACGGCATGGTTGCCAGTGGGATAAACGCTACTCGCGGACTGGCGTTCGCGCACGATATCCCGCGCATCCTGGTACCTTCCGTCATGCATCAGAATTCGCGCTTTCAAGCTTACGCTCGTCCTGTACTGGCGACAAAGTGGGTGGCGATTTGGTGGACCTCACTGCCGCTGGCACGAAATGGCTGGCTATGTTGCCGATGGCTAGCGATGGACTGTGGAGCAGTTCCAGGTGGGCCTTTTCCCGGAAGCCTCGTGCCGGTCGGCAGTCGCGAGCGTTCAACCCGCTCAGCTCGTCGTTCCCTCTCGGCGACGGGTGAAAGAGACCACCGACCGCGATGGAGTGGAATTCGGTCGGGAACGAGTGGAGCAGTTCATCTGCGAAGACGACAGTGACAGCCTGAGACAATCGCCGAAAGCATACTCCGTCACGGCCGCGAATCACGGTTCCCAAAGGGACGACCAGACCGCATTCGTCATTTGCATACTGGCCCGAAACGCGGAATGGTCGGGCGCGCGTCCCGGCTTTTCTCCGGGGATTTGGATTTAGATGAGAGAATTGTCCGGTCATTTCGCGCCCCATAAACCAGCCGTCGGAAAGTTCTCTCGCATCCTTTAAAAAGAAGGGTCGACCTGCTTCTGCTCTACGCACAGCGAGTGCACGAGAGCGAGCCGCCTGAGAAGCTACTCCCCGGCGTCTCGGTAACGCTGTTGGTGACAGCAGGGCCGGCAGAGCAACTCCAGGCCTGCTATGAGGCGGGCCCAACCGGATACGTTCTGTACTGGCAACTGACCGCCCTGGGGGTGAAATGCGAAGTGGTCCGCGTGAAGACGGATCGGAGGCCACGAAGCAGGCGCGCAGCTGTGGCGCGGGGGATCTGACCGCGGTCTGGGTACCCAACGAGGAATACGAGGCGCTGCGGCATCTGGTACGAGCCCGCGAGGCGGCCAAGCAGGATCAGTTGCGGGCGCGACATTGACTGAGCAAATTCCTTTTGCGCCATGGCCAGCGAGCGCCGTCTGGGATCAAGCTATGGCCGCAGAAAGCATCAGGAATGGGTCAAACAGCAAGTGCACTTTGCGTCGCTTGACCTCAGACTAAATTGCCATTCGGCTAACCGCTACCGCAATCGTCTCGGCATGGACATCGAACCCCTAAAATCGTACCTTTTTCATGGAACCGGTTCCTTTCCGCTTGTGGCTCCGCGTTGTAGTTACTCCACTCACAATAACCCACGCATCGCGCATCGGGACCGGTTCACTCCATCCTGTACTGCTGTGGACAAAGGTGGACAAAGGCTAATTCCAGATACATATGTTTATACGTATTGTTTAGTAATGACAAATTTCCACGGGGAACTTATGCCACTTTTCGCGGGAGCTTCAGCAGGCGCTCACGCGGGCCAGGGCGCCCGACTGGGACCTACCGAGCTTCGCTCGGCCTGGACGGGTCGAAAAGCCGTCGCCGCCCACAAGGCCCCGAGCGGCGGGATCCACCAGTGAGATCAGGGAAGGGGCGAGTCAGATTCTGAGCGGTAACGGTTGGGCCAAACGAAAAGTCAGACGTCGCTCTGGGGCGACGCCAACGTCCTTGTTCTCGCTCGCATAATCCGTTCCGGTCCCGGTCGCGGCTCCGGTCGCAGCTCCAATCAGAGTCCCTTTGCCGTTCGCAGCGAGGACGCCGGTCGATGCCTTGCTCATCGAGGCTCCACTGATAACGGTCAAATTGCGTTTTTCATGCGACCTCCGTTTCACGAAGATGCTAGAGGTCTGTATGGGGTAGGACTTGCCGTTGAGGGAAATCGAGGTCAAGGCCAGGCGCATGTAGCCCGGATCCTGGAGTCGACCGGAGGCGCGCGCTTCCAGAACCTTTCCGGTCGCGGTAGCGCCACGCGGTGCCACCGTCTGGCCACGGACGACAATAGGCTCGTCCAGTAATACTTCGAAGGAATCACCCGAGCGAGAAGTTGCGCTGGATAAAGACGACTGCAAGTGGACCGTGAGCGGAGTACCAGCCGGGATTGCAGTTGGTGTCAGAGAACCCGTGGGAAAAATTCCACCTTTGTCAGAGGTGCCTTCAAAGGGCAAGTGCTGATCTGCGGTCGCATTGTCTTCTGTCGTTGGCAGGCCCTCGCGTTGCGAACAGCCAGCCAAAGTGAGCCCGATCAGCACAATGGAGGACATGGCGGCGGTTCGCCAATTCCTATTCGACAGCTTCATAAGACAATCCTGCGGCGCGCCACCACGTCCAGACAAGTCGCAAGAGGGATGCCATCGTGCAGTATCGATTTTTCAGTGACTTAGTAAGGTAATGGGTTTCGTCGTGTATTTTTTGCCGGTATTATCGCGCCAGGCGGCGGGCTGACGAACTTGCGAATACCTCGCTGGCTCCCAAGCCGCCGGTTTTGGTCGCCGAATTTGCCTGCAGGCCTGCTCCACCCAATCCGCGCCCTGGGTTGCTCCACCCAGTCGCACCCGTTGACTAAACAAAAACGGAGCAGGCTCAGTCTCGCCGGGTCAGCTTAGTTGGACGAGCCCCCGAGACCGGCCGAAGCGCTCTCGGCTTCGCTTTCCGGCTGGACAATTACGCCCTCAAACGGGGTTGCGCCCACAAAGCGACCACGCACTACGGCGATGCGGCGCAGCGGATATCCCGAATCGGGGCCGCGATGCCAGCTACGACCGCGGTCCCGGCTCTCGAACACTACGCCGGACGCCGTGCTGGTAGCCAAGAGACGTTTCCTGCCGTGATCATAAGCGATCGAACTGATGTTCTTGTCAGGTAGCCCGTTGACAATGTGCTCCCAAGTCGCTCCCGCATCGGAACTCCGGAATGCGCCTTCTCGGGAAGCTACCAGAATCTCTCCCTCAGGTGTGAGCGTCACGCCGTGAATGCTGGTGATGTAGGAGGACAGCGGCGCTTGCTGCCAGGTCGACCCAGCATTCGTCGAATAGAGAACGTTGGTGCGGGTGGCGGCGACAACCAGTTCGCCATTGGATTCAACCGAGACGAAATCATTCTTGCCCAGCACCGGACCGCCCGTCCAGCTTTTGCCCTGGTCCGAAGTGGTGAACAATCCAGCCGACGTGGCCGCTAACCAGCGCTTGGGTGTGACTTCAATATCGCTCACGCGCGCATCCAGAACTGAGCGAACCCCGATTGAGGCCGTCTTTCCCGCCTTTGCCCCCTTCTTGCCTGCCTTGCCTGAGGGCGGCGACAGCTTCACGCTGACGATGCTGTTGATGGGACGCCACTGGCTGGCATTGCGATCGAGCAGGAAGATTCCTTTGTTGGTGCCAGCGATCAGCGCGCCCTTGGAGGTCTGGCTCAACGCGAAAACATCCCGTCCGCCCAAGCCCGCGCTCTTCTGCGTCCAGCTCTGTCCGCCATCGCGGGTAGAAAAAACGCCGCCCCACTCGCGGTCGTTAACCACGCCCACGAGGATGGAGTTTTGATCATTCCCGTCCGCCAGAATCGAGCTGACGTAGCGGTGGGTGTAGCCATGGTTGGAGGCTACAAAAGTTTGTGCGCCATCGTCGCTGGCCATGACCCCACTGCGATCGGTTGCCAGCAGCACGCGCTTGGAGTTGCGCGGGTCTACCAGCACATCATTGACGACGATCTCGGGATTGCTTACGCGCTTCCAGGTCTTGCCTGCATCTGCGGTCCTCCACAGGCCTTCGGTGGTTCCCGCATAAACTGTGGCCGGATTGCTGGGGTCTTGTTTCAGAACGCGAGTACGACGGGCGGAAAACGGAATGCCCTGCAACTTGTGAAACAGATCGCCGGCGCTTTCGCTCTTGTAAATCCCGGAGCAGGCGCTGGCGAATACCACCGCCGGATTTGTGGAGTCCACGATGATCGAGAACACGTCGGAGTCATCGATCATGCCCTTGTTGATGTGATGCCAGTTGGCCCCGCCGTCATCAGTCTTCCAGGCCAGGTGCCAAGTGCCTGCGTACACGACGTCGGGATTCTTGGGATCAATGGCCACGGATTCGATGTTTTTCAGCTCTGCCTGACCCGGAGAAGAAATCCGCTCCCAGCTGTTGCCGCCGTTCTTGCTTCGGTAGACACCGTCCAGAGCGCCAGCTACTAGTACTTTTGGATCGGATGCAGCAATAGCCATCGCACGCACTGACTTCCCGTGCATGCCGGGGAGCGCATCCCATTTTTCGCCGCCATCATGCGAGCGGTAGATATCGCCTGCCTGCTGGTTCTCGACGCTCCAGGCTGAAACGTAGATGTGTTTGGGATTCTGGGGATCAATGGCAATGTGATCAAGAACGTTGTCATCGCCGCCCAGATGCGCCAGCCGCGACCAACTATGTCCCCCATCGGTGGAGAGGAAAAGAGTTCCCGTACTGCTGCCGAGATAAATACGGTCGGGATTGTTCGGGTCGGAACTCAGACTCCGGACGTCTCCTCCTTCAGGACCCAAAGCGGTCCATTGTCCGGCCCAAAGACTGGTTACAGCCGCCATTATAACAAGCAACATAATCAATGGCTTACGGGAAATCCGCAGAATCGCACGCGAAATCATAGGTGAGTTCTACCCCTAGCGAAAAATATGACGCTTGCGCGTGAGATTGACAGCGTAATCGGCTCTAATCAAGTTACCTAAGGACAGACCGGAAAAGGCCGGTCGAGTGTCAAACTCGGCCGGCCTCAGTCATGCTAATTATCATTGAGCCTTAGGTTTAGCTCCTTTCTTTGGTGCGGCCGGGTGATCCGGAACGGCTTTCACCACCGACTCGTCCACCGTCTGGGTCCCCGCACCCGAGAAGGTCGCACCGGCGGGAACGACCCAATACTCCGCGGTTTTTGTACCCGCGCTGCCGGTCCGTACCTCGATTCGACTGGCATCGATGGCTTGCTTGGCTTCGCCACCTGACAGATATGCCTTGGAATCGACAGCGCGCTCGGCGGCAAGGTTCTTGCGTTTCTCTCCTGGCTCAGCATTGCCAACAATTACAAGCTTGGCATCGGGATCATGTTGCAGCCGCTGGGCTACATCATCCAATACGGCCTTACATGTGTTGTCCACGCGCCAAGGCTTTACCTTGTTGGGGAATTCGCACTCACTCAGCTTGCTCGCCTCCGGCGGCGGTGGTGGCGGAACTTCTACTGTTACCTGGGTCGAAGCCGGCGCCGTCAGGCCCCGAGAATCGGTACAAGTAGCGCTCACCGTGATCGGGCCAGCGGCAGCACCGGTAGTATTAAGAGTGGCGGTGCCACCCTCGCCAGAGACGCTGCCCCCAGTCGCCGTCCACGCGCTGATCGTAACCGGCACGTTGTCGGGACTGGTGCAGGTGCACGTCAGTGTAGATGGCGTGCCCGCTTGAACTGAGGCTGGATTGGCCGAGCAAGACATGGTCGGCGGATTCTTCGGCGGCTCTTTCACTGTGAAGTTAGCGGTGCAACTCGCCTCGCCGCCCTTCTTCATCTTGGGATCGGTGACGCGAGCGGTAACGGTATAGCTGCCGCCGGCTACTCCGTTGGTGTCAAGGGTGGCGGTGTTGTCCTTGCTGGTCACCTTTCCGCCGGTGCTGCTCCAGTTATAGGTCAGGGTGTGCTTCGGATTGAAGTTGGTGGCGCTGGCAGTAGCGGTGACCGGTTCACCCACCATTACTTCGCTGGGCTGGATCGAGCAACTGGCCGCCGGAACCGCAGCGGACGGATAGCCTAAGTTGAAGACCAGACCAGTGCGCAGCCGAACCCCGCTCAATTGCGGACGCCGCAACTCTGAAAACGCTGGGGACACCTCATGCGAGAAGTTGTGGTTTGCCCATACGTAGTCGGCTTCGAACAAGCGAATCGAGAGCCGACGCCAAACCGAGAGATCCATTCCGCCGCCCAGGACGGCACCAATGCCATTGCTGGTGTCAACGTGCGGTACCGTCAGCCGGTTGTATCCAAGCAACGTGTGAGCAAAGAAGGTCGCTCCCTCATTCCGCCAAGCCAAGCGCGGTCCGATGGACGCGGTGTGTTCAGTTCCGGTATCGTTTGAGTTGCCGCCGTAATCGCCTTCCAGTCCCAAATGCGGAGTAAAGTTGTAGGTAACACTCGCACCCGCACCCTGGGGGATGTCAGCAAGTTTTTGGGCCACCGGAGCCGACGGGCTCCGGAATGGAGAAGGCACAGTGGCGCCTGGGTGCAGCCACTGATAGCCAACAAAGAGTTCAACTTTCGGAGTGGACTCTTCTTGTGCCAGTGCGGTAACTGATATCAGTACTATAGCCAACGCACTCCAGAAAACGGCAGATGGGAATGGGGCGGTGTACCTGTGACGACGTGACATTGCAATCCTCCGGAACCTTCAGAGCTGTTTCTGCGTCCACGCTCAGATGCAAGGCAAGACTGGGAGTTTGCGTGGAAAGCCAATAGCTGCGTTGGTATGGAAAGTGATTTTACTCCACGGCAAGGCCAAAGCGAGGCCCGGAAACAGAACTCTATTAACAAGGGAGACAACCGTCCAAACTTCCTCGGAGGTCTCAAATTGATATTCGGCGAGGTGGCGAAATCCTGTCTGCAGAAAAGCAAACGCCAGCGAAAACCCAGCTCGGCTTGCAGCAACCCTGGAAAGCCTCAATAATGGCTGGCAGACCGTTATGAACCAAGAGAAAGTACTTATCGTCGAGGACGAAGAAAATGAGCGGACAGGTCTGGCGGAACTGATTTCCGCGTGGGGCTATCGTGCCGAGACTGCGAAGGACGGCGCCGAAGGGCTGGAAAAAGTTACCGCCTGGGCGCCTTCAATTGTGATCACCGACATGAAAATGCCGCGCATGGGCGGGCTGGAACTACTGGAGAAACTAGCGACTGACGCACAAACTATGGCAGTGGTGGTGGTGACCGCGCAAGGTACGATTGACAGTGCCGTGCAGGCCATGCGCATGGGAGCCTATGACTACATCACCAAGCCCATTGACACCAGCCGATTGCGCACCATCCTGCAAAACGCCTCCGCGTTGCTGGGAACCCGCGCTGAACTTGAGGTCACGCGCCGGAAGCTGCGCGACGCCGGTTCGCTCGGAAGTCTGATCGGATCTTCCAAGACGATGCAGGAAATCTTCCACCTCATTGAGATGGTGGCCCCCAGTACAGCCTCGGTGCTGATCACCGGAGCCAGCGGCACCGGCAAGGAACTTGTTGCGCGCACAGTTCACGAGCTCAGCCCGCGGCGGAGCAAACCCTTCGTGCCCATCAATTGTGCCGCCATCCCGGAAACTCTGATCGAAAGTGAAATATTCGGTCACGAAAAGGGCGCCTTTACCGGAGCGCTGGAGCGGCGTACCGGATGCTTTGAGCTGGCAGAAGGTGGAACTCTGCTGCTCGATGAGATTGGCGAGATGCCGGTCGCAACCCAGGCCAAACTGCTGCGAGTACTCGAGGACCGCAAGTTGCGCCGGCTGGGCAGCAAAGTGGAAACCACGGTGGACGTCCGCGTCCTCGCCGCCACGAACAAAGTACCTGAGGAGGCTGTAGCCCGAGGTGAGTTGCGCAACGACCTCTACTATCGCCTAAATGTTTTCAACATCCACATGCCGCCTCTACGGGAACATAAGGAAGATGTGCCCGAACTGGTTCAGGCTTTGCTGGCTGATATGAACACCAAGCATGGGCGGAAAGTTGCAGGCGTGAGCGAGGCGATCCTCAACGCGTTTCACAACTACTCATGGCCGGGCAATGTGCGCGAACTGCGCAACACCCTGGAACGCGCGGTGATCGTATGCGATGGCGCCGTTGTAGAAAGCAAACATCTGACGCCTGGATTCGGCCAATCTAGTCTCCGCAGCTCAAGCGAGGATGCTGATACCGTGCGCCTGGGCGTCGGAACCACGGTAGAAGAAGCCGAGAAGCTGCTTATCCTGAAAACACTGGAGTCGACCAATAACAATAAGACCCGGGCGGCCGAGATTCTGGGCATCAGCTTGAAGACGCTACACAATAAGCTGAAGGAGTACGGCAACAACGCAGCCGACGCGGCTTTAGTAAGGGAAGAGTAGCCTGGCCGCGGAGGTGCGTGATCACTTAATTCATGCGCCTATCACTTAATTCATGCGTCTAAAGACCAAAATCGTTTTGGCCATCACCTTCATGGTCGCGGCGCTGGTGTTGACTTTTTCCTATATCTACATTTCCGAATTGCTGCGGCAGCGGGTGACGACCGCAGCTGAATCCGCAAATCAGCTAACCTCAAACCTTGCTTACCTGGCCGCGAACGCCGCCCCCGACCTAACCAGCACCAAGGTGGATACCACGAATCCGGAAGCGATGCGCCGGGCGGTGGCGTACTACCTTGGGACCGATCGCGATCTCAATAATTTTCTGGAATCGGTCGTCGGCACCTGGCCCATCATCTACGACGCGGCCATCGCCGATGGCGATGGCAAGGCCATTCTGCATACCAATCCCGATCTGATTGGCAAACCGACTCCCAACCGGCCCGACTTCCAATTGGTCCAGAACGCTAACTTTCGGCGGCAGTTTCGGATGGTATACAACCCACCCACAGTGTATGACGTGCGCATCCCTCTGCAGCTCGATAGTGCTAGCTTCGGCAGCATTCGGGTAGGAGTGTCCACAGTTTTTCTGAAGAATGAACTGACTCCCCGGTTACAACAGGCCGTGGTTTTCTCCAGTATCGCCATTCTTCTGTCTCTGATATTGGCCGCCGGACTCTCGCATATCGCGCTTGGACCGTTGGAGCAGATCAGCCGCAGCCTGGACAGCGTCACTGCCGGCCACGCGGAGGCCGTGGCCGAGCCGGAGAGCCAGGACGAGTATGGACTAGTGAGCCTGAAGATCGCTCACCTGGGACGGCAGATGCGCGACGCGAAGGAGATTTTTTCCGCCCTGAAAGACAATGTAGACCAGATCATGGGCAATTTGCAGGATGGACTGATGCTCTTCACTCGCGACTCGCGTGTGGTGCTGGTGAGCGCTTCAGTGGAAAGGTTCCTGGGCTGTCCCCGGCGCGACCTACTGGGTCGTTTGGCCCGGGAGATTTTTTCTCCCCAGTCGGGGTTCGGGGAGCTGGTCCTGCAATCGTTCGAACGAAGGAGCCCGATTGCGCAGCGTGAGATCGAGTTTCCGAACGGCAAGCGGGTGCAAATTTCTCTCGACTTTATCCGTGAAAAGGGAACGCAGATCGGTGCGTTGCTGACTCTGCGTGATGCGGAGTCGGTCCACCGAATTGAAGACGAAATCGAAATGTCCCGCCGGCTCTCGGCCAGTAGCCGGCTCACCCGTGGTGTAGCCCACGAGGTTAAGAATCCAATCAACGCTATCGTCTTGCATTTGCAGTTGCTGCAGGGCAAGCTACGAGAAATCGACCCGGACACGCGTCGCCACATGGATATTATAGGCAACGAAATCCACCGGCTAGATCGGGTGGTGCAGATCCTGGTGGATTTCACCCGTCCGCGCGACCTCCACCTAGAGGAGACTGACCTACGCCGCCTGTTGGAGGATGGAGCCATGCTGGCCGCGCCCGATGCCGCGCGCCACGGCGTGACTGTTGCTTGCGAACTTCCGTCCGAGCCCTTGACGGTAAAGGTGGACGTCGATTTCCTCAAGCAGGCCATCCTTAATGTCGTCATCAACGGTATTCAGGCCATGCCGAATGGAGGCAAGCTGACCATCGCGGCGCGCCGCGAAGATGAAGGGGTGGTCACCGAAATTAGCGACCAGGGCGGAGGTATTGCACCAGAAGTTCAGGACAAGATTTTTGAACTGTATTTCACAACCAAGAAAGGTGGAACCGGCATCGGGCTGGCACAGACCTATCAGATTCTGCAATGGCACTATGGTTCGGTTGACTTCGAGTCGGTGGAAGGAGAGGGCACGACCTTTCGCATGCGCTTGCCGCTGGTCCAGTCTCGCTCTGATTCGCTCCAGGAAGCGGCGACTCGAAGCTTGAACAGGTAGCGGTCCAGGGTGGAAGTGCAAGGACGATGCCACAAATTGGAGTTCCCGATAGGGCCGAAGTTATGCGAAGCATCAAACGGTAATCAACATGTATCTGGCAGCCGCAATTCTCGGATTCTATGCCCTCGCGACCTACTTGGTCCCGGTCGGCTTATTTCCGGCACAACTTCTGCCACTCCGCCAGGAGACTCCGGTACAGCAAGACCCTCCCCAATCTGGTTCTCCACCGCAGCCCCCGCCGAATACGCCGCCGGTTAGCCCGGCGCAAGCGCCGCCGCAACCCAATGAGCAACCTAAGTCCGAGCCATCGCCCTCGACCCCTGTATCGCCGGCGCCGGATGCTGCCCAAAAACTCCAGAATGCGCAACCCGAAGCGACCGGCAAAAAGCCGGAATCCAAGGCAAAGGTGTCTGAAAAGAGACATCGGCGCCGCAAGCACACGGGCGCTACTGCGTCAGGATCGTCTCCGGAGAAGAAAGTGGTGCGCAATGGCGGGACCACCGATCCCGTGATTCAGCTTGCTCCGGGAATGAGCGAGGAGCAAGCGTCCCGCGAGCGCCAGAATACTTCGCAGTTGTTGGCCACAACAGATGCCAATTTAAAGCAGATCTCGGCTCGCCAACTAAGCCTGAGCCAGCAGGACAGTGTAAGTCAGATTCGCAAGTACATGGAACAGGCCAAGGCAGCCGAAGATGAGGGAGATATGCAGCGCGCACACAATCTCGCGTCCAAAGCGCTTTTGCTGTCCGATGATGTGGTGAAACATTGAGGGGAGAGCTGCTAGCTTCTGGCTTATTGTGGTCCTCTCTGGCATGGCTGCGCGATCGTCCTGCTGAGCGAGTTTGACCGTTCGCTGCGGACGGTCAGGCGAGTCGAGGGACCCCTACCGCTAATTTTCGACCTCACGTCCGGGAATTTGTTACCACACAAATTGCGCGCTCAAGATGGATTCGCAGAAACCTCGCGGTTACACAACTATCTCCCTTTGGCGCGTGCCGCGTTCACCTTGGACAGCAGATCCTGCGACAGTGGCTGTACCGCACCCGGAATCCTGGCTGCCTCCGTCAGGACCTCGCGGGCCTCGCTCACCCGGTTTAGTTTTGCGTAGGCAAAACCCAGGCGATAAAGCGCAATCGCATATTGTTGATCATCCTGTCCTTTGAGCAGCCCAGAGGCGGCCTTCAACTCGGGCACTGCAGCCGCAGTTTTATCCTGCTTCATATAGGCATAGCCCAAAATAGAGTGGGCAATTCCGGCAGAGAGTTTTCGCGAGCGGTCCGCATCTGGAGCGTCGGTTTTGGCAACTGCGATTGCTTTCTGGGCGTAGGCGACGGCCTTGCCCAGACTAGCTGGCTTGGGATCGTCGACGTAAGCACCAGCCAGTAGCAATAGAGTGGGCAAGCTATTGGGCTTGGTCGCCAGAACCTTCTCGCCGTACGAGACGACGCGAGCCATATCCTTAAGCTCGGACAGCGACATCATGGCGTAGGATGCAATCGATTCGTCGAAACGTGAGTCAGGAAAGGCCGGCGTGAAGCGCTCGATGTAGCTCATGCGTGTTTTAGCGTTGGTCTCGTCGACGATCGCATTGAAGCCGGCAGCTTCCAGGAACTCGTATGAATTCTTGCTGGAGCTTTTCTGCTCTGCCACCTGGATAGCAAAATCCTGATCCGTCATTCCTTCCGGCTTGGGAGATTTGGCGATTGAGTTGTACGTTTCGCCACCGCGCACCGAGTAGTCCATCAGCTTGCTGTTGTTCTTCATCTGCTGGGAAATGCTGGCCTGGTACACGAGAATATCCAGGTTATGGGGCGAGCTGGCCAGCGCTTTGTCTCCATAATCGAGCGCTTTCTGCAGATCACCAGCACTCTGGTAGGACTGCGAAATCTGCCAGTTGCCGTAGGCAACTGCGGTCGGATTTGACGAGAATTTCTGCACGAAGTCTTCGTACATGGCTGACTTTTTTTGCGGGTCTGGTTCTTTGCTGATCGCCTGCAGCGCCTGGTCTTCCGGGGTGCCTGCCGGAATCACGATAGTTTGCAGTTGAGCATTTAAGAGAGGAGCGACGACCCCTAGAAGGGTAAGCAGCAGGACGAAGCAGCGACCATACTTCATACGTCACCTCCGCAATTGGGACGGCGCATCGTAGCTCCGATGCATGGGGTTACGCAAGCTCGATGAAAATCTGAGCGAGAAGGTAGTGGCGGCCTTGCTCGGCTGCTGCTTTGCGCAACCAATCAGCGCAAGGCGCGAACGGCCGTATGCTATAGTCTGGGCCAATGCAGGCTCGCGACGAGAAGGATCCACTGGCAGTCGCGAAGAGTTCACCTCAACTCGGAGAACATACAGCCGAGGAGAATCCTGCCCAGCGGCGATCCTGGCATCATTCCGTATTCTTCATCGTTCTGATCGCATTCTTGCTGCGCCTGGCTGTCATTACCATCGGTCATACTTACCGAATCACGCCCCGACGAGACCACTTCCAATTCGGATGGGAAATGGGGCGTATCGCCCGTTCGATTGCGATGGGACAAGGTTTCAGCTCTCCGACGGATTTGCCTACCGGGCCCAGTGCCTGGGCACCGCCTGTCTATCCCTACGTCTTGGCGGGAGTCTTCAGGTTGTTTGGGGCGTACAGCCACGTTTCCGCGTGGGTCATACTTACATTCAACAGCATTTTTTCCGCACTCACTTGCCTCACCCTCTATCGAATTGCTGAAGCGATCTACGGAGTTGCGATAGCTCGTGCTGCGGCCTGGACGTGGGCGCTCTTCCCTTACGCCATCTACTGGCCCGTACGGGTGGTGTGGGAGATGAGCTTGAGTGCGTTTCTGTTGAGTTGGGCCTTGTGGCTTACACTGAACCTCGCCGACAAGGCGGCGCGCAGCTGGACGTGGATCGGGTTCGGGCTTCTTTGGGGTGTGATCGCGCTGGCCAATACTGCGCTGCTTTCGATGCTGCCGTTTTGTCTGCTGTACCTGCTGTGGCATTGGCCCCGGCGGTCCCGCCAACTTGCAGGGGCCGGATTGTGCGTTGTAACGGCCGTTCTGGTGGTAACCCCCTGGCTGGTGCGCAACTACGTGGTGTTCGGCACATTCGTATTTGTTCGCGACAATCTTCCCCTCGAAATGCACATGGCCAACAACGACCAGTCCACTGGCCTATGGACGCGTAGTGAGCATCCCGGCAACGATCCGGAGGCCATGCACAGATTTCAGGAGTTGGGTGAAATTCGTTTCATGAAGGAAAAACAACACGAGGTCCGCGAATTCATCCGGGAACATCCTGGGCGGTTTTTCCGCTTTACCTTGGAACGCGTCTTCTACTTCTGGATCGGACCCCCGCAGGCGGACATAATTGCAGGATATGACCTGATGATCGCTCGCCATGTCGCGTTTCTTCTTCCTGCAACATTTGCATTCGCCGGGCTGTGGATAATGCTACGAAACCGAAAGCCGGCGGGATTTCTCCTCGCCTGCTTTTTGCTGATCTATCCGCTTCCGTATTACCTGGTGAATCCCTTCCCGCGCTACAAACATGCTATTGAGCCAGAGATCATTCTGCTTGCGGTATATTTGTTTTACGAAGCGAGCCGGATGCAGATCCATTGGTCTCTCCGCGCAAAGCCTAGACGGCTTCCACGAGACCCCGCTGGAAATGATTGAGCGATTTGCTTTGCGTTCTTGGCGAAGTTCTTAGCGCGCTTTTGCGGTTACGCGCTTTTGACCGCAAGGAGCGCGAAGTCGACGCCAAGGACGCGAAGAAACCTGAACTTGCAGCGCTACCCGGCCGTTGGCCACCCTTTCTCCATCGTTTACATTGAAGTATGCGTAACATCCTGCAGAAGCGGGCGCTACGATACGTTTTTGGAGCCAACATGATCTCCATGCTGGGCAGTGGCATGAATTCTGCCGCCGTTGCCTGGTACATCCTGCAGGCTACGCACTCGGAAATAGCGCTGGGAACATTTGCGGTGCTGCAAACGCTTCCAGCCATGCTGATGCTGCCCTTCACAGGAGTCATCATCGACCGCGAAGACCGGCGCCGACTGGTGATGATGCTTGACGCGGCCCGCGCGCTCATCATCCTTGCGGTTTCAATCTTGGCTTTTGCGGGAAAGGCAAGAGTCTGGGAACTGTATTTGATGAACACACTGGTGGCGGCCGGCTTCTGGATGTTCTGGCCAACCATCACCGCGCTGATCCAAGAATTAACCCCGGGAGAAGAGTTCGTCCACGCCAACACTTTTTTGCTGGCCGGAATCCAGGGGGGGTGGCTGATTGCCGGGTCCATCGTCGGATTCGTCTACAACCACATCGGCCTGGGTGGCGTGTTGCTCATTGACTTTTCTACCTACGTAGTGTCGTTTTTGTGTTACTTCGCGGTGCGTAAGGGACGTCAGGTGGTGCCTCGCCCGGCGGAGTTGCATGCCGATCTTGTGGCCGCAGAAACCGCTTTCGAACGCTTTGTACGCGAGCTGCGCGAAGGCATCGACTTTCTGCGTGGCCATCGCTCCGTGGTCATGCTGGGAGTCAGCTGGGCACTTTTTCTGGGCGCGATGCTGACCGGAGTGGTAGTGACTGCGCCGTTGAGCGACCACGTATTCCACGCCGGCGCCGTAGGTTACGGCTGGCTGAACGCAGGTTGGGGCACAGGCGCATTTCTCAGCGCACTCTATGCGCCGCAGCTCATTGCTGCTCTGGGCTCACGGCGTTCGATTGCAATTTCTATGGGCCTGCTGGCGATTTCGATGATCGTGGCGCCGCTTTCTCCGTGGCTGGCGGTAGCGGTCGCAGTTTACGGCACTATGGGCTCGGCCCGCGGCGTCAGCGGTGTAGCCATGAACACCAGCATCATGGAACAGGTGCCACAGCACTTCATGGGGCGGGTGCAGAATACGTTCTACTTTGCTGGCACTTTGTTGCAAATCGTTCTGGGACTTCTGGTGGGTGCGGTCGCGCAATGGAACCTGGTTGCAGGTTTCTCGATCATCGGCATGGTCTACGCAGTGGCCTTCGTCACTGCGACCTGGCCTGTGGGCGCGGCAGAGCCCGTGAGCGAAGCCAGGGTGGCGGAGGAATGATTGTGGAATTGAAGAAATCTACGAGTTGACGAATTTTCTGGTCTGTATTTTGAGGATTAGGATTTTTCAATTCGTCAATTCTCAAATTCATCAATTCGAAATTCGATCAAGGGCAAGCTGTGGCGAATACGAGGTCCCGGCTGTTATCCTTTCCCGTTCCGACTTAAACCCAGGAGAGATGCATGTCATCCAGCCTCGAAGGTCGAGTTGCGGTCGTCTTCGGAGTTGCCAACAAGCGCTCAATCGCATGGTCGATCGCGCAGGGACTGCACCAGGCGGGCGCCAAGCTTGCCGTCACCTACCAGAACGAGCGCCTGGGACTGGAAGCCAAAGACTTGATTCTTTCCGTGCCGGGTGCGGAAAACTTCATGTGCGATGTGTCCGATGACGTGGCTATCGACCGGCTCTTCGGCCAGCTCAAACAACATTATGGAAAATTGCACGTATTGGTACACAGCGTAGCCTTCGCTCCGGCCGATGAACTGAAGGGTGAATTTGTCGCTACCACGCGCGAAGGTTTCCGCATAGCCCACGATGTCAGTGTGTATTCCCTGGTGGCTTTGGCACGGGCTGCCGTTCCTCTCATGGAAGATGGAGGCAGCATCATCACCATGACCTATTACGGAGCGGAGCGGGTTGTGCCTCGTTACAACGTGATGGGTGTGGCCAAAGCCGCGCTGGAATGCAGTGTTCGCTACCTTGCTTATGATCTGGGCAAAAAGAAAATTCGGGTTAATGCCATCTCGGCTGGACCCATCAAGACCCTGGCCGCACGAGGTATTGCCGATTTCGGGGACATGCTCAAGGCCCACGCCGAGCGGTCGCCTTTGCAGCGCAATGTTGATGTAAACGAAGTCGGCGCGACCGGCGTGTTCCTGGCTTCTGACGCCAGTTCCGGCATCACGGGTGAAGTAATCTACGTGGACTGCGGCTACAACATCATGGGATTTTGAGGCCGGTGGTCAGTGTCCGAGTGCTATGGCTTGCGCTGCCTGCCGAAAAACTTGCGCTGTATGTCAGGATAGAATTCCTTCAACAGGTCGAGGCCCGCATCGAAGCCCAACTGCACGCCGGCGCGCCGGGCAATATCGGAGAAATCCCTCTGACTCGCGGGATAATAAGTTAGTGCGATGGACGATGAAGTAAGGTTACCCAGGATTTCGGAAAAATTGAAGGCCGGTCGCCCGGAATCTTGCCGCGTCACCAGGGTCCGGCCGACTGCATATACCATCCTATGGGAGAAGTCGCCTTCACCGCGGCGGTAGTACCGGGGATCCTGGCGCAAGAGCGATGGATACACGCCCGTTGTAAAGATGCCGTTGGTCAAACCGTCGGCAAACCCCGCACCGTATCGTTTGCCAAATCCCTCCGCCCCCTGGCCATATTCCGTCGGGCTGTCGAACGCCTGATTGAGACCCGCTTCGACAGCTACAAAGCCAAAAGTGTATGGATCGAGATACTGGGCCGCGAGTTTGAATTTCCGGCCAGACGTCAGCGGAGGCGGGTGGAGCCCCGCATCCACCACTCCGTATGCGGGCATCATGCCGAACATTCTCTTTTGGCCTGCAGGCTTGGTGGAGGAGTCAGCTTGCTTTTGTCCTTGGCCTTGGTCCGCGACGGAGGACTGTGGGCCGTCCTGAGAGAGGCAGATTCGTGGGCTAATCATCGGGAGGATGGCCAGCAGCAGCAGTACACCCAGCGCGCCTGGAAGCTTCCTATTGGCGTCGCCTTCTGAGCCTGCGCAGGTCTGGCGCAGAGCGGTCGATTTACGATGTGATAATGCGAATGCGCCGGTCGTTTTCTGAAAATCGATCCCCAATTTGTTCTCCCGCTTCCGCTTCCACTCTAGCCAGCGCGATCTCCACGTCACGCTCGTGCTCGAAGCGCGCAAACTTCTCTCCCCACTCTATCAGGAGAATGCTGTTGTCGGCGATGAGGTCATCCAGTCCCAAGGTCTCCAGTTGGCGCGGAGTATCAACTCGGTAAAGATCGATGTGATAAAGGTTGACCTCTGGGCCCCGGTATTGGTGCACCAAAGTGAAGGTTGGACTGGTGACGTCGTCCGCGGACGCGGCGTGGAAAGCTTCGGCAACGCCCTTAACCAGGGTAGTCTTGCCGGCACCCAGATCGCCGCGCAGCAGCACCAGCTTGGGTGGAGCAAGCATCTCCGCCAGAGAGCGCCCGAGGGCAACTGTCTCTTCTGCGGAATGGGTGATGAATTCTTGCGCAGCCATGCTGGTCGATGGACCAGTATAGCGACTCTCTTCCCCGGAACAGGCTAGCGGTGAAGTTGATTTCAGGGCTCGCAAAACAGACCTCCAAATGATCGGTCACGACTACCGAGCGTCGCAACGGCCAGCTCACCGAGGTCTTAGAGAGATTTTGCGGACCACTGGCGGGATCGGATTCCCTGAAAACTTCGGTCGTTCACCGAATCCACCGCCATGCGCAGCGCGCGATGATCGTCATCGCCTAGCGCGACGAAGCGGAACGGCTGCAAGGATCCATCGCTGGCTGCGCGGACCGGGCTCAGCATTTCGGCCATGCCACGGACGGGGCCGGATTGGGTGTGAAACGCGACCTCGACGAAATCGCCCTGGCCCAAGGTCCGGGCAAGCCGTAAGAGCCCGCCGGTCACCGAGATGGTTTGGAGTTTGCCTTTAGCGCGCTGGCCGTTTTCCAGCATAACCAGAGCGGGAACCGAACCACCGAGTTGAATGCGAGGAGAGCGTTTCTCTGGGTGCACTTGGGGAAAGTGAGTCATAGCCACTTACACTATTTCATGGCATGGTTACCTCGGGCAGGTTACGGAAGGCCCATGTACGATCTCGGAGCAGATGTATGCCGGAGGGCCTGGTAGGTCCCCTCCCGTCAGGAAGATGCTGTTGCGGAGTCTGCCCCGGTCCCGCAGGACGATGTGGGCAGGTCAACATCTAATTTAGCGGCAAATGGTGACTAGCCGTCCCGGCGCCGATTGCCGGACCCGGCGGAATGCGTCCGGCAATGCACGGAGCAAGTCGGTCGCGACCAGCGAATGTTCGCCCATGCTGTCGCGGGCAACGTCGCCAGCGAGACCGTGGAGATGAACGGCAGCGGTCACCGCATCCGTGATTCGCTCCGGGTTTTGTGCCATGAGACCGGCGACCATTCCGGTCAATATGTCTCCCGTGCCTCCCGTCGCCATGCCGGGATTTCCCGTGGCGTTCACCCAAATCGTACCGTCGGGCTGCGCAATCAAGGTTCGGTGGCCCTTCAGCACGACGATCAATTCATACTCGCGGGCAAAGGTGCGCGCCACCTTGAGCCGCTCGTGCTGGACGGCAGTAACGGTAGAGCCGGCAAGCCGTGCCATCTCGCCAGGATGCGGCGTGATGACGAGACTGCCTACTTTGTTTTTCAGTTCCGCGGCATGATTTTCGAAGGCGCTGATGCCATCTGCATCGAGGACAATCGGCATTTTGTACTTCTTCACCACGCGGCGCACGAACTCTGCAGTCTCGGGATGGCGTGAAATACCCGGACCAACAGCCAGCACGGTTTTCCGTTCTACCAGAGTATCCACTCGACCGCTTTCGAGCTCCCTGATAGAAATACTGCCCGAGTCCGTTTCGTCCAGTGGCTCGGACATAAGCTCAGGATGAAAGCCAGCCACAGTCGCCAGCACGGATTTCGCGGTGGCCACCGTAGACAAGCCCGCCCCCGCGCGCAGCACCGCCATTCCGGCCATAGCCGCTGCTCCCGCTTTTCCGGTCGATCCACCCAGAACCAACACATGGCCGAAATTTCCTTTGTTCGCGGCCGCCGGACGGGGCCCAATCAGTGGCGCCACTTCGCGCGCTGTGATCAGGTTGAGCTGCAGCGAGGAGACGATGGCTTCATCCGGCGAACCGATCGGGGCAATTACGGTTGGCCCGCTAGCAAGCATTCCGAAAACGTGCGCGGGACGTGCCGCGGTGAAAGTCACGACGGCATCGGCTCTTGCAACAGCCCCAACCTGCTCACCCATGACGTCTGCGTCGGCACCAGACGGGATATCCACTGCCACGACGGGTGCCCAGTTGGCGTTCAGGAGGGCGATAGCCTCGGCGTACAAGCCGCTCACCGGCGGGCGG
>Ga0209526_10000680_pt1 | contig 22229 bp, 21 predicted proteins | sample JacPinW_OM2H0_M1_FD_188566 | JGI IMG/M metagenome (GOLD analysis project Ga0209526, IMG submission 188566) | Forest soil microbial communities from Algoma, Ontario, Canada - Jack Pine, Ontario site 1_JW_OM2H0_M1 (SPAdes) (version 2) | ecosystem: Environmental > Terrestrial > Soil > Boreal... | reverse complement strand
AACGTGGCGCGCGGCTCTCCAGGCGCTGCGAACGCGAGCTGCACGCGGGCCCGCTCGAGCGCGTCGATCTCCGGACCTGCCCCGCGCGCGATCGCGAAGGTCGCTAGCTGCTGGATGAGGAGCCCCCACGCCTCGCGCGCCTCCGGCGTGGACGCGCGCGCTGCCGCGGCGTCCACCAGATCGATGGTTTCGCGCTGCGCGAGCCGGGGATGTTCCGCGAGCGCGCTGGCCGGCAGCGGTCCGGATCCGGTGGTCCACCGCTTCCAGAGCAGCTCGCCTTCTTCCCGCAGCAGCGCGTGCGTCTCGTCCGACGCCTGCGCGGCGGTCTGGGCGACGTCGTTGGCGGCGGCGGCGCGAGGTGGAGGCGGGGCCTGTGCCACTCTCCGGCCGGAAGGCGGGGGCGAAGGCGCGGGGGTGGCGTGCCCACAGGCGAGGGCGAACAAGAGGACGATGAGCGGCACCCAGGTTCACTCGCATCGAACCGACGCTCCAGCAAGCATTTTTGCTATGTAGCACCCGTGCCTGCCACGTCCGACATGGCCCGCGCCCGCTCGGTGCTCGCGCAGCGGCTGCGCGACGGCCTGGAGCGGCGCGGCTACCTGGAAGTGGAAACGCCCGTCGCGGTGCCGTTCGCCGGGCAGGAGCCGCACCTGCGCCCGTTCGAGACCACGTTCAGGCCCGATGCTCCGGTGCCCCCCGACGGCGTGCAGGGCGCGCGCCGGCTGCACCTGCACACCAGCCCGGAGTACGCGATGAAGCGGCTGCTGGCGCGCGAGGGATTCTCCCGCTGCTACCAGCTCGCCCGCGTGTTTCGCGACGGCGAGATCTCGCGCACGCACAACCCGGAGTTCACCCTGCTCGAGCTCTACGCCGCGCCCGGAAGCGCGGACTCGATCATGGCCGATCTCGAGCAGCTCGTGTCCGAGTGCGCCACCGAGGCGCCGGCCCGCAAGGGACATGGGCGGGGCGCCGGCACCATCTCGCTCCAGCCGCCGTTCGAACGCCTTTCCTGCCGCGAAGCCTTTCTGCGCTACGCAGGCTTCGACCCCCTGCCGCTGGACGCGGAGGCCTTTGCGCAGGCAGCTCGGGCCTGCGGCGTGCGCCCCGGCGCTGACGCGTCGTGGGACGACCTCTTCACGCAAGTGTTGCTCGAGCGGATCGAGCCCGCGCTCGGGATCGACCGGCCCACCTTCCTCACCGAGTATCCCGCCTCGCAGGCGGCGCTGGCGCGGCTCAAGCTCTCGGACCCGCGGGTCGCGGAGCGCTTCGAGCTGTACGCGGGCGGTCTGGAGCTGGCCAACGGCTTCTCCGAGCTCTGCGACTCGCGCGAGCAGCGCCGCCGGCTGGAGCAGGAGCAGGAGCTCCGCAGGCGTCTCAGCCGCGAGGTGTTCCCATTGGACGAGAAGTTCCTGGCGGCGCTCGATCGGATCGTGGAGGCGGGCGGCGTCGCGGTGGGTTTCGATCGGCTGCTGATGCTCTTCACGGGCGCGGAGACCATCGCGGAGGTGCTGCTCTTTCCCGCCGCCGAGGAATACCCGGCCGCGCGGAGGGCGCCGTGATCGCGCTCCGCTTCCTGCGCACGGTGCTCGCCTGGACATGGATTTTAGCAGACACGATGGTCTCGGCGACCGCGATCGGGATCTCCGGCGAGACGGAGTTCTCCGAGCGCGTGCTCCGTGCCTGGGCCCGCCGCTTCCTGCGCGTCGCCGGAGCGCGCGTGATCGTCCGGCGCGAGGCGGAGCTGGACCCCGACCGCTCCTACGTCTTCGTCTCCAACCACACCTCGAACCTGGACGTGGCCGCGATCCTCTCGGTCAACGATCACCCGATGCGCTTCATCGCCAAGAAGGAGCTGTCGCGCATCCCCCTGTTCGGCTGGGCGGCGAGGCGGATGGGCCACGTGTTCATCGATCGGAAGGACCGGGGCGGCGCGACCAAGGCCATCCGGGAGCGGATCGGTCGCGGCCTTCGCGGCGCGTCGCTGTTTTTCTTCGCTGAAGGCACGCGAGCGGTCGCCGATGAGCTGCTGCCGTTCAAGAAGGGGGCAGCGGTTGCCGCGCTGGAGACGCACCTGGACTGCGTTCCGATCGCGGTTGCCGGCGCGCGGGCCGTCCTCAAGCCAAAGGGGCTCTCGCTCTTCCAGCCAGGGACGGTGGCCGTCGTCTTCGGAGTGCCGATTCCCTCCTCGAGCCACGCGCTCGACCGCCGCGACGATCTGGTCGCGGAGCAGCGAACGGCGGTGGAAAATGCGCTGCGGAGGGCGCGGGCGCTCGTCGCCGGGGAGCAGAGGCAAGAGACTGGGCCGCGTTCAGGGGGTGCCGGCTGAGGACGCCCGTTTTGCCCGCTCCTCCTTGAGCCTCGCCATCGCGGTCTCCAACATGTCGATATCGAATCGCAGGCGCTGGCGTTCGTCGCTGCTGATCAGCCAGCGGTCCAACTTGCGCTTGCAGGACTCGAGATTCTTGGTGGCCGCCTCGAGAGCGCGCTCGATGTCCGCCAGCTCCTCGACCCGGCGCTCCGCGGGCGGCAGCGATTGAACGTACTCATGCCGCCTCGCGGCCCGCCAGAGCCCGAACCAGATGAAGGCGAAGATGGCTACCGGGATGGCGACCAGCAGGAGCACCTGGTTGCCGATGCCCGACGACGGCTTGCCGAACGCATACCAGAGGCAAGCGAGCGTCGCGGCGGTCAGCGCCAGCCAGGCACAGAAGAGGATGATTCGCGCGATCTGCCGGAACGCAGGTGGACCCTTGAACGCGACAACCGCCGCCGGAACGGGGAGGACGACGAACAAGAAGAAGGCGTTTGAGAGAACTTGGCTGGGATCCATCGAACCTCGCACCGGATGATCGCGCGCCCGCGCACGCCGTCAAAGATTGGAAAGGCGGATGTAACGCGGGGTAGTCGCGGCGCACGAAGCCAACGACCCTGCATCCGGCGAGATTTGGACGTGGACGGCAACCGCCGATACGGTTCGGAGAGCCGATCTCCGGCTGCTCGCGATGGGGGGAAGCGCATGATCGGGTGGATCGTCCTCGGCGTCCTGGTCCTGGTCGTCGTGATGGTAGTGGCCGCCTACAACCGGCTGATCGAGCTGCGGAACCGCTACAAGAACGCGTTCTCGCAGATCGACGTGCAGCTCAAGCGGCGGTACGACCTGATCCCCAACCTGGTCGAAACGGCCAAGGGCTACCTCAAGCATGAGCGCCAGACGCTGGAGGCGGTGATCGTGGCGCGCAACCAGGCCAGCACCGCTGCGCAGCGCGCGGCCGCCGCTCCGGGCGAGCCTTCGGCCATGCGGGACCTGGCGGGGGCCGAGGTCGCGCTGGGCGGCGCGCTAGGCCGCATGTTCGCGCTGGCGGAAGCGTACCCGGACCTCAAATCGAACACGACGATGAACCAGCTCTCGGAGGAGCTGGCGTCCACCGAGAACAAGGTGGCCTTTGCCCGGCAGGCCTACAACGACGCGGTGATGGCCTACAACACGGGTCGCGAGGTCTTTCCCGTCTCGATCCTCGCCGGCGCCACGGGGTTCACCGAAGCGCGGCTGTTCGAGCTCGAGCGCGCCGTCGAGCGCGAGGTCGTGAAAGTCTCGTTCGCCTGAGCCGCCGCGCGGAGATGGATTTCTTCGAGGAGCAGCATCGAGCCAGACAGCGGACGGGCTGGCTGATCGTGCTGTTCAGCCTCGCGGTCTGCGGCACGGTCATCGCCGTCTATGCGGCCGTGAAGATCGCAGTCCAATCCGCTTGGGACGTTCCGCTCGACCAGTGGTCCGGGAAATTCTGGGACGGCGCCCTGTTCTGGACGGTCGCGGCGTACACGGTGGCGCTGATCGCGGCCGCCAGCCTCTACAAGATCCGGGCGGTCAGCGCCTCGGCGGAATCCGTCGTGCTAGGACTCGGCGGACGGCCTTTGGACCCCAACGCGCGCGATCCCTACGAGCGGCGGCTCCTCAACGTCGTGGAGGAGATGGCGATCGCATCTGGAGTGCCGGTGCCCGCCGTGTACGTCCTTCCGGAGGAGCCGGGAATCAACGCCTTCGCGGTGGGCCTGGACGTTTCCCGCTCGGCCATTGCCGTCACCGACGGCTGCCTCAAACTGCTCTCGCGCGACGAGCTACAGGGCGTGGTAGCCCACGAATTCAGCCACCTGCTGAACGGGGACTCCAGGATCAACCTTCGCCTCCTGGGGCTGGTCCACGGGATCCTGGTGATCGGCCTGCTCGGCTCCATGGTCTTGCGCTCGTTCGGTCGGTCGGACGACTCGGGGAGGAGGAGCAAGACCAGCGGCGGCGGATTGGGCGGCGCCATCATCTTCGTCGGGGCATCCCTTTACGTGATCGGATCCGTCGGTGTGTTCTTCACGCGGCTGATCAAGGCAGCCGTCAGCCGGCAACGCGAGCTGCTCGCCGATGCGTCGGGGGTCCAGTTCACCCGCAACCCGGCCGGGCTCGCGGGGGCGCTCAAGAAGATCGGCGGTCTCGATCGGGGCTCCCGGCTCCTGGCCGCCCGCGCGGAGGAGGCCAGCCACTTCTACTTCAGCGAGGGAATGGGGCGGTTCACCGCCCTCATGTCCACGCATCCGCCGCTGGCCGAACGCATCCGCTTCCTCGATCCAGCCTTTCAGGGCGAGATGCCCGCCACCATGCACTCGCCCGTCGCGCTGGAAGAGGAGGTCCCAGGCGTAGCCGCTGCCGTCCCTGGTGCGCGCGGGATCGCCGCGCAGCCCCGGACGGTGATCGCCAGCGTCGGCGCGCTCACCGATCAGCACATCGACTACGCCCAGTCCCTGCTGGCACGCATTCCGCAGCGCCTCCGGGATTCCATCCGCGAGCCCTGGGTCGCAAGGGCGGTGGTGCTGGCGCTGCTGCTCGATGCAAACCCGGAGACGAGGGCGGCGCAGCTGAAGGCCCTGCTCGCGCTGGGGGATCCGCAGCTGGCGGACCACGTTTCGCGCGCATCCGCCGCGTTACGGACCGCTCCGGCGGAAGCGCGGCTGCCGATCCTCGACCTCGCGCTGCCGGCGTTGCGACGTCTGTCCAGCGCGCAGTACGGCGAGCTCCGCGCCGCCGTCGACCGGCTGATCCGCGCGGACTCCCGCATCGGCCTCTTCGAGTACACGCTGCAATGCGTGCTGTTGCGCCACCTGGCCGCGCACTTCGAACCGAAGCGTCCAGAACCGGCGGGGGGCCCGCAGATCGAGGTTGTCGGTGCGCTCTCCGTGCTGCTCTCGATGCTTGCCCACGCCGGCGCCACCGATCCGGCGGAGGCCGCCCGCGCCTTCGAGGCGGCGCGCGCGCAGCTGTCGGGGGATCGCTTCTTCCCCGCGCTGCTTCCGCGGGAGAAGCTCGACCTGCGCGCGCTCGACCGCGCCCTGGGACGCCTTCGTGACACCGCGCCACGGCTCCGCGGCCAGATCCTCGGCGCCTGCGTCGCAGCCGTGGCGACGGATGGGAAAGTGACGATCGCGGAGGGCGAGCTGCTGCGGGCCGTTTCCGATTCGCTCGGCTGTCCCATGCCGCCGCTGCTCCCCGGCCAGCACATTGGCGAGGAGCTGGCGGCCCCTACAGCACGCGCAGGATGAGGCACTTCAAGTAACGCGTCTCGGGCACGCCCAGCAGAGTGGGGTGGTCCTTCGCGGCGCCCCGGCGCTCGATCACCTGCACGCTGCGCTTCGCGTCGGACGCGGCCTGCAGCACGGTGCGCTCGAATGTCGCGTCGTCGACCTGGAACGAGCAGCTGCAAGTGACGAGCACGCCGCCCGGCGACATCAGATGGAAGGCGCGCAGGTTGATCTCCTTGTACCCGCGCAGCGCCGCTTCGATGGTGTCCTTCGACTTGGCGAATGCGGGCGGGTCGAGGACGATCGTATCGTAGCGCGCGCCGGCCTCGCTCTCCGCCCGGAGCAGATCGAAGGCGTTGGCGACCTTGAACTCGAGGTTTTCGACGCGGTTGCGCGCCGCCGCCTCGCGCCCTTGCGCCGCGGCCTGCTCGCTGATGTCCACCGCGGTTACGCGCTCCGCCTTGCGCGCGAGCTGCAGCGCGAACGCGCCGCCGTAGGTGAAGCAATCCAGCGCGCGTCCCTTGGCGTAGCGGCCCGCCTCGATCCGGTTCTCCGCCTGATCGAGGAACGCTCCCGTCTTCTGTCCCGAAAGGAGGTCGGCGACCAGCTTGACCTCTCCTTCCAGGAATTCCACCGGCCCCGGGTTCTCGCCGCGGAGCATGCCCTTGCGCTGTTCGAGGCCCTCGTGGGCGCGCACGCGGACGTCGTTGCGCTCGACGATGGCGCGGGGAGCAAGCAGGCGTTCGAGGAGGCTCGCAAACAGCTCGCGGCGCGCGTCGGTGGCCTCGATCAACGTCTGCATGCTCAGGCAGTCCGCGTACCGGTCCACGATCAGCCCTGGAAGCAGATCGGCCTCGCCGTGCACCAGGCGCGCCGCCTGGCGGCGGTCGGGATCCGGCCGGACGACGTCGCGCAGCGCGATGGCTTGCGCCAGACGGTGGACGAAGAACTGCTCGTCCACGGGCTCGTCCTCGCGCGTGAGCAGGCGGACGGCGATCTGGCTCTTCGAGCCATAGAACGCCTTCCCCAGGAACCAGCCGCGCTCGTCGGCGAGGCGGACGATCTCGCCCCCGGTCAGCGTGTCCGGCGCCGCGATGTCCGAGCGGTAGATCCAGGCGTGCCCCTCGGAAAGCCGATCCACCGCGCGCTTCGAGAGCACCACGGTGGGTTCATCGGAGGTGCCGGCCTGGATGTTCCCGAGCACCGGTGGCGGCCGCACTCGCTGCCGCGGCGCGGCTCTAGGTCGCACGTCGCGCACGGAACGCGACCCATGCTTGAGGCGCTCCATGCGGCGCGCATCCTTGGGAGAGCGGGGCTGCTCGCTCACGTGCAGACCTCCGGTGAGCTCAAGGGACCCGTTCGAGAGCTTGCAGCAGGTCGTCGACCAGGTCCTGGCCGTTCTCGATGCCCACCGAAAGCCGGATGAATCCGTCGTCGATGCCCAGCTTGCGCCGGGTCTCCGGGGGGACCGAGGCGTGCGTCATGATCGCCGGATGCTCGATCAGGCTCTCCACGCCCCCCAGCGACTCGGCCACGGTGAACAGCCGCAGCGCCTTGAGGAACGAGCGCGCCGCCGGCAGGCCGCCCTTGATCACGAACGTGAGCATCCCGCCGAAACCCTTCATCTGCTTGCGGGCCAGCGCGTGCTGCGGGTGCTCCGGCAGCCCGGGCCAGGTGAGACGCTCGACCTTGGGATGGCGGCGCAGCGCTTCCGCAACCAAACGCGCGTTCTGATCGTGCCGCTCCATGCGGACGTGCAGCGTCTTCAGACCGCGAAGCACCAGGAACGAGTCGAGCGGTCCGGGCACCGCCCCCACCGCGTTCTGCAGGAATGCGAGCTTCTCGTGCAGATCGTCGCGGCGCAGGACCAGCGCTCCGGCCACCACGTCGCTGTGGCCGTTCAGGTATTTCGTCATCGAGTGCGCCACGACGTCGAACCCGAGCTCCAGCGGGCGCTGGAAGAAGGGGGTGGCGAAGGTGTTGTCGCAGACCGAGATCACGCCGCGCTTCCGGCAGACGTCGGCCAGCGCGGCCAGATCGCAGATCTTCAGCATCGGATTGGTGGGCGTCTCGACCCACAGCAGCTTCGTATTCGGCCGGAACGAAGCTTCGACGACCTTCGGATCGGTCACGTCCACGTAGCTCTGTTCGATGCCGAGACGCTTGAACACCTTGTCCGCCAGGCGGAACGTGCCGCCGTACAGGTCGTCGCTGAGCACGACGTGGTCGCCCGACGAGAGCAGGTGGAGCACGGCGTCGGTGGCGGCCAGGCCGCTGGCGAAGGCGAGCGCGTGCTTTCCGCTCTCCAGCGCCGCCAGGCAGCCCTGCAGCGCGTCGCGCGTCGGGTTGCGGGTGCGCGAGTATTCGAAGCCTTTGTGCTCGCCGGGACCTGACTGCGCGTACGTCGAGGTCAGGTACACCGGGGTCATCACCGCGCCCGTGGTGGGGTCGGGCTGCTGGCCGGCGTGGATGGCCAGGGTCTCGAAGCGGTCGCCCTCGCGGGCGCTCATCGGACCGACACCCGGGTGCCGAGCCAGTCGATCAAGTCGATCTTGGTGACGATGGCGGCGAGTTGGTCGCCGTCCTTCACGATCGCGACGTGATCGGTCGCGAACAGCTCCTTCAGCCTCGAGACCGGCGTGCGCAGGGTGACCACGCCGGCCAGAGGCTTCATCACGGCGGAGATGGGCTCGTCGAGCTTGTGGCGGCCGTCGAGCAGCGCTTGCAGCAGGTCCACCTCGTGCAGCATGGCGATGGGCTTGTTCCCGGGCTCGACCACCGGCAGCTGCGAGATCCCGTGCCGCTTCATCAGATCGACGGCCTGCTTGGCGCTGTCGCCGGCCTTGACCGTATATACCGCAGGCCGCTTGCCCCCGAGCAGGTCCGCCACGGTGCCGAGGCGGTCGGTGGGGTCGAAGAAGCCGTTGTCCTTCATCCACTCGTCCGAATAGAACTTGGTGACGTAGCGCGAGCCGCTGTCCGGCAGCGCCACCACGATGTTCTTGCCGGCGCCGATCTCCTTCGCCAGGTCGACCGCCACGTGCGCCGCGGAGCCAGACGACCCCCCGCCGAAGAGGCCTTCCTCGCGCGCCAGCCGCCGCGCCATCACGAAGCTCTGCTTGTCGTCGACGCGGCGGACGTCGTCGAGGACCGAGAAATCCATGGCCTTGCAGAGCATGTCCTCGCCGATGCCTTCGACCTTGTAGACGTGCGGCGGCACCAGCTTTCCGGTCTTGAAGTAGTCGAGGTAGACCGACCCTTCCGGATCGACGCCGATGTTGCGCAGCCCGCGGAACTTCGCTTTCAGGTACTTGCCGGCTCCCGACATGGTGCCGCCGGTCCCCAGGCCCGAGACGAAGAAGTCGAGGTTGAACCCCGCCGCGCGGGCGTCCTTCTCGATCTCGGGCCCGGTCAGCTTGTAGTGCGCCTCGATGTTGTCGGGGTTGTGGTACTGGTTCAGCATGAACGAGCCGGGCGTCTCGCGGTGGATGCGCTTGGCGGTCTCGTAGTAGCTGCGCGGGTCCTCGGCCGCGACGTTGGTGGGCGTCACCACCACCTCGGCGCCGAATGCCTTGAGCGAGTTCACCTTCTCGGTGCTCATCTTGTCCGGCATGGTGAAGATGCAGCGGTAACCCTTCACCGCCGCCCACAGCGCGACGCCCATGCCGGTATTGCCGGAAGTGTTCTCGACGATGGTGCCGCCGGGCTTGAGGCGTCCCTCGCGCTCCGCCTTGTCGAGGATGTACATCGCCATCCGGTCCTTGATGGACCCGCCCGGGTTCATGAACTCGCACTTCGCGTACACCGCCGCGTCCTCCGGGCCGACCACCTTGTTCAGGCGCACCAACGGCGTGTTGCCGATGGCCTGGAGGATGTTCTGGAAGACGGGCATCGTCGGCTCCTCGGAGAGGTGCGAGTTATAGATCAGGTGAGCGCGGCGGTGCGTGTTACTCTGCCTGGCCGATGAACGACGCCCAACTGCAGGCGGCGTACACCTCTGCAACAGGCCAGCCGGCGGGGCGCGTCGAGCGGCTGCCCGGCGGCGCCGGAAACCGCACTTACTGGCGCGTGCACGGCCTCAAGGGCGAGACGGCCGTGGTGATGGAGCTTCCGCCGGATCCGGTGAAGAGCGAGGAAGCGAGCAAGGATCACGTGCCCCAGGAGCTGCCCTTCCTCAACGTGCGCCGCTATCTCGACCGGATCGGGGTGCGCGTCCCGCGCCTGTTGCTCGATGCGTCGGCCGACGGCTATCTCGTCATCGAGGACCTGACCGACCGCACGCTCGAGCAGGCGCTGAACGAAGGCGCCAGCCGCCGCAAGGTGTACTCCAAAGCCATCGATCGGCTCGCGCGGCTGCGCGCGCATGCGGAGCGCGATCCGGATCGGACTTGCATCGCCTGGTCCCGCGCGTTCGACTACGACTTGTACCACTGGGAGTTCGAGCATTTCATCGAGTACGGGCTGCTGGCGCGCGGCGCCACTCCCTCGGAAGCGGAGCTGCAGACACTGCGGCGGCATTTCGCGCGCGTCTCGCGCGAGCTCGCCGACGCGCCGCGCGGGTTCACGCACCGCGACTACCAGAGCCGCAACATCATGGTGCTCGCGAATGGGGACCAGGTGGTGATCGACTTCCAGGACGCCTTGCAGGGCCCGCGGCAGTACGACCTGGTCGCGCTGCTCCGGGACAGCTACGTCGAGCTGGATCGGCCGCTCATCGACGCGATGCTGGCGCGCTATCTGAAGGCCTTCCAGGCGGAAGGCGGCGCGCGGCTGGAAGCGAGCGACTTCGTGGGGTTCTTCGATCTGCTCACTGTGCAGCGCAAGCTGAAGGACGCCGGGCGATTCGTGTTCATCGATCGGGTGAAGAAGAACCCGTCGTTCCTGGCGCACATCCCCAGCTCGCTGCGCTACGTACGCGACGCCCTGAAGCGAAGGCCCGAGCTGCGCGAGGTGGAGGAGATCCTCCAGAAGCACGTGCCTGAGCTCGAATGAGCTATCGCAAGCGCTCGAGTCGGAACTCGCGGAGCTCGGGCGGAAAGGCGCCGCCGTCCGGAGCGGAGAGGCGTTTGCAGTCGTCGCCCACTGGAGCGGACACTTCCGCCACCACCTGGAGCGCGTCCGGCTTGCAGTCGCTGACCTTGATTTCGTATTCGACGGGGCAGGTCTTGCCGCCCGCCGTCTTGTCCTTGGATCGCATGACGCCGGCGATGGCGGCATCCGTGCGCTTCAGCTCGAGGGTGATCGGTTCCGACGGTTTCGTCAGCCCGCCGTCTTCGGCGCGCACCACGAAGTCGCCGCGGATCAGGCCGCTATCGTCGCGAAAGCTGTAGGCAAAGCTCTTGTCGCTGGAGTTCACCCACAGGCCCGAAAGGTCCTGGTCGCAGAAGCGGGGCTGCGCGGTCGGCGCCTTCCTGCAACCGCCGAGTGACAGACAGACGACGAGGAACGACAGGCGTGACATGGACGTCCTTTCGCGGCCGGCGGTACTATCACGGAATGTGGGCCGTGCTCGCCGCGCTTCTTCTCGTCGGATCCGCTGCTGAAAAGCCGGCGCCGCCGCCGCGGAAGGGCGCGCCCGCGCAGCCGAAGAAGCGCCGCACCACCCCTACGCCGCTTCCGCCGACGGGTCCAAAGACCTCGGACAAGGCGAAGACCGCGATGGCCTGACGGCTCAGCGCAGTTGGCCGAGCAGCAGGCGCTCGGTCTGCTCGACGTCAGCGAAACCCGGCAGCACCAGCTCCGCGCCATGCTCCGCCAGCTCGTGCACGGTATAGCGGCCCGTCGCGACGCCGCAGACGGGTAGCCCCGCGTCGTGCGCGGCCAGGACATCGCGTGGCGTGTCTCCGATCACCAGCGCCTCGGTCGCGCCCAGCTCGCGCGCGCGTCCCCAGGCGGCGCGGACGATGTCCGCCCGCGGCTCCGCGTCGCTGCCATATCCGCCGAAGCGGAATCCGCCCCAGAGCCCGGCGCAGGTGAGCTTCAGCTCGGCGCCGCGGGCGAGGTTCCCCGTGCAGAGCCCGAGCAGCACGTCGGCGCGCGCCCGGAGCCGCTGCAGCAGGGCCGGCACTCCGGGAAGCGCCTCGTAGGCGTTCCGGGCGCACTCTTGTGCGAGCGCCTCGAGATAGCGGACGAGCACCGCGTCGATCTCCGCTTCCGTCACCTCGCGCATCCGCTGATCGAGGGCGACCGCCTGGTTCCCCTCCGCCGCGAGCAGGGCGCGCGCGATGGACCGGTCGGTCATCCCGTCCAGCCGCATCTTTCGCAGCACCGCTCCCGCCCGTGGCCGCGCGTGCACCGCCTCTCCCAAGGCGCGGCTCCCGGCCCCGCCACTCCGGGTCAGGGTCCCGTCGAGGTCGAAGAGCAGGGCCCTCATGCGCCGGACACCACCAGCTCCGCGAAGCGGATGGTAGGGGCGGCGGTCGAGGAGCGGAAGTCGAGATCGTCGCCGACGGCGTCGATGCCCTTCAGCATCTCGAGCAGGTTGCCGCTGACCGTGACCTCCTGGACGGGCCAGGTCAGCTCTCCGTTTTCGATCCAGATGCCGTTCGCCCCGCGCGAGTAATCTCCGGTGACCACGTCGGCGCCGCGGCCCAGCATCGCGGTCACATAGAGCCCGTTCTTGACGCCCCGGATGATGGACTCCGGCTTGTGCGTGCCGGCCTGCAGATAGAAGTTGCTGGTGCCGATCGAAGGGAGGCTGGCCCAGGCGCGCGATGCGCTGGCGGTGCTCTTCGCCTTGGCCTTGCGCGCGGTGGTCGCGTCGTAGAGGAACTGGCGCAGGATGCCGTCCTCGATCACCGCCGTCCTGCGGGACGCAACGCCTTCTCCATCGAAGGGCCGCGTGGCGATGCCGTGCTCCAGCGTTCCGTCGTCCACCAGGGTCACTCCGGGTGAGGCGACCCGCTTGCCCAGCAGCGCGCCGAGAAAGCTCGACTTCTTGTGCACGAGCAGGCCGTTCACCGCGGAGGAAATGCCGCCGATGAATTCCGCCGCCAGCTGCGGTTCGAACACCACCGGCACCCGCTGCGTCTTCGGCTTGCGCGCGCCCAGCATCCGCGCGGCCCGGCGAGCGGCGATGCGGCCCACCTCCTCCGGCCGCTGCAGCCTGGCCAGCGTGCGGCGCGTGTCGCTCCACGATGCGGTCTGCAACTGCCCGTCCGCCTCGGCGACCGGGGAGCAGTACACGTAGGCATAGGAGGCGCGCGATTCTCCGCGCGCGCCCTGGCTGGAGAAGATGGCGGACTGGGAGAGGAAGTCGCCGGCGCCGGTGGAATCGAACTTGCGCACGCGCGCGTCTTCGGCGCGCGCGGCCTTCTCCGCTTCGCGGGCCGCCTGGAGCTTCCACTCCGGCGAGATGTCCTCGATCGCCGGATCGTACTCGCCCACCCCGGCGGCGCCGAGTTGCGCGCCACGCGGCAGGCCGTTCGCCGCGTCCTTGGCCGCCCCTTTGGCGAGGGCCACCGCTTTTCGGGCCAGCTCCTGGAGCCCTTCCTTGGAGAGGTCGGTTCCGTACGTGAACCCGAGCCGCTGTCCGGTGATGACGCGCAGGCCGATCCCCTTCGAGGATGCCTGCTCGAGTTGCTCGACTTCGCCGTCGCGCACGCGCACGGAAGCGTCGCGGGTCCGCTCGGCGTACGCTTCGGCCTCGGCGGCGCCGGCCTTGCGTGCGAGCTTGACCAGATGTTCGCAGGTGTCGAGCAGGTTCATCCGCCGGTGCCCCCTACCGTCACGTTATCGATGCGCACGGTGGGGAGCCCCACCCCGACGGGCACGGCCTGGCCGTCCTTGCCACAAGTACCAAGGCCGGGGTCGTGCGAGGCGTCGGAGCCGACCGCGCTGACGTTCTTCAGCGCTTCCGGGCCGACGCCGATCAGCATCGCGCCTTTGACCGGCTTGGTGATCTCGCCTTGCTCGATCAGGTACGCCTCGTTGATCTCGAAGACGAAGTTGCCGTTGGAGATGTCCACCTGGCCGCCTCCGAATTGGCGGCAGTAGAGGCCGCGGTCGACCTTGCCGATGATCTCCTCCGGAGTCTGGTCGCCCGGGGCCAGATAGGTATTGGTCATCCGTGGCAGCGGCGCGTGCCGGAAGCTCTGGCGCCTGCCGGAGCCGGTGCTGCGCTGTCCGGTGAGCTTCGCGTTCAGGTGGTCGTACAGGTAACCCTTGAGCACGCCGTTCTCGATCAGGACCTTGCGCTCCCCCGGGTTCCCCTCGTCGTCGACGTTGATGGAGCCGCGGCCTCCGGCCACAGTTCCGTCGTCGATCACCGTGACCAGCTCGCTTGCCACCTTCTCGCCCAACTTGCCGGCGAACAGCGAGGTGCCCTTGCGGATGAAGTCCGCCTCCAGGCCGTGCCCCACCGCTTCGTGGAGGAGGATCCCGCTCCAGCCCGGCGCGAGCACCACCGTCTGCGGTCCGGCGGGCGCCGGGACGGCCCCGAGCGTCGCCACGGCCTGCCGCGCCGCCTCGCGGCCGACCTGCTCGGGCGAAAAATCCTCGAAGAAGCGGAAATCGACCCTGCCGCCCCCACCGTAGAAGCCGGTGCGCCGCTCGCCGTTCTTTCCAAAGGCGACGCACTGGATGGAGAGCCTGCAGAGGTCCTGGCGATCCTCGGCGAGGTGTCCGAGCGTGTTGGCGACCAGGATCTCGCGGGTCTGGTCGGCGTAGCCGCCGGTGACCTGTTTGACGCGCCTGTCGTAGGCGCGCGCGGCCTTGTCGGCATGCTGGAGCAGTTCGATCTTGCGGCTGACCTCCACCGAGGCGAGCGGCGTGCGCACCTGGTAGTAGGTGGGCAGCGGCGTGCGGGATATGTTCACCGGCCCGGGCTCGCGGTTGCCGTCCGCGATCAGCGCGGCGGTCTGCGCCGTGCGAAGCAGTGCTGGCTCGTCCAGATCGTCGGAGTAGGCGTAGCCGACCTGCGCGCCGCGGATGGCCCGCACGCCGACGCCGGTGACCGACCCGGACTGCGCGCTCTTGATGCTGCCTTCGTCCAGCATCGCCGCCGTGCTGGTGTTCCGCTCGACGTAGACCTCGGCGAACTCAGCTCCGCGCGACAGGGCAGCGGAGAGCAGGCGCTCCACGAGCGGCAATGGCAATAGCGGCGTGCGCCTTGCTTCCTTGCTCTTGCGGGGCATAGGCTCGCATGGATAACGCATGCGCCTCTTCTTTGCATTGCCGGTCCCCACCGAGGCGAAGGAGCGGCTGCGGCCGTCCCTGGATGCGGCGCGGAAGACGGGGGGCGAGGGCGTGACCTTCACCCGTCCGGAGCAGCTCCACTTCACTCTCGCCTTCCTCGGCGAGCAGCCCGGACCCGACGAGGCGCTGGCGGCGGGCGAGATCCTGCGCGAGACGCCGGCGTTCGAGCTGGCCCTCTCCGGAGTGGGCGCCTTTCCCAATACCGAGCGCCCCCGGGTGCTCTGGCTGGGGGTGAGCGCGGGCGCCGCGGAGCTGATGGACACGGCGGACCGGCTGCGGGCCGCACTGCGCCGGCGCGGATTCGCCATCGAACAGCGGAAGTTCCGCCCTCACCTGACGTTCGGGCGCGTGCGTCCGCGCGGCGAGCGGCTCGCGAAGAGCGGACTGGCCGTAGTCGCGCCGGGAGAGTTCGCCCGGTGGACGGCGCGCGAGGCCTCCCTGGTGCAAAGCGTGCTCGGGCGAGGAGGGGCGACCCATACGGCCGTCCGGACATTCCCGTTCAAGTGAGCTTTTGACAGGGCCTGTCCTCCTCCCTAGGGTGCCCGCGGATGCCGGGAGCGGATGACATCGCGGAGGCGGAGCTGGGCTCACTGCGGGCGCGCGGGCTCCTGCGGTCGCTCGAGCCCTTGCGGAGCCCGCAGGGGGTGGAGGTCGAGCTGCGCCCGGGCGAGCGGTTGATCAACTTCAGCTCGAACGATTACCTCGGCCTCGCAGGGGACCCGCGGATCGCGCAGGCGCTCGCGGATGGGGCGCGCGCGTGGGGCACGGGAGCGGGAGCGAGCCGCCTCGTCTGCGGAGACTTCCTCCCCGAGCACCAGCTGGAGCGGGAGCTGGCGCGCTTCGAAGGAAGCGAATCTGCGCTGCTGTTCGGCAGCGGGTACGCGGCGAACTGCGGGATCCTGCCGGCGTTCGTTGGACCCGAGGACCTGATCGTCTCCGACGCATTGAACCACGCTTCGATCGTCGACGGATGCCGCCTCTCCCGCGCACGGATCGAGGTGTATCCGCACGCGGACGCCGGGGCCGCGGCGCGCCTCTTGCGGACAGCGGCGCGCCGCAAGCTGGTGGTGACCGATGCGGTGTTCTCGATGGACGGCGATCGCGCTCCCCTGCGCGACCTGGCCGGCCTCTGCGCCGCAGCGGGGGCGCTGCTCATCGTCGACGAGGCGCATGCGACCGGCCTGCTCGGCCCGCGCGGCGCGGGGCTCTCGGTAGAGCAGGGCGTCGCCCCGGATCTCCGAATGGGCACCCTGTCAAAGGCATTCGGGGTCGCCGGAGCGTACGCGGCAGCCTCGCGGCCGGTCTGCGAGCTGCTCGTCAATCGTGCCCGGCCCCTGATCTTCTCGACCGCCCTCTCGCCCCCGCTGGCCTGCGCGGCACTCGAGTCGCTCCGCATCCTCTCCGGCCCGGAAGGAGACGAGAGGCGGGCGCGCCTCTGGAGCAATGTCCGCCGATTCGCAGCCGGTCTGCAGGCCGCGGGAATCTCCGCAGACGAGGACTCGCCCATCTTCCCCGTCCTGCTGGGCGCTCCCGAGCGGGCCATCGCCGCCGCGGCGCGCCTGCGCGAGCTGGGCATCCTGGCGAAAGCCATCCGCCCTCCCACCGTTCCGCCCGGGACCAGCCGCATCCGGTTCGCGCTCAGCGCCGCACACACCGAGGCGCACATCGACGCCGCGCTCGCGGCGCTCCGCGCGTGCTAAAACCGGCCCTCGATGAAAGACATCCCCAAGGCCGTAGAGGACGCCGAGGACCGTCACCAGCGCCTCACCGCGCTGGACCGCGCGCACGTCTGGCATCCCTTCACCCAGATGCAGACCTGGCTCGAGCCGTTGCCGGGCGACGAGCCGGTGATCATCGACCACGCCAGCGGCTCCTGGCTCTTCGACACGCGTGGGCGCAAGTACCTGGACGCCATCTCCTCACTCTGGGTGAACGTGCATGGGCACCACCGGGCGGAGATCGACAGCTCCATCCGCCTGCAGCTCGAGCGCGTCGCGCATACCACGCTGCTCGGGCTGGCTTCGCCGCCCTCCATCGAGCTGGCGGCGGAGCTGGTCGCCCGCGCTCCGCGGCAAGGCCTCGCACCCGGCGAGCACGGCCTGACCAAGGTCTTCTACTCGGACAGCGGTAGCACCGCGGTGGAAGTGGCGTTGAAGATGGCCTTCCAGCACTGGAAGCAGCGTGGGAAGTTGCAGAAGCGCAAGTTCGTCGCGCTCGCCGAGGGCTACCACGGAGACACGCTCGGCTCGGTCAGCGTCGGCGGCGTGGACCTGTTCCACGAGATCTTCCGCCCGCTGCTGTTCGAGTGCTTGCGCGTGCCGGCGCCTTACGCCTACCGCTGGCCCACCGGCCCCAAGCATTGCCTGGAAGCGGCGGCGCTGGCTGCCGAGTCGATGATCCATGGGCGGCGAGATGAGATCGCCGCGATGGTGCTCGAGCCCCTGGTGATGGGCGCAGCCGGCATGATCACGCACCCGCCGGGATACCTGAGACGCATCGCCCGGGCCTGCAAGGAGAACGGCGTCCTGCTCATCTGCGACGAGGTGGCGACCGGGTTCGGCCGAACCGGAACGCTTTTCGCTTGTGAGCAGGAAGAGGTGGTGCCCGATTTCCTCTGTCTCGCGAAAGGGCTGACCGGCGGTTACCTGCCGCTCGCGGCCACCCTGACCACAGATGCGGTGTACGAGAGCTTCCTCGGCCCGTTCGAGTCGAAGCGGACCTTCTTCCACGGCCACAGCTACACCGGCAACCCGCTGGCCTGTGCCGCGGCGCTTGCCTCGCTGCGGCTGTTCGACGAGGATCTCACGCTCGATCACGCGCGTGCGATGGGCGAGCGGCTCGCGGAAGGGCTGGCGTCGGTGTCCGAGCTCAAGCACGTTGGCGACGTGCGCCAGCGCGGGCTGATGATCGGCATCGAGCTGGTGAAGGACCGCAAGTCGAAGGAAGAGTTTTCCTATGCCGATCGCATGGGACACAAGGTCGCTCTGGCAGGGCGCCGCCGCGAGGTGATGCTGCGACCGCTCGGCAACGTGGTGGTCCTGATGCCGCCCCTCTCGATCAAGCCGTCGGAAGTCGACTTCCTGGTGGACGGCGTGCGCGAGTCGATCCGCGAGGCGACCGAGTGAAGGGCTTTTTCGTCGCCGGCACCGACACTGGCGTCGGAAAGACCGAGATCGGCAGAGCGCTCTGCGCCGCGCTCGCCGCCAAGGGCCTGCATCCGGTCGCGCTCAAGCCGGTGGAGACCGGCTGCGAGCCCGATCGCCCCGCGGATGCCCTGGCGTTGCGCGAGGCCTGCGGCAGCTCGCAGACGCTCGACCAGGTCTGCCCTTATCGATTCCGGATGCCGGCGGCGCCGATCGTGGCGGCGGAGGCCGAGGGCAAACAGATCGACCTCCTGCTCATCGAGGAGATCGTCGGTCGCGCCAGCACGCCCATCGTGGTCGAGGCCGCGGGAGGCTTGTTGGTCCCGCTGGCTCGCGTCCCGATTTCCCTGGACCAGACGGATCCGCCGGATCGGGCGCCCGCCCACGCCCTGGTGACGAACCTGGACCTGGCGGATCGATTGCGGCTTCCCGTGGTGCTGGTTGCCCGCGCCGGGCTGGGGACCCTGAACCACTGCGCGCTCAGCGTGGACGCGCTCGATCGGCGCGGAATCCCCGTCGCCGCGGTGGTGCTGAACCGCACCGTGTCCGAGGACGATCCCAGCGTGGCGTCGAACGCGCGCTGGGTCGCGGATCTCACCGGCGCGCAGGTCCTGGGCCCCGGCCCGTTCGTCGCCGACGCGGCCGCCCGCCCCGCGGCGCTCGCCGAGCTCGTCGGTCGCATCCTGGCTTGAGGACAGCGCTAGCGTTTCCAATTTGACACCCTCCCGGCCCGCCGCTAGATTCCGCGCCCGCTGAATGAATGGCCATTCAGTTTTCCTTCGGAGCCGCCCGATGCCCGATCACACGCCGAAGTCCTTCTTCGAGGAGAAGATCGCGCAAAAGCTGAAGGACAAGCCCGAGACGTCGAAGGCGGTGAACTCGATCTATGAGTTCAACATCACCGGCGACAACGGCGGCGTGTGGACGGTGGACCTCACCAGGGAGCCCGGCAGCGTCCTGGCCGGCTCGACCGGCAACGCGAAATGCACGGTGACCTGCGCGTCCGGCGACTTCATGAACATCGTCTCGGGGAAGATGAACCCGCAGATGGCGTTCATGAGCGGGAAGCTGAAGATCAAGGGCGACATGGGGCTCGCCATGAAGCTGCAGAAGGTGATTGGGTAAGCCGCTCCAGGGGGTTCGTGTCCTCGATCTGTCCCGGCTCCTCCCGGGACCGTACGCCTCGCTCGTGCTGTCCGATCTGGGCGCGGACGTGGTGAAGGTGGAGGACCCGGATCCGGGCGATTACCTGCGCGAGCTCTCCCCGGGGATGTTCGCGGCGCTGAACCGCGGGAAGAGGTCCATCGTTTTGGACCTGAAGACAGCCGACGGCGCCTCGCAACTCCGGCGTCTCTGCGAGCGCGCCGACGTGCTGGTGGAGAGCTTCCGGCCCGGCGTGTTGGAGCGGCTCGGGTTTTCGGACCTGCTCGCGAATCCGGGGCGGCTGGTGATCTGTCGCATCAGCGGGTTCGGGCAGACTGGCCCTTGGCGCGATCGGGCCGGGCACGACATCGGCTATGCGGCGCTGGCGGGGGTGGTCGCGCGGAATCGCGGCGTTCCGGCAGTGCAATTGGGCGATCTCTTTGGCGGCGCGCAGGGGGCGGTGATCGGGGTGCTCGCCGGGTTGCTGGAGCGGGCTCGGACAGGGCGCGGACGGGTCGTGGACGTCGCGATGACGGAAGGGGTGACCGGATTGCTGCTGCCGCACCTCGGCGAGCTGCCGGACACGCCGGAGAACACGCTCGATGGATCGCGGCCGTGTTACCGCGTCTACGCGTGCAAAGACGGCGGCGCGTTTGCGCTGGGCGCGCTCGAGCCGAAGTTCTGGCAGCGGTTCTGCGAGGCGGTGGCGCAGCTGGAGTGGGCGGATCGAGGGTTCGACGCGTCGCTCGCACCGGCCGTGGACGCTCTGTTCGCGACCCGGACGCGCGAGGAATGGGACGCGCTTCTGCGGCCGGCGGACTGCTGCGGCGAGCCGGTGCTGGAGCCCCGTGAGCTGCGCGGTCATCCGGTGTTCGCGGAGCTCTTCGCCGGCGACCTGCCGCGCACCTTCCCGGCGCTGGTCGAAACCGCGGATCTTCCGCGCGGGCCGGCTCCGTCGCGTGGCCAGCACACGGCGGAAGTCCTGCGCGAGTGGAGTAGTTCAACCGGTTGAACTGCTTGCTCTACTGCCGGTCGCGCGCCCGGTGCGTGCCTTTGTCGCGCCCGATGGCGATTCTGGCGCCCGAGGAGGACACACACATGGCGAAACTGACGTCGGCCGCCTTGGCGGCCCACGAGCTTGGACTTGCGGCAACCTTCGGCGGCATCCTGTTCGGTGAGACGGGCCTGGGGAAATCGGTGAAGGTGCTCCCCAACCAGACCGATCGGTCGCGCGTGATCGAGCAGGCCTGGAAGACCTACTCGGTGCCGAGCACCATCGGCCTGCTCACGGCCGCCGCCACCTGGTTCATTGGCCGCACCGCCTTCTCGGGCCGCTTCATGGGCCGGAAGATGCGGCGGCTGATTCTCGCCAAGGACCTGGCGCTCGGCGTGACGCTGGCCTCCGGCCTGGCCGCGCAGGTCGTCGGCCGCAAGCTGTCGCAGGAGCAGCCGTACCCGGTGGAGACGAACGGCAGGCCGGCCGAGGACGCGTCTGAGCAGGTGGTGAGGTTGAGCCGGCTGGCGAGGGTGCTCGGTTTCCTCGAGTTGATCGGCGCCGGGACTACGCTGGTGCTGACCTCCGCGCTGAACTTCCGGGGGCAGCGGAATCCGACCTGGAACGTCATCGCGCGCGCCCTGCCGTAGCGGTGCCCGTAGCGGTTGACAAGGGGAGCCGGCGAGTCTATACGACGCACCCCATCTGACGCGGGGTGGAGCAGTCCGGTAGCTCGTCGGGCTCATAACCCGAAGGTCGCAGGTTCAAATCCTGCCCCCGCAACCAAAAACCTCAGGCCCTACAGGCGCTTTGCCTGTGGGGCCTGCGCGTTTTCGGGCTCGGGCAGCGACCCGAAGGTCGCAGGTTTGCAAGCCGTATCAAAGGCTCGGCGACGGATCGAGAAGTTTCCACTGCTTACGTCCGTCCCAGCTCGCGCGGACCCTGTGCCTACTCGACATGTGCTGACCAAGGGCTGACCAAATTGCGGCGCTCCGCATGTCCTCTTGCGCGGGCACGTTGTCTTCATCGAGCAATCCGAAGACACGATACGAGTCGTCAGCGCGAGACGCGTCACGTCCCACGCAAGGAAGCGCTATGAAGAAGGCGACTGGTAAGAAGCCTCGCGGCCCATCCCGCGCGTCGCTGCGCGAGATGCCCGAGGTGAACTTCGACAAGGCCAAGGCCCGTCGCAATCCGTACGCCCTCGAATCGCGGAGGAGGGATCTCCATCCACGTTGGTCGGGGCGGTGCGCTGCGAGACGTCGAGCCCGAGTTTGAGCAACTCGCCGTGAATGCGTGGCGCGCCCCAGAGCGGATTCGCGAGCGCCATGGTGCGCACGAGATCCGCAAGCTCCGAGTCGATCGGCGGTCGACCCGTTCGCCCGCGGCGGGACTTCCAGGCCCAGAAGACGCGGAAGCCCTGCCGGTGCCAGCGAATCACGCTCTCGGGGCGAACGAGCTGGAGCGCCTTTTCGCCATCCGGCCCAATGGCTAGAGAGCCACACCCAGAGGAGACGATCGAGGCGCCCGAATTGCGGTCGCTTCGATCGACGGCGGAGCAGGGCAAGCTGTTGCCGGAGCGCCAGGTTCTCGAGCGTGAGGTCGGTGCGGGTTCTGAGCGCCGCGCGCAGGGCGCCTAACAGAGCGAGTACGAGGGGCATAGGCCTCATGGCTCGCACGCCGCTTGCCCATCGTCCAGCCTCGGGAGGGAGTTCTGGCAAACGACAGCCGGAGGCTTGACAGGTTTGCCCATACCCGTTAGTCTGAGTGAGTTGACTGACTTATGGGGCAAATATGGCTAGGACACATCTCGACAAACGATCGCGGCTGGTTGGTGCGGCCGTGGGCCTGGCGTACCAGAACGGGTTCGGCGCCACCTCGCTTGCCGACATCGCGCGCGAAGCCGAGGTTCCTCTGGGCAACGTCTATTACTACTTCAAGACCAAGGACGAGATTGGCGAGGCGATCGTCGAGGCAAGGCTAGCGCAGCTGTCCGCACAGCGGCAGCGATGGAGCGAAGCTGGATCGCCCAAGGATCGGCTTTGCGCCTGCGTTCAAGGCGTCTTCGAGAACAAGGATTTCCTGGCAGAGCACGGCTGCGCGGTCGGGACGTTTTGCTCCGAGCTCCACAAGGCGGGCGGCTCGGTCGCCACCAGAGCGACCGAGATCTTCGCTCAACACCTGGCCTGGAT
>Ga0209526_10000678_pt1 | contig 22289 bp, 19 predicted proteins | sample JacPinW_OM2H0_M1_FD_188566 | JGI IMG/M metagenome (GOLD analysis project Ga0209526, IMG submission 188566) | Forest soil microbial communities from Algoma, Ontario, Canada - Jack Pine, Ontario site 1_JW_OM2H0_M1 (SPAdes) (version 2) | ecosystem: Environmental > Terrestrial > Soil > Boreal... | reverse complement strand
TTCTACAACGACAACCTTGCGGACGACCGGCGCAACATCGCCGAGATCATCATTGCAAAGCACCGCAACGGACCGACGGGAAAACTCGAGCTGCTCTTCATCGACGAGCAAACGAAGTTTGCCAACCTCGACCGGGCACGCGGGAGATAGCGCATGGTCACCATCCTCGTGGGCGGCCAGTGGGGCGACGAGGGGAAGGGCAAGATCATCGACCTTCTCTCGGAAAACGCGAACATGGTCATCCGCTCCCAGGGTGGCAACAATGCGGGACATACCGTCGTCAATGCCGGCCAGGAATTTCGGTTCCACCTGATCCCGTCCGGCATTCTCTATCCCAGCACGACCTGCGTCATTGGCAACGGCGTGGTCCTCGATCCACGCGTCTTGCTCGAAGAGATGGAGCAGGTTCGCTCGCGCGGCATCAGCATCGACCGGCTCGTCATTTCCGACCGCGCCCACCTGATCATGCCCTGGCACCCGATCCTCGACAAGCTCGAGGAGGAGCAGCGCGGCGATGATCGCCTGGGCACGACGTGGCGGGGCATCGGTCCCGCGTATGCCGACAAGATCCGGCGGATCGGCTTCCGCGCCGGCGATCTACTGAAGCCGCGCTTCCTGGAGAAGAAGCTCGGGTTCGTGCTGAACAAGATCAAGAATCCGATCCTGCAACAGCTCTACCACGTGCCCCCATTGGATCCGCAGGCAGTGCTCGCCGAGTACACCGCATACGGTGAGCGCCTTGGCCCTCACATCAAAGATATCTTCCCGATCGTCCAGGGGGCCTTGACGCGGCGCGATCGGGTCCTACTGGAGGGCGCACAGGGCAGCATGCTGGACCTCGACTTCGGCACCTATCCCTACGTGACCTCATCCTCGCCCACGGCGGGAGGCGCACTGACCGGCTCCGGCATCCCGCCCACCGCCGTCGACCTGACGATGGGCGTCTTCAAGGCCTATACCACCCGGGTCGGGTACGGACCGATGCCGACCGAGCTGAACAACGCGCTGGGCGAGCAGATCCGGGAAATCGGGGTCGAGTACGGCACGACGACGGGGCGGCCCCGCCGCGTCGGATGGTTCGATGCCGTGGTGGCCCGCTACAGCGTGGCGCTGAATGGGATCGGCTCGATCGCTCTGACCAAGTTGGACGTCCTCGGAGAGTTCGATCCGATCCGGATTTGCACGGGATACCTGAACAAGGGCGAGTTGCAGTCGTTTCCAATGTCGAACATCAGCCACCTCAAGCACGCGGAGCCGGTCTACGAGACGCTGCCCGGGTGGCGCTCGTCGATCGCCGACGTGCGCCGACCCGATGACCTGCCCAAGGCCGCCCGCCGCTACATCGACCGGCTCGCAGAGCTCAGTGGCGCCCCCATCGACATTGTGTCGGTCGGGCCCTCCCGCGACCAGACCATCTGGATGCAGGGTGGGCCAGAAAACCTAGCGGTGCGTCAGCAGCAGGAAGGCCAACCCAGCCACCGCTAGATACCAGAGCAGTGAGAGGCCGGTCAGCAAGAGCCGCGTGGGGCGATTGAGCGAGCTCGTGGTCCAGGTCAGGATAAGCCCAACGGGATTGATGATCGCCAGGGCGAGGCCAATGGCGAGCGGGCTGCGGATGCCGCCGCGCACTGGCCCGCCTCGGGTGGCGGCACGACGCATCTGTCGCACGAGATCGGTGGAATCCGTTTGCATGTCGAAGGACCGGACCGGGCGGGGGTTCGCGGCGCGACTGTAAGCCGTTGCCACCGGCGACATCGCCATCACGGGCTGACGCGCCTCCTGGCGCGCCGGCGCCCATAGTCGATGCGGGTCTGGCGGTTCGCCAGACTCGACGGTGAGGGTGCGCAGCGGCGCGGTCCGGCTCGGCATTCGAATGCGACCCCGCATGAAATCCTGGACTCGTAACGCGAGGGTCGCCACGACGCCGACCAGCAGCAGCCCTTGCCACGCGGCCTGCTGTCCCTCGCCGTACCAGCGCAGGATCATCGTGGCCATCCCCGCGGCGAAGCCGAAGGCGAACGTGAAGCGCTCCGGGATCACCACGCGGCGGCGATCGGCGGCAATATAGCCGGCGATGAAGAGCGACGGTCCCGAGGCGAGCTGGAAGCCGAGGTCCGACCGGATTACAAGGGCCAGTGCGGCGACACCGCACAAGAACCCGGTCACGACCCCAAGGGAAATCTTTCGCGTGTACCAGAGATAGGTGACGCCGACGAGGACGGCGCCGGCCGAGGTGACGCCGATCGGTCCGGAGACATTGCCGACGTACAGCTTGACCGGGTCGATGACGAGTTGCAGCTTGTACCAGAGTGTCAGCGGATCGTCGAGATGCCGCCCATCGAAAGGGTTGACGTACCCGAACCCGAGCTGACGCTGGATCAAGAACAAGATGCCGAAGACGATCAGGGCCGGATGCAGCATGACGCGCTGCAGTTGCGGCCAGAGGACCGTATCAATCAGGATGAAAACGATAACCATCGTGGCTGCGACCCAGGCGGGCGTCCGTGGTGGAAAGAAGCAGGCGACCAGGATGCTCGCCACCAGCGGATGCGTTGCCTTGAAGCCGATCCACGCAGGAAGCCCGAAGGTGAGGCGCGCAAGCTGCAGCGCGAGCAGGCACACGATGCCTGAGAGAAACGAGATCGCGAAGAGCAGGAGGGCGTCCTGGAGGAAAAAGAGGATGCCGGCGATCACCAGCGGCAGGAGGGCGAGTGCGTACGCGAGGTCGTAGTTGAGCTGCTCCGGCTGGACCAGGAGCAGCTGCGGGACACCATGCAGCGCTCGCCAGAGCTGTCGCACGTCGAGCATTGTAGTCGAGCTTCGGGCGAATTTGGCCCAGACTTGGACGCTCGGTCCAAAGTGGCGGTGAAGATGCAGCGAAGAACGTCTGCTATCCTTACTCCGTTTTTCCGGGCACCCACGTAACATTTTCGCGCCGCATTACGCTGCTTACGCCCATCACGCTGGCCGCATGGTTGCTCGCCACCGTTGTCGCCGTCTCTGCGGCGGATGCCCGCTGGACGTCGACCGGTGCCCAGCAACCGGGGTCGCCGGATCGTCCCGTCTGGTCGATCGCGGTCTCACCAACGCATCCGGCGGTGTTGCTCGCCGCAACCCAGGGCCGCGGCGTGCTGCGCAGCACGGACTCCGGCACGACCTGGACCTCAGCGATCGTGGGCGTCGATGGCGCGTGGGTGGTGCGATTCGACCCGCAACAGCCGGCGACGGCTTACGCAGGCACACAGACCGCTGGACTTTACAAGTCGCTCGACGAAGGGAAGACCTGGACGGCGCAGAGCCAGGGACTCAACAACATGGACGTCCGGTCGATCGCGTTCGGCACTGGCCTGGTCGTCGCCGGGACTGCCCAGGGGGTCTACTACTCGAGTGACGGCACCGGCTCCTGGCATGCTCTTGGCCTCGACACCCAGTCCATCGCCGCGGTCGGCGTGCTCCCCAACACCAACGGGTTTACGCTCTTCGCGGGGATCGACAACGGCCCGGTCGGCGCCGGGTTCTTGATGAAAAGCGAGGGACTGGCCGGCAGCTGGGCGGTCGTCAAAGGCAGCTTTCCCGCCGACGCCGTGGTCGCCTCGCTGGCGGTGGCGTCGGCTCCATCGGGTGGCAGCGATCCACCGGTCCTCGCGGGCACCTCGCAGGGTCTGTTCCGCAGCGACGATCGAGGTGTGACCTGGAGTGCGTTAGCCGGCCTGCCGTCGACCGACTTCAATATGGCCCTCTTCAACCCGGCAAACCCTGATCAGATCTATGTCGGTAGCGACGGCGACCAGGGCAACGGCGGCGTTTTCCGGTCACTCGATCGCGGCGCCAGCTGGGGCACCTTCGGCGCCGGTCTCCCGGCGAAGCCCCGCGTTACGGCGCTCGCGCTCCAGCCGCTCAACCCGGCCCAGGTGGTCGCTGCCACCTGGAACCCGACGGATGGCTCGGCTGGAGCGTATCGGATCGAAGACCCCGCTGCAACCCTGGCGGGGGTGACCCCCACGGCTGCGCCTTCCGCCAGCGGCCGGGCCTCTGCCACGCCGCGAGCCAGCGCCCCAACCCCGGCACCGGTTCGGCGGTCGACCAGTTCGCCGGCCTACGCGACCTACGCTCTCGCTGTGGCAGTGCTCGTTGCCCTCGGCGCGGTCATCCTGGCCCGGCGCTGGCGGATGCGGCGCGAGGACCGACGCATTTACCGGCCGTGACCCAGCGTCACAAGCAGGTCTCCACCGTTAACCATCTCTTCACCGGTTCAGGCTGGCGGTTGGCGATCTCCGCCGCTACCCTCATGGCTACGGCCCGTCGAAGGCGGGCTCAGGAGGTCGATCGCGCGTGCTCACGACCCGGTCGAGGCGAGTCCTGACGATGGACTCCGCTGAGGCGACGCTGCGGACGCTGGGCCTGGAGTTGCCTACGCCGCCCAAGGCGCTCGCTTCGTACGTCCCCGTCCAGCAGGTCGGCGAGCTCCTCTATACCTCCGGCGTGATCCCCAGCTGGAACGGCGACGTCCAGTTCCGCGGCGTCGTGGGCGCCGATGTGAGCATCAAGGACGCCGCTCGCGCCGCGGAGATCTGTGCTCTCAACATCATGGCGCTGGTTCGGCAGCACGCTGGCTCGCTCGACCGAGTCGAGCAGTTCATTCAGCTCAGCGGGTTCGTCCGCTCCGCGCCCGGTTTCGAAGAGCAGCCGAAGGTGCTCAATGGCGCCTCAGACCTGATCTACAAGGTGTTCGGGGAGCGCGGGCGTCACACCCGGCAGGCGCTGGGAACCAGCGAGTTGCCGCTCGGCGTCCCGGTCGAGATCTCGGCGATCATCCGCCTGAGGCCCTAAGCCGCGAGCGGCAGCCACGCCGTGAACGTGGCCCCCTGGCCAGGCTCACTGGAGGCGTCGATGGTGCCCTGGTGCGCCTCGACGATCGACCTGGCAATCGCCAGGCCGAGCCCCGAACCCCCCGTTGAGCGGTCGCGCGCCTTCTCCCCGCGGTAGAAGCGCTCGAAGATGTGTGGGAGGTCCTGCCTCGAGATCCCTGGGCCCGTATCCTGGAGCCGGATAGCGGCTCGCCCGTTCGCCTGGAATACGCTCCAGTGCTGTTCGGCCCCGGGGGCGTACTTGAGGGCGTTCTGGGCCAGGTTGTTCACCACCTGCTTGAGCGCCTCGGGGTCGGCCTGCACCGTGACGCCCGGCTGCAGCTCGCGCGACTCGACCGCCCCTTTATCCCGCAGGCTCAACTCATCGAGCGCGCGATTCACGAACTGGTCGAGCACGACCGGCTGGCGGCTGGGCGCCCGGCCCGACTCGAAGCGGGTCAGCGTGAGCAGGTCGTTGACCAGCCGGGTCATCCGCGCGCTCTCCTGCTGCATGGCTGCGAGGGAGGTCTGGAGCGTCTCGGGGTCGACAACTTCGCGACGCCCCAGCACATCGATATAGCCGGCGATTGATGTCAACGGCGTGCGGAGCTCGTGCGAGGCGTCGGCGACGAAGTGGCGCATCTGCTCCTCCGACTGCCGCCGCACCTCGAAGGCCTGGTCGATGCCCGCCGCCATCTGGTTGAACGCGACCGCCAGCGCGCCGATTTCGTCGCTGGCCCTGGGCACCGTGACCCGCTGCTTGTAATCGCCCGCCGCCAGTTTCCCGGCGGTATCCGACATCTGCTTGAGGGGGCGGAGCGCGCGGCCGATGATCAGCGGGCTCAGCAGCAGGGCCAGCAGCAAGACCGAGAGCGACCCGATGACGGCGACCTCGCGGTCGAGGCTCAGGGTGCGGTCGATGTCGTCGGTGGCGATCGAAAGTTGGGCCAGCGCGATCGCCTTGGTGCCGCTGCGGATGACATTCAGCACGACGAGCGAGGTCGAGCCGTCGGCGGCGGTCGCCATGTAGTAGGCCTTCGGCTTGTTGAGCGCGGCGGTCCGATACTCCTGGGTTGTCAGCGACGGCAGGTCCGGACTGGTGGCAAGCGTAGCCGGGGTGGACGCGATCAACCCGCCATTCGGTCCGATGATGGCGGCCGAGGTCCGTCGCGAGCGAAGCTCGTCACTGAACGTTTGGGACATGATGAGCGCGCGCACCACGGTGGCGGGCCGGCTTGCATTCTGTTTCTTAAAGGCCGTGAAGACCGCGTTGTACTCGCTGACCAGTACGTCGGCATTGCTTCGGAAGAGGACCTCGCGCGCGGCGAAGTACTGGGCGATCCCTCCGGCCAGCAGCAACACGGCCAGCAAGCCGAGGTAGAGGAACGTGAGTCGCCAGCGCAGCGATCGAATGCGGGCCATAGACTAGCCGCGCCCGCCGCGGCGCGACTGACGGCTCATGCCTTGATGCGGTACCCGACGCCCCGGACAGTCTGGATCAACTTGTGCTGCTCGTCGCCAAGCTTCTGGCGCAGGTACCGGATGTAGACCTCGACGTTGTTGGCGTCGCCGAAGAAGTTGTAGCCCCAGACCTGGTCGAGAATGCGGTCGCGGGCCAGGACCTGGTTGGGATGCATCATCAGCAGGCGCAGCAGGTCGAACTCGCGAGCCGAGAGCTCGATGGTGCGCCCATCCCGGCGCACCTCCCGCGTCATCTCGTCCATCGTGAGGTTTTGCACCTGGAGCTGCGGCCCAGCATTGGGATTTCGGCGCCGCATCACGGCCCGGATCCGCGCCAGCAGCTCGCCGAAGTCGAATGGCTTGACCAGGTAATCGTCGGCGCCAACCTCGAGGCCCTTGATCCGATCGGCGACCTCGTCCCTGGCCGAGAGAATGATCACGCCGGTGTCCTTGTTGCCGCGGATCGCCTCGGCGACTGCCAGGCCGTCAAGCTTGGGCATCATCACGTCCAGCACGACGACGTGCGGCTTGAACTCGCTGATCATGCGCAGCGCTGCCTGTCCGTCCGGCGCGCTCTGCACCTGGAAGCCCTCGTACTGCAGGCCCAAACGGATGAAGTCCACGATGCTGCGCTCGTCGTCGACGACGAGCACCCGCGGGCTGCGTGAGGGCGACACCTCGGGGGCCGTCTCTGCCATGTCGAGTCTCAATATAACGGCGGTTTTGGCGAAATCCCATCTTCTGACGCGCTTCTCAGGGCGGTTTAAGGAAGGCAGTTTGCGAGGCCTTGAGTAAGCTTTCCCGGTGCAGCCGGCTGACGCGCCACAGCGTCCACCTGTGACCCGACGGCGCGCGTGGCTCCTGCCGTCGCTGGTCGGCGGGTACCTGGCGGTCGTGACCCTTTTCATGGTCTTCGTCCTGCACCTCTCGGTCTCGCCCGAGCGCCTGCTGCTGTTGATGCTGATCGCGGCCTTGATCCTCGGACGGGCGAGGCTATTCCTCGCGGATTGGATCCCCTTTCTCGTCCTCTTCCTCTCCTACGAGTACCTGCGCGGCCTTGGCGGCAGGCTCGGCATGCCGATTCACGACGTGACCTCCCTCGAAAGGCTGATCAGTTTCGGGCAGATCCCCACCCTGGTCCTGCAGCAGGCGTTCTATCACGCGGGTCACGTGAGCTGGTACGACATCGCGGGCACGATGTTCTATTTCCTGCACTTCGCGTTTCCGCTCGGGCTCGGGTACCTCTTTTGGATCATCGACCGGCACACCTTTCTTCGATTCTCCCGAGCACTGATCGCGATGTCGTTCGCCGCCTTCGTCTTCTACCTGTTGCTGCCGGTCGCACCACCCTGGAAAGCCGTGCCGGGGGTCATCAAGATCATCGATCACACCCTGCCGAGCTTCACCGACCTCCCCGGCGTGCCGGTGCCGGCGACCATCTATCACTGGCTGACGCCCAACCAGTACGCCGCCATGCCCTCCTTACACGCGGCCTTCCCCTTCCTGGGCGCCCTGTTCGCCGTGCGCTTGTGGGGCCGCCGTGCATGGTTGACGCTGGCCTACACCGCCTGTGTCTGGCTCAGCATCGTTTACCTGGGCGAGCACTACATCATCGACATCATCGGCGGCGTCATCTTCGCCCTGCTCGTTTTCTTCGGTGAAGACGCGTTCACGACCTGGTGGCACAGGCGAGCTGTCAGGAGCGCCAGATCTTTTTCATGATGGCGCGGGCGAGCTTGTCGGGGTCGTGGTGGGTGGAAATCCGCGGGTTGACGACGTCGACGAGGACAGCATGGATGCTGCGCTGGTTGACTGTCGCCGGGTCGTAGACGACCCGCTTGATGCCGGCCGCCTGGGCCGACGACGGTAGCGGGAAGTTGTTGTTGCTGTTGATCACGACGAAGTCGAAGATGTTCGTCCCCAGGTGGCTCTCGATGGCCTTCAGGTGGTCGCTGACGCGGAAGTAGTCGGTCTCGCCCGGCTGGGTGGCGACATTGCAGATGAAGACCTTGATCGCGGGGGACGCCTTGAGTGCCTCCGCCATCCCATCGACGACCAGGTTGGGCAGGATGCTGGTGTAGAGGCTGCCCGGGCCAACCGTGATCATCTCGGCGTTGAGGATCGCCTCCTCGGCCTCGGGGTTGATGGTCGACTCGGGCTGCAGGAAGACCCGCTTGATGGCGGTGACGGTGGCCACCGCGCCGTTACCGTCGCTGCTGCCTTCGCCATTGCCGTTCGCATGGGGGATGCTCGACTCGCCGACCCGCGTCTCGCCGTCGGCCATCTCGGCGATCAGCGTCACGTCGCGCAGCGTCGACGGCACGATTTGCCCGCGGACGGCGAGGACGCGGCCGGATTCCCGGATGGCGTGCTCGAAGTCGCCGGTGATCTCGGCCATCGCCATGATGAACAGGTTGCCGAAGGAGTGGCCGTTCAGGCTGCCTTCCTTGAAGCGGTGCTGGAAGAGGGTCGTCATCAGGGGCTCGACGTCCGCCAGCGCGGTGATGCACTGCCGGAAGTCGCCGGGTGGCAGGATGCGGTATTCCTTGCGCAGGCGTCCCGAGCTCCCGCCGTCGTCCGCTACGGTGACGATCGCAGTCAAGTTGCCCGTGTACTTCTTCAGCCCACGAAGCAGGGTGGAGAGTCCGGTGCCGCCGCCCAGGGCCACCACCCGCGGGCCCTTTTGCAGGAAGCGGTAGTTGTAGATGATCTCGGAAAGGGCCCGGTCCCGGCCTGGCAGGAAGGGCCCGAGGACCGACTGGGTGAGCTTGTAAAGGGCGTACAGGATGATGCTGAGCCCCAGAGCGCCGAAGAGCGCCCCCCTGACGTATCGATTCAGGAACTGAAGGGTCAGGTAGTAGAAAATGTGCGGAAGGGCAACCCCAGAGCGGTATACATTCGCGAGCGCGTAGCCGATCCCCAGGCTGACGAGAACCATCCCGACCATGAGGAGGATCAGCCATCGCTTGACGTGGAGGCCGGGGGTGAACCAGCGCACCACCCGGGGGTTCATACGTAAGGGGGCCACCGGCGCCCCAAGCTTAGCACAGCATTTTTTGAACTCATTTCACGCCGATTTCGTTACGTCCATTGGATCCTATTCGGGCCCCCGGAAGCGGGCATATAATCGGCCCAGGGTCTTCGGGAGCGTCCTGGGCCCAGTTCACGCCGCCTGTTGACAGGGCAAAAGGAGGTCGTCGGCCGATGGCGATCAAGGCAGAAGGCGTCACCCGCGCATCCGAGGGGCGGCGAAAGGAGCAGGGGCAGTACTGGGTGTACCTCGACGGCGAGGTCAAGCGTTACGACGACGCCAGGGTGGGCTTGATGACCCACGCGCTGCAGTACGGAACCGGGGTCTTTGAGGGCATTCGTGGCTACTGGAGCCCCGAGCACGAGCAGCTTTTCATTCTCAAGCTGCGGGAACACTACCGCCGGATGCAGAACTCCGTGAAGGTGCTGAAGCTCAAGATCCCGATGAGCCTGGACGAGCTCTGCGAAACCACCATCGAGCTCATTCGTCGCAACAACTTCCGGCAGGACGTCTACATCCGACCCTTCGCCTTCAAGAGCTCCGAAGAGATCGGCGTCCGCCTTCATAACCTCAAGGATTCGTTCGCCATTTACGTCACGCCCTTTGGTAACTACGTCGAGGTCGACGGCGGCATCCGGTGCATGGTGTCGAGCTGGCGGCGCATCGACGATAACGTCGCCCCCGCTCGGGCCAAGATCACCGGCATCTACGTCAACTCCGCGCTCGCCAAGACCGAGGCGATGGAAAACGGGTTCGACGAGGCGATCATGCTGACCCAGGACGGCCACGTCTGCGAGGGCAGTGCCGAGAACATCTTCCTGCTCCGCGACGGCAAGGTCTATACCCCGCCCACCTCCGACAACATCCTGGAAGGCTTGACCCGGCTGGCGATGATCGAGCTCTTACGCAAGGAACTCGACATGGAGGTGGTGGAACGCTCTCTCGACCGCTCCGAGCTCTACATCGCCGATGAAATCTTCCTCTGCGGAACCGGCGCCCAGATCTCACCGGTGATCGATGTCGATCGCCGGCCGATCGGCGATGGGCAGGTCGGGCCGGTGGTCACTCAGCTCCAGAAGCTCTACTTCGACATCGTGCGAGGACGCAGCGCCAAGTACCGCAACTGGTTGACACCGGTCTACTGACCGCGACCATACCTCCGCTGGCGAGGCGCTGATGCGCATCGTCGTTGCGCCCAATGCCTTCAAAGGGTCGCTGTCCGCGCTCGAGGCGGCGACCGCGATCGGCGAAGGCATACGCATCGCGCTACCCGATGCGGACGTGGTCCTCGTCCCGATCGCAGACGGTGGTGACGGCACCGTCGACGCGCTGGTCGCGGCCACTCAGGGCGAGCGCCGCTCCCTCCGGGTTCGCGGGCCACGGGGTGATCCCGTTGACGCCGAGTTCGGGCTGATCGATGCGGGATCGACCGCGGTGATCGAAATGGCGAAGGCGGCCGGGCTGGCGCTGGTGCCGCCGGAAAAGCGTGATCCACGGATCACCACCACCTACGGCGTCGGGGAGCTGCTACAACACGCGTACGACGGAGGCGCGCGTCACTTCATCGTCGGCATCGGTGGCAGTGCGACCAACGACGGTGGTGGCGGCATGGCGCAGGCGCTCGGCTACCACCTGCTCGATGAAACCGGGCTCGAGCTGCCCCCCGGCGGGCTGGCCCTGAAGCGTTTGGCGCGGATCCACGTGGGGGGCGTGCACGCCAACTGGAAGGCGACGGAGGTCGAGGTTGCTTGCGACGTCACCAACCCGCTGACGGGGCCGCGCGGAGCGAGCGCCGTCTACGGCCCGCAGAAGGGCGCGACACCCGAGATGGTGGCGGAACTCGACGCCGCGCTCCATCACCTTGCGGAGATCATCCGCCGTGACCTCGGGGTCGACGTCGAGCAATTACCAGGTGCGGGTGCGGCCGGCGGCCTGGGAGCCGGGATGGTGGCTTTCTCAGGGGCGCGGCTCCGACCTGGCGCCGATTTGGTGATGAAGGCGCTGCATCTCGACGAGCGGCTGACCGGGGCGCAGCTCGTGGTCACCGGTGAGGGCCGCCTGGATTCGCAAACGGCGCGTTTCGGCAAAGGACCCGCCGCCGTCGCCCGCCACGCCAAAAATGCCGGCATCCCGGTGGTCGCAATCGGCGGAAGCGTCGTCGACGAGGCCGAGCTCCGGCTGCTCTTCGACGGACTCGAGGCGACCGCCGTCGAGCCCGCCACGCTCGATGAGGCGATCGCCCAGGCGCGGCCCCTCTTGGTGCGGGCGGCGACCCGCCTGATGTGGCTGGTGTTGACCGGCCGCCGCCTGCCGTAAGCGCTGGTCTGACCGCCTAAGATCGCAGCATGCCCCACCGCCACGATGACGAGTACCTCCATCGTCACGCCTTCGATGCGGCGCCCCATCGGCACCGCCTCATCGAGGTGATCGAGCATGCGCACGGTGCCCATGGCGACGATCGCCACAATCACACGCACATCATCATGACGGCTCCGGCTCAGCGGGCCGGCAAGGAACCGCAGCACCGCCATCGGCTGGAATCACCGTTCGAGCACGAACATCCGTCGGATAACCCACGCCACCGGCACCAGCTGGGCGAGATCGAGCACGAAGAACGGGATCGCCACTGGCATGGCGTGGAGATCACGGAAATCGAGATGACGGTCGAGCCCCCGAAACGCCTTCGCGATTAGTGTTTTCGGAAGCCGCCCTGGACGCGTCCGTCCATGAAGGAGATCTTGGGGTGTCGCACCTTCGACGTGAGGCGCCGCGTGACGACGCCGGTATTCAGCTGGACGATGACGTCGTTTCGCTGTAGATGCGGCGGGTTTGGATACCGTTCGGTGCAGGCGGGACAGGACTCGAGGTGCTGCGCCACCATCTTTCGTTGCTCCCGCCGCAGCGTTCCAGGGGGGAAATTATCGAGCAGGTAGGCGATCGTCGGGCAGCGCGTCTCCTCGGTCTGGGCCTTGCCCTCCATGAAGAGAAATTCCTCCTTGAAGCGGCGCCGGGCCCGGTGCAACAGGGTCTCCACCGCGCTCTCGGAAACCTTCATCTTGCGGGCGATGTTGGCGTAGCTCAGGCCCTGTAGCTCGCGGAGGGTCAGGACCAGCCGGTATTTCTCCGGTAAGCGGCGCGCAACCGACCAGACGGCGTCACGCAGCTCGCTGATTTCAAGCGCGACTTCCGGGCTCTTGCGAGCGTCGCCATCGGGCACCTGGAGGACGGAATCTTCGCTCTCTTCGTCGTCGATCTCCTGGGCTTCGGGGAACTTTTTGCGGCGGCGCAGCTCGTCGTAGCAGAGGTTGGTGGCGATCCGGTGGATCCAGGCCGAGAAGTTGAAGCTGTCGTTGATGCGGTGGATGGTGCGGAGGATCTGGAAGAAGGTCTCCTGGGTCAGGTCCTCGGCCAGCTGGCGGTCGCGCAACAGCCGGAACGTCAGACCGTAGATCGCCTTGTGGTACCGGCGGAAGAGCGTGTCGAAAGCGGCCACGTCGCCGCCGAGATAATCGCGTATGAGATCGAGATCCGAGGGCCCCTTGGCAACTCGCGTCACTATTTGTCTCCCACCCCGGACTCGGCAAAATCGTTCGACGAGAGGTTGCTCCCGCCGAGTCGCTGGCGAATCATAGCACCCAGTCTTGCGCCGATTGCACGACTCAGCGACGCAATTTCCAACTTTGTCACAGGGCCGCGATCTTTTCGCAGGAGTTCCGCAATCGGCTCGTTATAATGCCGCTGACGTCCAATACACGAGGGCCACAAATGGGCAGTCCGGGGGCTGGAAAAGCCACCACCGTCACCATCCGCTTTCTCGACGATGAGATCATGGAGGGCCAGGCCGGCGCCGTCAACCTGGACCAGCCGAACATCGAGCTCGAGATGCCTGACGAGGCAAGCAACAATGAGCGTGCGCTCATCCCATTGCCGTCGATCAAGCGCATCACGCTGACCGCCGGGTCACCGACTCCCGACGAGCAAACGCGCGCCGGCAAAAAGGTCGCCATCCGCTTTCTTGACGGTGAGGTGCTGCGGGGCTACCTCGACGGCGAGTTGCGGCACGCCACCCACGGAGTGACCATGCGCCTGATGACCGTAGAAAAGGATCGGATTGAAACCCTGGGCATCCCCTATACCGCCCTGAAGGCGCTTTTCTACTTGAAGACCTGGGACACCAGGCCGATGGAGTTCGACGGCACGAAAGATCGCCATCTGAGCAAGCGGCTTTCCTCGCCTCTCGTGGACCTGATCTCCAATATGGGTCAGCTGGAAAAGCTCCGCAAGCGGGGCACCATCACCGAGGGCGAATTCCAAAGGAAGCGCCGCAAGATCCTCGATAACATCTAACACGCGGCCCTCTCCACACCGGGGGCCGCTTAAATCCACGCCGGCCTTTCCACACCGGGGGCCGCTTAAAGCCACGCGGCCCTTTCCACACCGGGGGCCGCTTAAGGCCTCGGTCGTTGCCCTGGCGCTGCTGCCCCTGATCGGCGGCTGCAGCTCGCTGCCCCATGTCCCCGGGATTTCGCTCAGCGCCAGCCCTCCCGGGTCTCAGTATCAGCCGGAGGCCGCCCGGCACGAGGGCGGAACCCTGGTGGTTGGGGACTGGGAGAGCCCGACGAACTTTTCCCCGCTCTTCAACGAGGAGGTGCCCGCGGCGCAAGTCGACGCGCTCCTCTATGGCGGCCTGGTGAAGCTCGACAGCAGCCTGCAGCCCGTCGCCGATCTCGTTGAGCGCGTGCCAACGTTGCAAAACGGGGATGTGAGTTGGAATCGCTCCGCCGGCACGATGGACGTCTCCTACAAGCTGCGCTCCGGTTTGCGCTGGTCCGATGGGCAGCCGCTGACCTCCGACGACGTGGCGTTCACCTGGCGGCTGATCGTCAACCCGCAGGTCCAGGGAGTTCTCTCGCCGGACGGATACCGGGCGATCTCACATGTCGACATCCACGACGCGCAACGCTTCACGCTGCACTTCGATCGGATCTATCCGAAGTATCTCAACCTCTTTCCGGCGATCCTGCCTCAGCACCGCTTGGGCGGAATTGCTCCCGAGAAGCTGGGCGGCGACGCCTTCTGGGCCCGACCGGATGTCGTGAGCGGTCCCTTCAAGATCTCCGAAATGGTTCCGGACGACCACATCACGCTGATTCGCAACGACGCGTGGTCGCAGGGTCGGTCGGGCCGGCGGCCGCACCTCGACGCCATTGTCTACAAGCTGTACCCGGATTCGGGCCAGCTCATCGATGCGGCGCGCGCCGGCCAGGTGTCGCTGGCGCTGGAAATCCCGGATGAGCAGCTCGCGACTTTGGGCAACACAGGATCGGCAACGGTCCAACATCGATCCCAGCTGGCCTATGAGCAGGTCACCTTCAACCAGGCCGATCCGAATCCGGTGACCGGCCAGCCCCCGCTCTGGAAGAACGATCCCGCGCTCCTGCAGGCGCTGCGCACGGCCATCGACCGGCCGGCGATCGTCAAGAAATTCTTCCGCGACCAGGCGCAGCTCGCCGAGTCGCCCATCCCCAGTGCCCTTGCTGCATTTCATGACCCCAATGTCTCGCTCGTTTACGACCTGAGCGGCGCCACCCGATTGCTCGAAGGCGACGGCTGGGCGGTCGGTCCGGACGGCATCCGCAGCAAAGGGGGACGCCGCCTGAGCTTCCACCTGGTGACGGCGCTGGGCAGCACCTTGCGCAACGCCATCCGCGATCAGCTGATCGCTGACTGGCACAAACTCGGCGTCGAGGTGATCGCCACTGAGGCGCACCCGAGCGAGCTATTCAGCGGCTATGCCGAGGGCGGAGTGCTGGAGCGCGGCCAGTTCGAGGCCGGCTTGTGGACCTGGAGCATCGGTCCCGACCCTGACGGCGCCTACCCACTCGAGGTTTCATCACAGATCCCAACCGACCAGAACCAGGGGCTGGGCTCGAACTTCGGCCGCTTCAGCAATCCTGATCTCGATCGCAACCTCGATCGCGGCCGCGCCACGCTCGTGATGGTCGAGCGAGCCAAGGCCTACGCTGCGTTCGAGCGCGCCTACGCGCATCTGGGCTTCGAGCTACCGCTATTCGAACGGGTGCTCGTCGTCCTGGCGAGCCCGCACTTGCACAACTTGATGCCCAACCCCGCGCCCGATACCACGCTCTGGAACGCGGCCGACTGGTGGGTCGACTAGTTCCGCGTTGTTAGCAAACCTTAGAAAAGCCGGGGTTTCGTTGACCCTCTCGGCTGGGCGCCCGTAGAATGCGCCAAGCATCAGGGCCACCAGAGGTCATATGAAAGGAACCAGCCCACGCTGGTTGCGCCTGCTCGTGGTCGCAAGCGCCGGCACAGTACTGCTGGTTGCCTGCTCTCCGAGTTCGGGCACGACCACAACGTCGCCGAAGGCTGGCGGGAAGCTCACCGTCGCCTCGTGGCAGGAGCAGGACAGCCTGCTGGCCTGCAACATCACTGCGGCCGCATCGCATGCGTGCGCCTACATCAACCCGGCGATGGAAGGGCTGCTGACCGTCAAGGCCAACCAGGACCCGCTGCCCACCAATCCGAAGCTATCGGATTACTGGGTTCCCGAGCTGGCCATTGAGGTCCCTACGCTCGAAAACGGAGACGTGAAAGTCAGTGGCAACAAGATGGACGTGACCTGGAAATTGCGACACGGGGTCAAGTGGCACGACGGCGTGGCCTTCACCTCCAAGGATGTCAAGGCGACCTTCGACTTCTGGTGGCTCAAGTACCGCGACAAAAACCCGACGCCGCTGCTATCGACCAGCGGCTGGGACCAGGTGGGTAGCGTCGATCTGCCGGACGACTTCACCGCCATAATCCATTTCAACATCGTCTACGCCGCCTACCTAACGCTGGGAACCGGGCCGTACGGCGTCCTCCCCGAGCACTTGCTGCAGCAGGTCTGGGCCCAGACGGGGGATATCTCGCACGATAAGGTCACGGTCAGCATTCCAGGTGGCTACAGCGGGTCGGACACGCTCGACAAGGTCATGGTCGGCACGGGTCCCTTCATGTTCAAGGAGTGGGTGACCGGGGACCACCTGACGCTGGTGAGAAATCCCCACTGGTGGGGTGGTGGTGGCCGGCCTTACCTCAACGAGATCCGGGTGAAATTCGACGCCGACGCGAACACGGAGCTCAACGATCTGCGCACCAACACCGTGGACATGGCGCTGGACCTGCGGCCGTCGTTGCTGCCATCGCTCTCCAGGCAGAGCGATGTCACTACGGTGACGATCCTGGACAGTGCCGCTGAGCACCTCGACATCAACTTGCACAACACCTTCCTCAAGGACGTCGCCCTACGAAAGGCGATCCTGATGGCGATCGACCGGCAGCGGATCGTGGACACCTTGCTGCTCGGCCGGACGGTGGTGCCTCCCGACGCCTGGATGTGCATCCAGACCGGCGCCTGGTGCCTGGATCCGAACGCCAAACACACGCCGTTCGATCAGAAGGCGGCCAACGACCTGTTGAACAACGCCGGATACAAGCTCCAGACCTCCGGCCCTTGCAAGGGATTTCGCACCGACCCGCAGGGACGCTGCGTCCAACTGCACCTGATCACGACCACCCTGCCGCTGCGCGAAGAACAGGAAGTGGTGATCGCCTCCGACCTCGCGGGGATCGGGATCCAGATCATCAAGCCGTTCGCCAACGTCCCGGCGAGCCGGATGTTCGGCTCCTGCACCAGTGGCGGGATCATCTACAGCCACAACTTCGACCTCGCCATGTACACCAACAACTACAGCTACCCGGCGGAGCCTGATTCACTGGCGTACACCGCCTACCACAGCTCCCAGATCCCAACCGACGCCAATGGGTGCGCCGGGCAGAACACAACCTTTATGAGCGACCCGCAGCTCGACCAGGCGCTCGACCAGGCCCGGCTGTCGGTCAAGCTGTCGGATCGGAGGGACAAGTACATCGTTGCCCAGAGGCGGCTGGCCGACGTCATCCCCGAGATTCCGCTCTACCAGGCGGTCGACGTCGAGGCCTACACCAAGAAGCTGGGCGGCTACAAGGGCAACGAATTCTGGTGGATGAACCAATCCGCCGATTGGTACATCAGCCAGTAACGCGCAACCGGCGCGCTCAAGTCACCGTGTAACCAGGCCAATCGCTAGTCTTGTCGCTATGAAAGATCTGGCCGAGGCCGCGCTCAACGCGGCGCAGGTGAAGGGCGCCGGCTACGCGGACGTCCGCCTCGATGAACACGTACAGCAAGACATCATCGTCAAGAACGGGCAGCTGGCCGCCGTGTCCGACGATGCCAGCGAGGGGTTTGGCGTTCGCGTCCTTGTCGACGGCGCCTGGGGCTTCGCCGGCAGCGCCCGGCTCGACCGGGTTGAGGTCGAGGAGGTCGTCGATCGTGCCATCCGGATCGCTCGGGCGAGTGCCCGTGTTCGTTCGGTGCCGGTCGACCTGGGGCCACCCGTCACCTCCCGCGGCCGCTACCGGACGCCGCTCGAGCGTGACCCGTTCAGCGTGCCGCTCAGCGAAAAGGTCGACCTACTACTGCGAGCCGATGCGGCGATGGGCGCGGTCAAAGGCGTCGGCATTCGCGAGGGCTCGATGGAGTTCCTTCGGCAGCGGAAAGTGTTCGCGTCGACCGAGGGCGCCTTCATCGAACAGGAGCTCTACGAAAGCGGGGCGGGCATCGAGGCCACGGCGACCTCACCGGACGAGGTGCAGAACCGGTCATATCCGAATTCGTTCGGGCGGCACCAGGGCTCCGGGGGCTACGAGTACATCACCGCGCTGCAGCTCGATCGCCACGGAGGCCGGATCGCCGAAGAAGCCGTCGCGCTGCTGACCGCGCCACAATGCCCTAGTGGGGTCAAGACGCTCATTCTCGACGCCAGCCAGACGGCGCTGCAGATCCACGAGTCGTGCGGCCATCCAACGGAACTGGACCGCGTGTTTGGCATGGAGGCGGCCTATGCGGGAACCAGTTTCATGACGCCCGAGAAACTGAATCACCTCCAGTACGGCTCGCCCCAGGTGACGATCACGGCCGACGCCCTCACTCCGACCGGTCTCGGCACCTTCGGCTGGGACGACGAAGGCGTGCCCGCCCAGCAATCGTTCCTGATCAAAGAGGGTTTGTTCGTCGGCTACCTGACTTCACGGGAGACCGCGAGCGTTCTCGGCCAGCAGAGCAATGGCACGATGCGTGCCGACGGCTGGAACCGGATACCCCTCATTCGCATGACGAACGTCAACCTGCAGCCGGGCGACTCCTCGCTCGAGCGGATGATTGCCGAGACGAAAGACGGCGTCTACATGGAGACCAACCGCAGCTGGAGCATCGACGACAAGCGGCTCAATTTCCAGTTCGGCACCCAGCTGGCCTACGAGATCGTCAACGGCAAGCGGGGCCGGCTGGTCAAGAACGCGACCTATGCCGGCATCACACCGGAGTTCTGGAACTCCTGCGACGCGGTCGCCGGTCGCAATGAATGGTCCGTTTGGGGGCTGGCCAACTGCGGCAAAGGGCAGCCGCCGCAGACCGCGCACGTCGCGCACGGGGCGGCGCCGGCGCGCTTCCAGCACGTCAAGGTCGGCATCCTGAAATGAAAAGCATGGAAACCGCGCGACTGACCGAACAGGGTGAGATCAAGTCCTTCATCGACAAGTTGCTGCAGGCGTCGCCCGCGGCGCAGACCGAGGTCATGGTCACCGAGTGGGACAGTGCACTGACCCGCTTCGCCAACAACGGCATCCACCAGAACGTCGCCGAGCGCGACGTCAGCGTGCGGGTCAGGGTGGTCAAGGACGGCAAGACCGGGGTGGCCTCGATCAACCAGATGAACGAGAAGGCCGCGGCCGATGTCCTCAAGCGAGCCATCGCCATCGCCGACCTGCAGTCAAAAGGGGAGGTCGTGCCCATGCCGGGGCCGGGGAAAAGCCAGCCGGTCGAGGCCTGGTCGGACGCGACCGCCGCCGCGACGCCGGAGGAGCGCGCGGATTTCGTCGAGGCGATCTGCGCCAAAGCGAAACGAGCCGGGCTCAAGGCGTTCGGTGCGTTCAGCACCGGGGCCGAGCAGTTCGCCATTGCCAACTCGCTCGGTGTCTATCACCATCATCGCTCGACCGAAGCAACAATCAATTCCGTTGTCATGGGGGAGGCCGGCTCGGGCTATGCGGATCGCGGTGCCATCGACGTGAAGGACATCGATAAGAATGAGGTGGCCGACGAGGTCATCGACAAGGCGCAGCGCAACCAGAATGCCCAACCCATCGATCCGGGCGTCTACGAGGTCGTGCTCGAAGAGTACGCCGTGGCCGAGATGCTCGAGTTCATGAGCTTCACCGGGTTCAGCGCGCTCGCGGTGGAGGAAGATCGCAGCTTCATGCGGCTGGGCGAGCGCATCACGGGTGAGGGGATCACCATCTGGGATGATGGCCTCGACGCGTCAGGCCTTCCGGCGCCCTTCGATTTCGAAGGCGTGCCCAAGCAACATGTCGACCTGATCAAGAACGGTGTCGCCAGCGGTGTCGTGTACGACATGATGACGGCGACCCAAGAAGGCCGCCAGTCCACGGGCCATGGCCTGCCGGCGCCGAACACCGAAGGTCCATACGCCGTCAATCTCTTTATGCAGCCGGGCTCGGTCGCCAAGCCGGATCTCATCTCGGGCATCAAGCGCGGCATCTGGGTCACCCGGTTCTGGTACGTGCGCATCGTGCACCCGAAGCTGTCGATCATCACCGGGATGACTCGTGACGGTACGTTCCTCATAGAAAACGGCAAGGTCACACGACCGGTAAAAGATCTTCGCTTCACGCAGAGCATGTTGGAAGCGCTCGAGGGAACACTCGCGGCCGGCAAGACAACCAAGCTGCAGATCGGAGAGTTTATCGGCGCCTCGCGGGTGCCCGCACTTCACCTGAAGGCTTTTACGTTCACGAGTTGAGCCGTTTCCCGCTGATCGGCCTGCCTACGCTGGCGATCCCGCCAGGACCGAAGCCGCCGCGCTTCGGTATCAACCAGAGTTACGTGCGGGCCCTTACGGCGGCAGGCTGCGCGCCGGTGCTGATCCCGATCCTGGATGACGAGGATCGGCTGCGCGCGATCTACGACCGGCTCGATGGGATCGTCTTTCCGGGCGGCGCGGACGTCGCGCCCCAGGAGTACGGCGAGGAGCCGATCGACAACCTCAATGTCGTCGAGCCGTCGCGGGATCGGACCGAGCTGACGCTGGCGCGCTGGGCGTTTGCCGATGACCTGCCCACGCTCGGCATTTGCCGCGGTCAGCAGCTGCTGAACGTCGCCCTCGGTGGCAGCCTCTACCAGGACCTGCGCCACCAGGGCGTCACGACGGTCGAACATTCGGACGCCGACGGCCGGGCGCGGAATGCCCTGCTCCATCGGGTGCGCCTGGAACCATCCTCACGGCTGGCGCAGCTGATCGATGAGACCAGCATCGAGGTCAACAGCCTGCACCACCAGGCGGTCAAGGTCGTCGCCGCCCCGCTCAAGGCCACGGCGACGTCCGAAGACGGCGTGATTGAAGCACTCGAATCGGCGGATCGCCGCTTTCTCATCGCTGTCCAGTGGCACCCCGAGGAGATCGACGAGCTCCCATGGGTACGTCGGTTGTTCCAGGGCTTCGTCAGGGCAGCCCAGAGCACGACCTGAGCTAGCGACCGTCAACTCATCACCTGCTCCGGCTGATTGACGTCGCCCGGTTAGCTCTGGCTCGCCGCGTCCTTGAGCCAGGGGAGTGCGACCCCAAGCGGTCCGACTAGAACCGCAAACTGATCCGAATCTAAGTGTCGGCGCGCCGCGAGGCCGGTTGCCGCATCGCCGACGGCCCACCAGGTCGGACTCTGTGGTGGATCTCCCGCACGCTCCGCGGCGGCATCGAAGATCTCACGATAGGACTCGGCGCCGAGGGCGACCAGCGCCTGGTGGCGGGCGGCCTCAATGTTCGACTGCGATGTTGTCCAGGCCTGCTGCTGCCGCTTGCCGACCAGGGCTCTGGCCGGATCGCTGAGATCGAGCAATCCCTGGTAGAACCGATCTACCAGGGATCCGCTCGCTGTCGAATCGCCTTCCTTGACAAAGGCCCGGCTCATGCGAGCCCTGTTAGGCGGCCTGCGTGAGTGTCTCGCTCTTCGGTTCCAGGGCCCAGTCGAGCACCTGGCGGACGTCCTTGGCGAGGTGGATCGTCATTGCGTCTCGCACGCTCTGCGGCAGATCATCGAGGTCGGCCTCATTGCGATACGGCAGGATGACTTCGGTCAGCCCGGCGCGGTGCGCGGCCAGCAGCTTCTGCTTGACGCCGCCGATCGGCAGCACCTTGCCCTGCAGCGTGACCTCGCCGGTCATACCCACGGTCGGTCGCACCGGTCGCCCGCTGAACAGGCTGACCAGCGCTGTCACCATCGTGACGCCAGCCGACGGCCCGTCCTTCGGCACAGCGCCGGCCGGAACGTGGACGTGGATCGCCTTCTCTTCAAAGCCGGGCGCGATGCCGAGCTCGGTCGTGTGCGAGCGGACGTAGGACAGTCCGATCTGCGCCGACTCCTTCATCACGTCGCCCAGCTGGCCGGTGAGCGTGAGTCCCTTCTGGCCATCCATGGCGGCGGCCTCGATGAAGAGCACCTCGCCGCCGATGCCGGTCACGGCCAGGCCGGTCGCGACCCCCGGAACGGAGGTCCGCTCGGCGACTTCCTCATGGAACTTCGCCCGACCAAGGTAGGTCTTGACGTCGTCGCCAGTCACCTGGATCGGTGCGCTCGCCTTGCCGGCCTCGATCTGGGTTGCCACCTTGCGGAGCAGCCGCCCCAGCTCGCGTTCCAGGTTGCGCACGCCCGCTTCGCGCGTGTGCTCGACGATGATGCGCCGGATGGCGTCATCACTGACCGCCACCTCTTCGGCGGTGAGCCCATTGCGCTCCAGCTGGCGGCTGAGCAGATGCTCGCGCCCGATG
>Ga0209526_10000677_pt1 | contig 22289 bp, 23 predicted proteins | sample JacPinW_OM2H0_M1_FD_188566 | JGI IMG/M metagenome (GOLD analysis project Ga0209526, IMG submission 188566) | Forest soil microbial communities from Algoma, Ontario, Canada - Jack Pine, Ontario site 1_JW_OM2H0_M1 (SPAdes) (version 2) | ecosystem: Environmental > Terrestrial > Soil > Boreal... | reverse complement strand
GTTACAAGACGGCGATCTTCCTCGGCGCGGCGCGCGGCGCAGCCATTCTCGCCGCGGCGGAAAATGGGCTTCCCGTTTTCGAATATGCGCCAACGCGGATCAAACAGGCGACCGTCGGACGCGGCGGCGCGGGGAAAAATCAGGTCGCATTTATGGTGCGCGCACTTCTCGGTCTGACCGAAACACCGGATGCGGACGCGGCTGACGCGCTGGCGATCGGGCTCACACATTTGCGTTCGGCAGAAGCCGCGCGACTCGGCGTTCCCGGAGGAATCCAAATATGAGCGATGTCGATCTCAACGTGAAATGGCTCGGGCGAATGGAATTCGCCGAAGCGCTCGCCTTGCAGGAAGAGATTGTCGCGCGAAAACGCGCCGATCGTTCATCGCCCGATGGATTGTTACTCCTCGAACACGAACCGGTTTACACAATCGGCCGAACTCCCGATCAATCGAGTTTGCTCGGCGCGCTGCATTTGCCGCATCCGGTTTTCCCGATCAATCGCGGCGGGCAGGCTACTTATCACGGCCCCGGCCAGTTGATGGGCTACCCGATTGTCGATCTTCGCCGATGCGGCCAGGATCTGCATCGCTACTTGCGCTGGCTCGAGCAATTGCTAATCGAGCTCCTCGCCGGATACAAAATTTCGGCGACTCAACGCGACGGACTCACCGGCGTTTGGGTGGATGAACGCAAGATCGCGTCCATCGGCGTCGGCGTGCGCCATTGGGTCACGATGCACGGTTTCGCCCTGAATGTATGCGACGATCTCTCGCCTTTCGTACACATCGTGCCGTGCGGTATATCGAATGTGACGATGACTTCGATGGAAAAGGAGATCAGCAAATCATTTTCAGTTGTCGATGTTGCGGCCACGTTTGAAAAACTGGCGCAGTGCAGGATTTCTGATTTACGTGTTGATCAATCGCCCCAACCTGCAATTGCCTAACGAATGATCGATCTGGAAGACAGCGCTGGAGACATCATCGGCAAAGCGCAGCGCGGGTTGCGCATCGCCGACAGCGAACTGGCGAAGAAGGCCGGCGTTAGCGCGGATCAGCTCCGCGAGATTCGTGACGGCAAATCTGACGAAGCGGCGCTGCGCGCCGTTGCGCCAGCGCTGAATCTTGACGCCAATACGCTTGTCGATCTTGGCGCGGGCAAATGGAAACCGGAAAAGCTGGAAAATTTTGACGGGCTCACCCAATTCAACACGAGTTACGGCGGGATGCTGGTGAATTCGTATCTGGTCTGGGATCCGGAAACAAAGCATGCGGTTGCATTCGATACCGGCGCGGATTGTGCCGACATGCTGAAAATGGCGAGCAAGGAAAATCTGAGCGTGAAACTGATCTTGCTCACCCACGCGCATTCCGATCACGTGGCCGATTTGCCGCGGTTGCGCGAAGAAACCGGGGCAGCCGTTTTCGCGCCGGCGCAGGAAGCGGTTCCCGGCGCCGAAGCGATCGAGGAAGGAAAACGTTTTCGTGTTGGCAAGATCGACATCGAAGCTCGACTGACCTCCGGACATTCGCCCGGCGGGATGACTTTCGTCGTGAACGGTCTAGCCCGGCCGATTGCGATCGTCGGCGATTCGCTTTTCGCCGGCTCGATGGGCGGCGGCAGTATTTCCTACGAAGACGCGGTCCGAAATAATCTGGAGAAAATTCTGACGCTGCCCGACGAGACGATCATTTGTCCCGGCCACGGACCGATGACGACGGTAGGCGAAGAAAAATTACACAATACGTTTTTTGCGGCCAAGTTTCGGAAATGAACATTGGCTTCGTCGGCGTCGGGCGGATGGGCGCGAACATGGCTCGCCGATTGAAAGATCGGCATCTTCAGGTCACCGCGGTCCACGACACGAATCGCGCGGCTGCGACAGTGCTTGCTGCGGAGCTTGGTTGCGCGGCTGCTCAAGATTTGTCGGAAGTGACGGCAGAGTCAGACGTGATCTTCACTGTTGTTACGGACGACAACGCGATGCGCGAAGTTTTCACTGCGCGCGGTGACAACTTGCTGGTGAATGCACGCGGCAAATTGTTCATTAACTGCGCGACGATCTCACCGCAAGTTCATGTCGATGTTGAGAAGTTGGCGGCAAAGGCTGGAGCGCAAAGTTTGGAAGCGTGCATGGCCTCAAGCATCACGCAGGCGCGCGAGGGTTCGCTTTATTTAATGTGCGGCGGAAGCGAAGACGCGTTTCGAAAGGCCGAACCGATTCTGAAAGAGCTTGCGTCGACTGTGCGCTTCGTTGGCAAAGCTGGCGAAGCGGCAAAAGTCAAAGCGCTCGTCAACATGGTGATGAACATCAACACCGCGGGTCTGGCGGAAGGACTCGGACTTGGCGCCGCACTCGGCCTCGATTTGGAAATGCTGAGAAAGGTTTTCTCGCAAACCGGAGCGAACTCACGCGTGCTCGAGACGGATGGCGAAGACATGCAAAACCGCGAGCACAGTTGTTTCTTCTCCGGGGCGCACGCGGCGAAAGACAGCGGCATCGCGCTCGAACTTGCGCGGAGTCTCGGTCTTGATCTTCCGCTCGCCCGCGCAACCAAGGAACAGTATGACCGCATGATCGCGGAAGGTTTAGGCGAGCTGGATAAATCAGGAGTCGCCGAGCTGACCTTCAAAGATCGACATAAACATTCCGGCGATTACGTTTGAGCGCACAATCGTCGCGGCTGTGCTAAGTTTTCGCTCGAATGAGAACGGTCTGGCGCGTGTTTGGTTATTTGAAGCGGTATCCGTGGCTGGCGGCGGGCACCCTGACTTGCGCGATCGTCGGCACATTAATGGTGATCGTGTTTCCGGCGGTCACGAAACGCATCATCGACGACGTGGTTCGCCAGAATCATCCGGAGAAATTGCTGCCACTGGTTCTGGTCGCGGCGGCGGCTTTCCTCCTTCAGCATCTTTTCAATGCGCTGCGCCTTATTTTGAACAACACGTTCGAGCAGAAAGTGATCTTCGATCTGCGCAGCGATCTTTATTCGCACATTCAATTGTTGCCGCTGCGCTGGTTCGATAATCGCGCCACCGGCGATCTGATGACGCGCGTGATCGAAGACGTGAACTCGGTTGAGCGCGTGCTGATCGACGGGATCGAACAAGGCGTGGTCGCGATTCTGCAAGTGCTGATCGTTATCGGTGTGATGTTTTATTTTAACGCCAAGCTGGCGCTGCTCGCGCTCGTTCCGTTTCCTTTTCTGATCGCGGGCGCGCTGACCTACACGCTCACGGCGCATCGGCGGTATCGTTTGCAGCGGCGCGCGGCGTCGGCCATGAACGCGCTTTTGCACGACAATCTTTCCGGTATTCGCCAGATCAAAAGTTTCGTGCGCGAAAGGGAGGAGCACGGGCGCTTCAATAGGGTGAGCGACCAATTACGGCACGCCACGCTGGTGGTGATGCGGGTTTGGGCGATGTATAGCCCATCGATGTCGATGTTTGAGGCGGTCGGCGCGGTGATCGTGCTCGCGTTTGGCAGTCGCGCCGTGCTCACCGGCGCGATGCAACTTGGCGATCTGGTCGCGTTCTTGATGTTGACGGCGTTTTTGTACGATCCGATCAGCCGGTTGCATCAGCTCAACCAGCTTGTGCAAGCGGGACGCGCCGCTGGCGAGCGGGTGTTTGAAATTCTGGACGAACCGATCGAGCCCGGCTGGATCGACAAGCAAAGTCCGGCGCGCGTTTTGGGGGACATTCGCTACGAAAATGTCAGCTTCAGTTACGCGGAAGGACTTCCCGCGCTGCGCAATGTTTCGTTACACGCGCGACCGGGTGAAACCATTGCACTAGTCGGCGCAACCGGTGCGGGAAAATCCACGCTGGCGAGTTTGCTCGCGCGTTTTTACGAGCTGACCGAAGGCGAGATTCATATCGACGGAAAGCCGATCCGCGATTACGGCATTCGCGCGCTGCGGGAAAACATCGGTTTGGTCACTCAGGAAAGTTTTCTGTTCAACGGATCGATCCGAGAAAATTTGTTGATGGGTAAACCCAGCGCGAGCGATGCGGAATTGTGGCGCGCGGTCGATGCGGCCAATGCGCGCGAGTTCATCGAGCGCCTTCCGGATCAACTCGAAAGTATTGTGGGCGAGCGCGGCGTGAAATTGAGCGTGGGCGAAAAGCAACGTCTCTCCATTGCGCGTGCGCTCTTGAAGGACCCGCCGATTTTGATCCTGGATGAAGCGACTGCGAGCGTGGACACGGCGACAGAGCGATTGATCCAGGAAGCGCTGGAGCATTTAATGGCGAACCGGACATCGATCGTGATCGCGCACCGGCTTTCGACGATTGTTCGCGCCGACCAAATTCTTGTACTCGATCACGGCCGGGTCATTGAGCGCGGTACGCACGAGGAATTGATTGCCCGCGGCGGAAAATATACACGGCTGTGCGAGCAGAGTTTGCTCGAGACTTCGCCGCGCGAAGGGGTGGAGAAATCAGAGGAAGTAATCGAGCCGTCCGTTCTTTCTCCCGACGAACGATTGTCGATCTAATCGTCGGCGGTTCGGTCAGCGTTGTTGCTGCAAAAGCTCCAGATACTTTCGTTGGAGCTCCTTCCCTCGTTCACTCGCCCGAGGAAGATCCGGAGGGCGCAGGCGTCGGCGAAGCCGGAATCAAAATCGTTTGGCCGGCCTGCAACTTCAACGGGTTGTCTATGTGATTGTATTTCTGCAAATCGCTGACAGTCACGCCGTGCATTTTGGCGATTGAAGTCAGCGTTTCGCCACGGGCGACGATGTGCGTGTTCCCGTTGGAAGATTTCGCCGCCGGCTCGGCCGGAGCAGGCGTACTTGCCGACGTTGCAGTTGTCGATGTTGTGGGCGCGCCTTCGCCAATCATGACGCCGGGCCGCGTGTTGGCCAGCTGTTGTTGAAGTTTGAGAATCTGTTGCGAGAGAGTGTCGATCTTGGCGTTCTGTTCGTCGATTTTTTTGGCCAGGGCCTCGAGTTGCGCGGCGTCAGATGATGACTTCACCGGGGTCGGAGCAAACGTCTGCGCGGAAGAGATCGAACCGAAAAGCGCGGCGAGAAAAAAGGTGGCAAGCGTGGCCGCGGGAAAATTCATCGCCCCAGATTTTGACATCACCGGCTTTTTCTGGCAAGCGCCCTGGCAAAATCGCCGCCCAGCTTGCCTTTATGGCATTTCTCCTTAATTTTTTCACATGCCGGAGCGCGTGCAAAAGCCAGCCGATCCCGCTCCATGGGGTCCAAAGGAGGGAGATGGTGGCGGACCGCGCTCGCCGGACATCTCGCGACCGGACACGAAGGATCTTCTAAAAAAGATGCGCAAGGTCGATCCCAACCAATCGAAACGGTATCGCCAGCGCACGGGTCAATAATGGATCGATTGCCTGCGGCGTTTGACCAGAGCTTTTCTGGGGCGAGCGAGGATTTCCCCGCGCTCTTGCGGCGTAAAGGTTTGTTTCAGCGTGCGCCTGATCTGAACGCGTCCGATGGAGGCGGATCATTCGTTCCGACGGAATCGACCACCATTCTGGCATTCAAGTTTTCCGGCGGCGTATTGGTCGCGGGCGATCGGCGTGCGACGGCGGGGACGACCGTGGTTTACGATCGCGCGGATAAAGTTTTAGAGATAGATCGACGTTCGATCATGGCTATCGCGGGCGTGCCGGCCACGGCCTGGGAGATGGCGCGCGTCCTCGAGCATTCCTTCCAATATTTTCGGCGCACGCAATTGCAGGAGATGAGCGTGGATGGAAAAGTCCGCGCTCTTTCCAAACTGTTGCGGGACAACTTCGGTTTTGTCATGCAAGGCGTCGGGGTAGTTGTTCCAATTTTTGCGACCTACGATTCGAGCGCGAAACCAGCGGCGCGCCTTTATTTTTACGACGCCATGGGCGCGCAGTTCGAGGTGACCGATTATGCCGCGACCGGCTCGGGCTCGCCGGCCGTGCGCGGCATTCTTTATTACGAAAACAATTGGGGAGATAAACCGTTGCAGAAACTAAACGAGGACGAAGCGATCACGGTCGCGCTGCGCGCTCTCGACACCGCCGCCGAAGCGGACACATCCACTGGCGGCGTGGACCGAGGTGGGAAGATTTTCCCGCTTATTAAAACTGTTTCACGCGAGGGCATCACTACGCTTCCCGAAGAAAAGATCGCGCAAGTGTTCAAGCGGAGCGTCGCATGATTGAAGAGCCGTATCGCTGGGTAGAGGCAATCGCGAATCGCCGCGAGTATATCGAGACGCAGCTGGCCGCGGGCAGTCCGATTGTCGCGCTCGGTTATGACGACGGCATTTTATTTTTAACTGTCGGGCGGGCTCGGCAAAAACTTTTCGAGATTTACGACCGCATCGCAATGGGCGCGATTGGGCATCCCGGCGACATAGAGCGTTTGCGTATGGCCGCGATTGAACTGGCGAGCACGGAAGGTTTCACTCGCTCGGCGGCCGATGTGTCGCTCCGGCGCCTGGCGCATTATTCGCTCAGCCCGGTGTTGAAAAGCGCGTTCGAGCAAGTTTATGGCGCGCCTTTTCTGGCCCGGCTGCTGTTTGCCGAAGTCGGTCCCAAACCCGAAGAGGATTTGTTTCTCCGCGTGGAGTACGACGGCGCCATCGCCACGAACGGTGCGGCCGTCTCGCAGACGCGACAGCACTTCGCGGTTCTAAGCGCGACAAAGCCGTCCGCCGAGTTAATGGAATCGTTTTTGAAAAAGGAATACTCAACGAGCGCGACTTTTCCGGACACAATCAAAGCGGCGATTGATGCGTGGAGTGTTGGACATATGGCTCTGGGCGAAGACGGAACGAAAGAACTGCCGACGAGCGCCGCGATCAGCAAACATCGACAAGAACAACTCGCTGCTTCCGGAGTTGAGGCAGCGGTTCTGGAGCGCAATAGCCGAACAGCAATTCGTTATCGAGCGTTGTCGGATGGGGAAGTTCGCTCGTCGATCGGGGGTTAAGAACGGAAACCATGTTCCGAGGGCGATTACAATTTCGCGGGATCCAGAATGCAGTGGCCTGGCTCGGGTTGCTGTTGATGATTGCCTCCTTTGTCTGGTGGCAATTGCTGTTGCAACCGACGCCGCCGGCAGCTCCTGAGGCGGCGGTACCGGCACCGTTCACGGTCGTGGTTCTCGATCCCGGCCACGGTGGTCAGGATTCCGGAGCGATGTACGCCGGCGTACTCGAGAAAGATCTGACGCTGGAAATTGCGCAACGCGTCGACCGATTGTTGCAAGCGCAGGGTCTCGCCACGGTGCTGACGCGAGTCGGCGATAGTTATGTTTCTCTGGCCGATCGCGCTGCCGTCACCAATCGCGCGCGCGATTGCATTTTTGTGAGCATTCATTTTAACGAAGGAAACAAGAAGCTTTCGGGCGGCGTGGAAACGTATTACGCCGAACACCAGATCGCGCCAGTGGCCTCCGCCATTTCGTGGCTGCCTTTTCTGCAAACGGCGGCGCCAGCGGCGCCAAGCACAGAGAGCCAAAGTCTGGCTGGCTTTATTCAGGAGGCAATGGTGGCACGGACCCAGGCAGTCAATCGCGGGACAAAAGCGGGCCAATTTTTTGTGATCGCAAATGTCCGGGCGCCGGCAGTGTTGGTAGAAGGAGGATTTCTCTCGAGCAAAGAAGAAATGGCGAAACTGGCTAACGGAGATTATCGCGAGCAAATGGCCGAAGCCATTAGCGACGGAATCTTGCGTTATCGCGAGGTCTTAAAACAGCGCCAGCCGACTCTGGCTGTGACCGAGCCGAAGAGCTGAATAGGCCGGATAATAGAGCGTCAAAGTCAAAGCAACATCGACATGAAACTTCTAATCGCAGCCCTGGTCTTTTTGACATCGGTAGCATTGGTTCGAGCCGATCAAACAATCGAACGGGCGCAGCAAGCCCTGAAAGACCAAGGCTTTTATTACGGCGAAATTACAGGCGACAAAAATGCCGACACGACCGCTGCCATCCGGCGCTATCAAATTCGCAATGGGTTGCAAGTGAACGGAGATCTAAATGAGGAAACACTCCGCTCGCTTGAAAGAGTTTCTCCCTCGTCTTCGCCGGCGATTGCCAAGGCGTCCCCTTCGGTGGCTCCGGAGACGTCCGATTTGCGCGCCGACTCTTCACGCGAACCAGTCGTGCCTTCGAAACCGGCGCCGGAGGATTCTTTCAATGTGCTTCCACACGATCGACAACCTGTTCGACCCAATTCCGATGCGGCTGTTCCCGAAACAGCCGGCAATTTTGCGGGCACGCCCTACGAGATGGCGCCGCCGGAGGTACAGCGCAATGTCGTTATCTCCGCGCAAAATACATTGGCACGGCGCAACCTTTACCGGGGTGAAATCAATGGTCTAAATGGACCGGACCTGGAGTTTTCCCTGCGCGCCTATCAATCGCGGGTCGGACTTCCCGTCACCGGCCGGCTCGATTTAGAAACGTTGGCCGCCTTGGAACTTTTGCCTGGAGGCAACCAGCCGGTTTACACTCCGCGCCGTCGTGTCGGGCCGGAACGACCGGTGCGCGGCGAGTGGATTCACGAGTAGATGTCGATCTTGCGAGTCTTTCGGTAGCAACCGTTAAGGTTTTTCAGTTTCGAACTGCACGGATTGCAATTCGACGAAGACGGTGCCGACGAAAATCTGCGCCTCAATGCGCAACGGCAGCCGGTTGCTGTCATCGGAAACCCAGGCTGTGGCGCGGCGGAACTTCCGATGCGGTTCCAGCTCCATGTTCTTGCCGACTTTGTCCAGATGCAGGTCTACTTTGATGGCGTTGTAGCTGCCGGCACGAACTAAAACTTTTTCGTGGCCGAGCACCGTCACCGTGGCGAGATAAGCCGACGTCGCCGGATAAACGACGATTCGATAAACGCTCCGGTCCTTCAGCGGCTGACTTCGCAAATAAAGGAAAGCCGATTCCAGATCGAACAGATTCGGGAAATTGAATTCCTTCGTCTTGGTCGTTCCCGCACCGGGACCTTCCGTGCGGGCGCGTTTGACGCCTGAATTCGTAAACGCGAGCTGCGTGATCAGTTTTTTGAACCGATAAGCTTCGGTTTGTTTGCTCTCGATTGGGCAAAGCTTGTCTGCGTCGGCAACGGCGCGGTAGCTGGCATCCAGTTTCCACAGCGCTCGCACGAGGCCGATGGTGCGTCCGACGGCCTCGCCTTGGAAGCAATCGGGGGAGATTTTTTTGAAACGAATGTCGCCGGTCGCGGCGGTGAATCCGCTCCAGCCAAAATGATAGTTGGCCTGAAGCGGTCGAAGCTCGGGGAAATTACCGGGCGGATCTTTGCTGATGCTCGAACGCCAGTCGGCAGCGAGAGAAGCTGCCGGCGCCCAGGCAAACACGGAAAACAAGGCGACGATGGCCGGTGCGCAGCAACGTAGATGTCGATGTACGCCGCATGGCGCTGGCACCGGAAATCTTTTCTGGCCTCTAGGTCCCACGCCGTGTGCGCGCCTAAAGACAAACCGGTTGATGTGCGTGGTACGAAAAAAACACACGCGAGGTTTAGTCGCGTGTGTTTTCAAATAATCGAACTAAGAGTTAGGGCTTTCTCGGAGTAGGAGTAGCGGTCGCACTGCCGGTAGCGAGAGGGGCGGATACGCGACCCGGCTTATTCAGGACCGCAATCACGTCATTGGTAAAATCGACATTGTCGCGAGAATACATTAAGACCGGAACGCCGTTGAGGCTGTTGCCCGACTTATCGAAGACGACGTCGAGGCTGTTCGCTTTGACCTTTTCCATTACCACATCGGTAATCTCTTTCACGATGCCTTCGCGCATCCGCAAGGCCTGCTCCTGGAGCTGGCGCTCGCGCGTCTGACGAAACTCGTTGATCTCGCGCTCCATGTTTTTGATGTTCGAGATCTTGTCATCGCGCTCTTTGGCCTTTTGCGTCTTGGCGTCGGCGCTCAAAGCGGGGGCATCGAGTTGCTTGTTGAGGTTGTTAATTTCATCGAGCGCCTTTTTATAGGCGTCTGCGCGCTCGTCGTATTCTTTTTTGGCCTGGTTCTTGGCGTCGTTGATCTTGGCCTCCGCGTCTTTGGTTTTGCTGTATTCCCTAAATGCGCGGTTCATATCGATCGTGCCGATTTTTAAAGTGCCTTGAGCCTGAGCCGCGATTGGAACCACGAGCAAGGAAGCAAGGGTCAGAAAGAGGATTTTTTTCATAAACAGGGGTAAACAGGTCGTCGGAAACCCGTCAGATCGCAAGTAGCAAAATTCGTTCAAAATTGGTAGCCGACGCTGAAGTTAAGATGGCCGTGCGTGCCAAAGCCCGCGCTTTGAACAGGAATTCCATAATCGAGCCGCAGCGGACCAATCGGCAGATCGAGGCGGATTCCGACACCGAAGTCGGAGGCGATGTTATCAAAGGTACGGCGAGTGCCGGGCTGGATCATTTTGACAGTGGTTGGTACGCCGGAATTAAACGCAACAGTCGCAGCGCCGTCCGGGCCGCGCAGGATCGACTGTTTCTCCGAGCTGAAATCCCAAGCGTCGGGATTCACAAAACCGACATCGTAAAAAACCGCGCCCCGCGCTTTTTCGATGATTGGAAAAGTCAGTTCCACCGTGCCGCGCGCCATCGACTGGCCACCGATCGGCTGATTGTTGAAATCTTTTGGACTGATATCGCGGAAGTTGAAGCCGCGCAGATTGTTCGAACCGCCGAGATAAAGCCGGTCGAAGATCGGTACGTTCGCGACCTGATATGCAACTGGATAAATTGCAGGCATAGTGGCGTTGGGAAGGGGATTGCCATTGGCGTCCTTGGCTGTGCCACTCGTAAGAACTGTGTGCGATTCCGGTTTATCCCAAACGTCGACCGTCGCCGCTTCGGCGTTGAACAACAGGATCAGGTCACCCGGCAGCCGGAAATACTTGGAAGCTTCCAGGTCCCATCCGTAAATCTGCTCAGTTCCGCCGAGAGGCCCTCCTGCGACGTACGGCGTCAGTGAAATGCGCTCTCCACGCCGGGTAAGGAAGGGATTGTCTCGCCGGTCAAAAACGAGGCTGGTTATAATTTCGCTTTTGGTGGTGATACCTTCCTCTGCCCGGATCTCTGGCGAAACTCCCGTAATTACATTGAAGATTTCGAAGTTCGTTATCTGGTAGCCCAGTGTCATATACATGTACCAAAAGAGCGGCTTCCTTAATTCAATCGAGCCCCCGTAACTGCGCTGGTCGTAGACTGAGCTTAGGTAGCTCGCTTCGGTGTAAAAGGCCTGGCCGCCAAGTGACAGACGACGATCGAGAAAATACGGTTCGGTCAATGCAATAACGAAATCTTGTCGCTGCGTCCCGAGCTGGGCGCGCGCTCTGAACTTCTGACCCGCGCCAGTAAAACCCGGCCAGTTCATTAGATCGAAGTTGCCCTGAGTTAATTCCACGAAACCGACCAATGAATCGACCGTGCTAAAGCCGGCGCCGAAGTTGAGTGAGCCGGTCCGCTTCTCCTCCACTTGCACGACCAGATCTTTGCGGCCTTCCACGCCCGTGGTTTCCGGATAGGTCTCGACTTTTCCAAAGTAACCCAGGTTCTCGAGGCGTTTCTTGGTGGTCTCGACCCGCACCGTATTAAACACATCGCCGGGGGCGATGAGAATCTCACGGCGAATTACTTTATCCTTGGTGCGGGTATTGCCGATGATGTTGATCCGCTCCACAAACGAGCGCGAGCCTTCCTCGATTTTGTAGTGCACGTCGATGCGGCCGGAACCCGCCGGCGTGCCTTGCGGAAGCACGACAAGATCGACATATCCGCCGCTGCCATAGGCGTCGGCGATGGCTTTGGCGTCGTCATGCAAGCTTTTCGGCGAATAAACGCCGCCCTCTTTCATCTTCAGCAATGCGCGAATTTTTTGCTCGGTCGATTCTTTGTACCCGGAGATTGTGAGTTTGTTGACGTGATATTGAATACCTTCGGTGAGCGCGATCGTGATGATGAGCGGCCCCTTCTTGCGTTCTCTGCGAACCTCCTTCACCTCGGCATCGATGTAACCGTGGTTCTGATAAAACTCTTTGATGCCATCGAGATCTTGCTGCAGTTGCGCCTCATCCAGTCGTCCTGTTTTATCGATAAACGAAATGAGCGACTTGCCCCGCGTCTTCATCTGCTTGCGCAGGATTTTCTCGCTGAAGTGCTCGTTGCCTTCAAAGTGGATCCGGCTCACCGCGCCTTTTGTCCCCTCGTTAATTGTGTAAACCACGCGGGCCGTGCCGCGTTTCTCTTCGATCGGCTCGACCCGGAATTGCACGTCGATGTCCGTGAAACCCTTGCTCTGATACGTGTCGATTATTTTCTGGCGCGCTTTCTGCAGCTCATCTTCGTTTACCGGTGAATTAAGTTTGATCGCGATTTCCTTGCGGAGTTTCTTCGCTTTCACACGCTGCGCGCCGTCGATCACAATCTCGCGCACGACCGCCCGCGTCTGCACCGCCACGGTTACTTTTACGCCATCGCCCTCGGGTTGCGCGAAGATGCGCACGTTTTGGATTGAGCCGGTCTTATACAGGTTGCGAATGTCGTCCTCGACTGTTTGATCCGAGTAAGGTTGGCCGACCGCTGTCCGCATTTGTGCGAGAATGCGCTCTTTCGCGACCGTGGCCGGTCCGGAATATTGCACATCGATCGATCGGATGATCGGCGCTCCTCCTCCTTGCCCGCGCGTCGAAGCCGCGCCAAACAACGCGACCACGGACACGAGCAGAATTGCAAACGCGCCTCGCCCAATCGATCCCTGGAACTCTCTCATAAATTAGATGCCGAATCCCGCGGCAGCCAAAAAGCTGGCGCGGGACACGCGGGTATTAGTTAAGAAGAAGGCTATCGTCAAGGCGGGATTTTCCGTAAGGGTCGTAAGGCGCTTGTCCATAGACAACGTCCCTGGGCGTTCAGTTCAACAGTTCGTACCAGTTATTTCTGCGCCGCGGCTCGTAGCCAGCCTCGCGAATGAGCGATTCAATTCGCGCCGCGTCCAAACGAAATGTCGTGCCGGCGGCGCTGACCACGTTTTCCTCCATCATCACCGAACCGAAATCGTTTGCGCCGTATTTCAGCGCCACCTGACCGATGTCGGGGCCTTGCGTTACCCATGAGCTTTGGACGTTGTCGATGTTGTCCAAGAAGATTCGGGCCAAGGCCTGCATCCGCAGATATTCAGCCACGCCGGTCGGCTGTTTCACTTTCAATGCGGTGTGTTGTGGTTGAAATGTCCAGCAAATGAACGCGGTGAATCCGCCGCTCCGGTCCTGTTGGTCGCGGATCCGCTGTAAATGTTCCACTCGATCTTCAATCGTTTCCACGTGACCGAACATCATTGTCGCGCTCGATTTCAAACCGAGCTCGTGCGCCACCTGCATTACCTCCAGCCATTGCTCGGTGCCGATTTTCAGCGGTGAAATCTTTTTTCGCACCCGATCCACTAAAATTTCGCCGCCGCCGCCGGGAATTGATCCGAGCCCCGCATTTCTAAGTTCCGAAATCACTTCACGCAGCGGCATCCGGAACGTCTCCGCGAAATGCTGGAACTCCGGCGGACTGAACCCGTGAATGTTGATGTGCGGATATTTTTCCCGGATGTGTTGCAAAAGATCGACGTACCATTGGAACGGCAATTTCGGATGATGCCCGCCTTGCATCAGGATTTGAACACCGCCCGCTGCCGAAAGTTCGTCCAGTTTCTGGTCGATCTGCTCGAGCGAGAGAACGTAATGGTCTTCGTCTTTTTCCGTTCGGTAAAAAGCGCAGAACTTGCAGTAAACATTGCAAACGTTCGTGTAATTGATGTTGCGATCGACAATGTAAGTCACAATCTCACGCCCTCGGCCGTTGTAACTTTTCCCTTTCGCCAGATCGCGTCGCGCGTGGCCCAGCGCGCCAAGCTCTTCGAGCGGCAATCGATAAAGTTGCAGGGCTTCGTCCGGCGAGATTCGTTCGCCGGCCAGAACTTTTCCCGTCAACCCGTCTCCATTTAACGAAACCATTCCCTTCAATCTACCTGATCCGCGCCGCGCTTACGAGCGCTTTGGTAAAAGCTGGTTCTTCTCCAGGAACGCGGCGAGCGCCTGGTTGAATTCTCTCGGTTTTTCCATCATCACGAAATGCGACACGTTCTCCCACACCTGATAATCCAGTTTCGAGACGAGCTTGTGCGCGAACTGCTCATACTCGGCCGACCAGATCGGTTGTTTGGCCAGGATCATCAAAACTGGGATGTCGATCTTGTCCTCCTTCCACAACGCCGGCTCGGCCGTGGCTTCGAACTCGCTCACCGCCACATATTGCGGAGTGCGCATCATCAAACTCTTGATCCGGTCGCGCAATACTGCGTCTTTGATCGACTTTGTCATCCCGTCGATGAAATGGCCCGCCTTCTCCGGATAATTCTCGCCCCGCAATGGCGCGATGAACTTTTCCATGTTCGCGGCGTCCACGAACGGGCGCAATCCGCCTTCGACAATCACCAGCCCGCGCAGTTTCTCGGGAAACTTGCGATAGAATTGCCGGACCACCGGAGTGCCGTTGCTGTGGCCGGCTAAAATGACCGAGCTCACATTGGCATCGCGCAACACGGCATCGATTGCCCGAACATAAAGGTCCATCGTGTAATCGATGTGCGGTTTGTCGCTTTGTCCGTGTCCGGGCAAATCGATCGTGATCACGCGGATTTTCTCCGCCAGCGCCGCTGCTTGTTCGCTCCAGACAGTTTCATCACAACTCCAACCGTGGACAAAGAGGAGCGCAGCGTCGCCTTTGCCAAAGTTCGTGTAATGAACCTTCGCGCCGTCCAAATCGATCGAGCGCGAGTCGCTCACGATTGGCTGTGCAACGAGCGAAGTCGCAGACGCGAGCGTTGATAAAATTGCGACGAACTTCTTCACGCGCCGAGGCTAAATGATCGATCTGCGTTCCGCACGCACGATCGTGGGGGTGTAGAAGCGCGTGTCCTCACGCGCAGAAAATGCCTGTCCGGCTCGGACTGGATGCAACGTCACGTTGCTTCCGCACGCACCGAATCGCGTTTACAATTGGCCAATGCAAAAATCGATCGCGATCATCGGCGCTGGCGTATCAGGCCTGACTTGCGCCGTCCTTTTTGCCGAGCGCGGATATCGCACTGCGATTTTTGCCGAGGAAATCGGCCAGCGCACAACTTCCGGCGCAGCCGGCGCGCTTTGGTTTCCCTACGATGCCGGGCCGGCCGACAAAGTCATTCCGTGGGCGCTCGAGACCTACAAGGTACTTGTCGATCTTAGCCGCGATTTGCGCAGCGGAGTTTCGATGATTGAGCTGCGCCAGTTCTCGCGCACTCGCGAAATTCAGATTCCTGATTGGGCGCACTCGTTAGGCGCCTCTGTCATTCCAAGCGGAAATGCCGGTCCGGCTCGGACCGAGGAATCTCTTCCTATTTTGCGTTCTGGCTTCGCCCTCACCGTCCCACTCATGGACACCACCATCTATCTCGATTATCTCGCGGCGCGATTTCAAAAAGCCGGCGGCTCAATCAGCGAGCATGTTCGCTCCAAAAGGCTCGAAGATGTCGATCTTGCATTCGACCGGGTGCTCAACTGCGTCGGGATCGGTGCGCGTACTCTCGTTAACGATATCGATCTTGAGCCGCATCGCGGCCAGGTCGCAATCGTGCCGAAGATCGACAATCTCAACTGCGCGATCGTCTGCGACGATGCGCCTCTCATGTACGCGATTCCGCGTACGAACGATTGCGTCTTTGGCGGGACCAACGAAGTCAGCGACTGTCTCAATGTTGACCCTGCATCGACAACGCGCATCGTCGGCGAATGCAGCCGTGTTTTGAACATCGACAAAACGCGCGTTCTCACCGAACGCGTCGGTCTTCGCCCATTTCGCAAATCAGGCGTGCGCCTTGAACAAGAAAAACTCCACGACGGCCGCACGGTCATCCACAACTACGGCCACGGTGGTTCTGGCTTTACTCTTTCCTGGGGCTGCGCAGAAGAAGTTTTCCGGCTTTCGAGGCGGCAGGCTTGCGCCAACGGTTGATTCTCAAACGCAATCGCGAAGAATCTGTTCTTAACCCGCGCTCGCGTCTTCGCGTCCAGAACGCATGCGCCCATCATGGTCATCAACACTGCGGTGGTGACGCGGGCGGCCTTTGCTTTGCCCAGCAGCGGTGGGATCATCAGCGCAAGACCGCACAAAACCCAGAAGCTCGCGAGGCTAAACGTGACGACCGGTAACCAAGTGTTGGCGAATGTGAGCCATGCCAGGTCGAGCTGCCCGCGTAATACCAGGTCTGAATGTCGTACAATTTCCGACCCGGAGACGTTGAAGTCGCGCCAAGCGATAAGGGCGTGTTGGGTGCATTCCCTGTAGGTTTCTGCTTCGCTCCTGACGTGCGAGCCAGTTCGACCGATTGATGATGTCGATCTTGCGCCAGTCTTCGGGTCATGAATCCTTAGAGAACCATTTTCTCTTGCCACAATGCGATCGACCGCGGCGTTTTCAACTGGCCCGCTCATGACTTTGTGTCCAGCGATCAACGCCGAGCTGGACAAAGAGCCGGAAGTGATGAGGCACTTTTGGCTACGAATACATCCGGAACTAAAACTGCACTGAGATTCCGCCGCGCAACCGGTAGTCCGGCACGACTTGCAGCGCCGTATTGTCGATCTTAGCCGGAAGATCGACAGCGACCTCCGCGCTCAATCGGCCCCACGACGCGACCAACCGCGGGCCGAGAAAGACAGAAGTGATTCCGGTATCGAGCGCTTTCGCGCCGCGGAATCGATCGACATCCTTGTATTCGCCCGACACCACGAACTGCAATCCGATGATCGTTTCGCGATTGCGCACAAAATAATAACCCGGGCCGCCGCTCCAGATGAGATCGTTCGCGAAGTGATATTGATGCGCGCCGTCGCCGCGCAAAGTAAACTGCACATTCGTCTGCAGAAAAATGTTTTTGTAACGGAGTGAATTCTGTTCGCCGAAAAGTCCGTCGTACGAGCCGGTGCCGAGCGTGAGATCATGCCCATGAATTCCACTTTGCGGCGCGCCCGGAATGTCGATCTCGTGAAATTCTTCCAGCAGCCGGCTTGTGTCGCCGGTTGGAAATTTGATCCCAGTAAGCAACACCACCGAAGCGGCGAAGTCCGGCTCGCGGTCGATCGCGACCGGGTTCTTTCCGTGAACCTCAAACGTTCGCTGCGCACCCGACGAATATTTGAATGCGATAGTTTTCAAAAGAAGCGAAACATCGCCCAAACCGCTCTCGGTCCCGCGATCGATCGCGAAGCCTTCCGGCCGCTTGAACTCGCGATAAATCAACGGAATGGAAACCTGCAGCGCGAACCGGCTGTCAATATTGTATCCGGCGACAAGCTGCGTGGTCGAGCTGTCCAGATATTGCCCGGTGGGATTGTCGATCTTGTCGCCATTCAGTTGCAGCGCGCCGAAATGCATGAACTGCTCGCCGACGGCCGCATACCATCTCGTCGCGCTCATCGATTCCATTTGTGGCATCGCGTTTAGCTGCGGCGTGTAGCAACCGCACAGATCGCAGGCGCGAACCATTAAGCCGGAAAAACACAATGCAGCTGCAACTCCGGTTGTTTGGCGTAATAATGAATGGCACATCATTAATCGTGACCGACGGCGCCTGTTTGCTATTTTTTCAGAAAACGCGTTGCGCAGTCTTCGGATCATAAATCCTTAGCTGAAAGGCTGACATTGCATCTCTTGTTTATGGCGATGTTCATCAGGATGTTGCCGTTTGATCGACGGTCGATGTGATCCATTCGGTGGACGCTTATCGGTTGCAACATCTAAAAAAAGGTACAACCCGCTGACGACCAGAGCTAGGCCAAACGCAATTTTCACGGTTTAGTGACTCCGTAGAAAAAACGAACGAAACAAAAGAGATCGATGTGACGGTCTCGTGGCCACGCAATGCACGAAATATTTGCGAATTAATTGGCGACGCCACGACCTCCACGCACGCGTGCCCTTGGCCGGTCGCGCTTTTACACTGTCTTAACACCCAGCCGTGAAATCACGTCAGCGCGATGCACTGGAAGGAGCTGACGACGTCGTCGGGGCCTTTCTCGGCGAAGAAGCTTTCGTAATAGCCAGGGCCAAGATCCCAGTGGGGACCTTTGTAATATTCGTCGCGATAAAATCGCCAGACGCCGCTCACCACGATGACGCAACTCATCCGATCGTTCCAGAAATCGCCAATGTAATTAAAGCTGAGGTTGGTGCGGGCATAAGCGCCCTTGAATCCGGTGTGATCGTAAAGCACGAGCTCCGGCAGCCGAATGATTTCTTTCGACGGTTCGATTTTTACTTTGCCGGCACCGCTAACGTGATAGGCGAGCGGTCCGAGTTTCCATTTCATGTCGATGACGCAGCCGTTGTCGGGAGAAAGTTCTGTTTTCGGTATTTGTCTCATAAGCGGCGGGATTTTTCGCGATTTTGAACCAACGGAAGCTGCATTGTCGAGCAGAGAGATTCGGCTTCTTTGACAGAATGAACAAAATGAAAACCCCGGATTTGCGGCCGACTCATCTGAACTATTTTGTTTATTCTGTTAATTCTGTCTAAACGTCTGGAAGCGTTAGATCAAATGTTCGCGGTTATCGGAGCGGAGCCGGATCGTTTTGTTTTGCGAATTGTGCAGTGCCCGGATGAAACGCACGGTTTTGCTTTTCGCGCGCATCAAAATGGAATGCGTGATCGCCGTCGTGCCCTTTGACTTTACGCCGCGCAAAAGCGCGCTGTCGCTGATGCCCGTCGCGCAAAAAACAATGTTCTCTCCCTGCGCGAGATCGTCCGCGACGAAAACGCGGCCGAGATCTTTTTCGCAACCGTCCTCGATCAATTTTTTGCGCTCCTTCTCATCGCGCGGCCACATTTTGCATTGCATGTCGCCACCGAGACACTTGATCCCCGCGGCGGCGAGCACTGCTTCAGGCGAACCGCCGATCCCCATATAAAGATCGACATCGGATTCGGGCAACGACGGCGCCATGGCCGCGGCGATATCCCCATCACCGATCAGGCGCAACGACGCGCCGGCCGTGCGGATTTGTTCGACGATTTCTTTGTGTCGCGGGCGGTCGAGCATCATCACCACCACGTCTTGCACCCGCTTGTCCACCGCGCGGGCTACAATTGCCAGCGTCTCGGCAATTGGAGCGTCGATGTTGAGCGAATCGCCGCGCTTCTGGGTGTATTGAATTACGCGCGGGCCGTAAGCGAGCTTCGACATGTAGAACGACGGCACATCGCGCAGCGCCACTTTTACGCCTTCTTCCGGACTCGCCGCGGCGATACAACTGATCGAATTCGGCGCGCCTTTGGAAATGTTCGTTGTCCCGTCGATCGGATCGATCGCGATATCGAATTGGGGCGCACCCGGCAGCCAGGTGCCGAGTTGTTCGCCTTTGAAAATGCCCGGCGCGTCGTCCTTGATGCCTTCGCCGATCACGACTTCGCCGCAAATGTTCATCAGATCGAACATGCCGCGCATCGCGTCGCAGGCCGCTTCATCGGCCTTCTCCTTGTCGCCGCGCCCGAGCCATCGCAACGAATTGAGCGCGGCTGCCTCTGTCGCCCGCACGAAATCAAACTCTATAATGCGCTCGATGTCGTGGTAACTTATTTTCGGCAGCCGGTGCATGAGCGGCAATAAGATTCCCATTAGTCATCCGCGATGACAACCGCGTAAAAGGCTACGCCTCACGTGCCAATAAGCTCGCGTTCCACTCTTCCGCCGAGTAGATGTCGATCCTAGCTATGAAATCGATTCGTCCACTTGCTTCCGCGGCCGCAGTCATCGTCCTGCTGATGTGCATCTATTCGTTCCTTCTCGGGAACAAGGTTTTCGACGGCAAATTCGAAAACGAAGCGATCACCTGGTACATTCTGGCCAAAGGAATCTTCTGCTCCGTCGCGTTGATCGCCCTGGCCCGCATCATCGATCTCATGATCGAGCGGATGAGCGGTGCCAGCCGGTAGTGGGCGGATAACGGATTCGCTGATCAGCGCGAGACCTTAAGAGGAATCACCGCTGGCACGTTGCGTTTGTAAGCGTCGAATTTTTCTCCGAATTGTTCGCGCAGAAGTTTCTCTTCGCTGCGAACGCGGATTGTCGTTCCGACGGCGAAAAACAGGATCGCGACGACGAATCCGATCCAATGGGTCCAGGCAAGACCGGCCACGATAATCATTCCCAGCATTCCGGTATAAATCGGGTGGCGCACAAAACGATACGGCCCTGCTTGAATGAGGGCATGCCCCTCGAGCACACGCGCTTGCAAGCTCCATTGCTTGCCAAGAACTCGCACCGCCGCCGCCATCATCCAGAGCGAGGCGATCACGATCGCGATTTCGATTACTAGCACAAGCAGTTTAAACCAGAGACCGAGCGGCAAGATCGACATGTCGCGCCGCCGAAACATCCAAACGAATGCCAGCGCCAAGCTTTGCAATGCGATTCCGGTGATCGACGTTCGATCGGCTTTGCTCGTCTTGTCCCGTGAGAACTTTGTTCGAAAAATGAAAATCGCGGCGAAAGCCAGCCAGCCGATTTCGAAAATGTAGACCGAAATTCGGTGTAGAAGATGATCGCTCAATTATTTTGGCATCGATCCCGCGGCGCCCTCCATTCCGCCTTCGCCGTGGCTGTGTTGCGACGGGCGAATGCGCAGGAAAAATTCGAAGGCATAACCAAGATCATCACCGTAGTAGCGATTTAGCCGATCAGGAAAGTCATTGATCGTAAACTGCGCCCCGAGTCCAACATCGACATCGTGCCCATGAGTTAAATCCCGCACGTAACCGATCGAGTAGGCGGAGACGGGGAAGATTCGCGCGAGATCGCCGTCCGCGAGGACAAGCTCGTGCCCTGATTTTTCTACGCGTTCCCAGCGCCCGTAAACCGTGTCGCGGCCGCGCTGATAATTTGATTCGAGCAAAAACGATTCGGTCGTTTCGCCAGAATCGTTGTTCTGCCCCCAGACAAAGGAGGTCGACCAGTTGGTGTCGTGGCCAAGCGGTTGATTGTAAATTGCGGAGGCAGTCGTGCGGTGCCGCTTCACACCCGGCTCGAGCGCTTCCGGGCTCTTAATATATCCGTGCGAAACCTGCAGGGCCAGATTTTGGGTCGGGTTCCAGGAAACGCGACCGCTGAACGAATCGAAGCGCGGCTGGTCGAAATCGTAACGCTCTTCGTCCGGCTCCCGGCCGGTAAAGGCGCTGCCTTCAATCTTGACGTTGCGCCACTGCACGCCGGCAGTGGCAACTCCGAAAGTGACGTGGGTTGAATCCTGCCAGTGATGTCCGATCGGCGCGTCCGGATTGTCCATTGCCGAGAGTCGATGCATGAAAGTGGGCGGACCGAGCGCGGGTTCACCCGGATAACCGAAATATAAATACGCGCTAAGATCGTCGGTGAATTTTTGCGACAAGGTGACCGACAGTTCGTCGAATAAATCGTGCGGATGCTGACGATCGTGGAGCGGTTGGTCGTGCCACGTTTCACCGCTTTGAAAGAGCAGCGGATAGCCGCGGCCGCCTTCCGTGAGCGGATCGAGGCTCATCATCGCGCGGAACCCGAGCTGCGTGTTTTCGGCTAGCGAATGCGAAAACATTCCCATGATCCAGTTCGGGGCGTCGATGCGATCGTCGCCGCGGCGCGTGCTCACGTTGGTGTAGCGCGGGAAGATTCCGCCGTGCAACATCAGCATGTCGTCGCCGAACATCCACATGCGTCCGTACATTGGCGTGGAATCTGGAACCCAGCTCGTGCCCGAACTTTCCCGGCTCATTGGATCGGCCACGTTCACTGACGATTGCATCGTCATATGCATTTCGTGACCGCTTGTCGCCGTCGCCGCGGCGACCGAAGGCTGGCCTGCCGAGCCGTAGCCTTGCGGGGGCTGGTGCTCATGATGCGGCATCGCCATTCCGTTTGCATCATGGGTCGCGTGGTCGTTTACCTTCGGCGTTGGGAGTTTCTTTTCTTCTTTCAGCAGCACCAGCGTCATGCCGCATTTTGGACATTGCCCGGGCTCGGCCCGCACGATCTCAGGATGCATCGGGCAGGTGTATCGCTGCTCATGGTGCGCTGGTGGCGAAGCAATCGGGGTCGGAGTTTCCTGAGCTAAAATTGGCATGGCGGCGAGCGTCATCATGCTCGCGAGCAAAATTAAAATTTGTTTGTGCATTGGGATGTTGAAAGCTGAATTGAAAGTGGTGTGAGAATGCGCCGCCAAATGCGGCACGATCGAATTCTGTAGTGGCGGCTGTCT
>Ga0209526_10000676_pt1 | contig 22304 bp, 21 predicted proteins | sample JacPinW_OM2H0_M1_FD_188566 | JGI IMG/M metagenome (GOLD analysis project Ga0209526, IMG submission 188566) | Forest soil microbial communities from Algoma, Ontario, Canada - Jack Pine, Ontario site 1_JW_OM2H0_M1 (SPAdes) (version 2) | ecosystem: Environmental > Terrestrial > Soil > Boreal... | reverse complement strand
TCTAGTAGACGCAAGGCATCGGTTAATTTATCTGCGGCGAGGCCGGCAAACAAATGCGCGAAAGGCGCCGAACCCTCGGCTTGAATTACGTCGAGCTTCGGCAAGCGGTCAATCAGGCCGAGGCTCCGCAGCTCACCGAGTCCCTTGCCGAGCGCCGTGCTGTTCCCTAGGTTTCCGCCCGGTACGACGATATGGTCCGGAACCTGCCAGGAACACTGCTGCATCAACTCGAAAGCGACCGTCTTCTGTCCTTCCACACGAAACGGATTAACCGAGTTCGCAACGTACATCAAGGGATCGTCGCCCAATTCTTGAATCAGGCGCATGCAGTCATCGAAACTTCCATCGAGCTCACAGATCACCGCGCCGTAGTCCATGCTCTGTGCAAGCTTCGCAGCCGTGATCTGTCCGCGCGGGACGAGAATGGCGGCCTGCAGTCCGGCTCGTGCGGCATAGGCGGCAAGACTCGCTGCTGTGTTTCCGGTGCTCGCGCACACGGCCGTGCGTGCGCCAAGCAGAACGGCTTGCGTTACCGCCGCCGTCATCCCCGTGTCTTTGAATGAACCGGTAGGATTGCAGCCTTGCTGTTTGAGACGCAGGTCCTGCAAGCCGCAATAACTCGCGGATCGGGGAGCGTGGTAGAGCGGTGTATTGCCTTCGAACAGAGTTACAACGGGCGCGGCATCATCGAAGGGAAGCAGTTCGCGGTAGCGCCACACCCCACTGAGGTCGCGCGGGTCGCGCGACGCCGCACGTCCCTCCCAAAGCTTGCGCAGAGCCGACGTCCCGCCCGATGGGGCGAAGTGGCACTCGATCTCGAGAGGCCCGCCGCAGCGCGGGCACACATAGATTCGCTCGCGAAGGCCATAAACGGCGCCGCATGCCGGAGCGATGCAGCTTTGAACGGCCGGTTCGGTCATCTTCTCTGTCGCGTTTGCGGTCTTCTCCATCATCTAGGGACCGTTGCCTGAGACTCATGAGGAATAACGGCACCAAGCCCGAATTCGCTGTGAGCCGCCACCAGAGCCGCTTTCATGTCCTTTTCCGCGACCACGAACGAAATATTCGACTCGGAGGAGCCCTGTGCGATGGCGATGACGTTCACGTTCTCACGCCCCAGCGCGATGAACACGCGGCCGGCGACGCCCGGTGTTCCGCGCATGTTTTCCCCAACCACGGCCACGATTGCGATATTCGGATCGATCGTGATGTGTTCGACCTTTTCATGGGCGACGTCCTGCGCGAATTCCCGGCGCAGTGCATCGACGGTTCGCTTTGCGTCGGTGGACGCGACAATGAAGCAGATGTCGTTCTGCGAAGACGATTGGGAGATCAGCAACACGTTCGCGTGTACCTCGGCGGTCGTCGAAAACGTGCGGCCCACTACGTCGGGCACGCCGACAATGCCCGGCCCGCCAACGCTGATCAGCGCCACATCTTTGATCGCCGTTAGGGCCTTGACGCCGCCGCCGTTGCTGCGACCCTGCGGCGTGATTTTCGTGCCGGTCCGCTCGGGCGCAAAACTGTTTCGAATCCAGACAGGAATTCCCTCCTGCGCCACCGCACGAAGGGTCTTCGGATGCAGCACTTTCGCGCCAAAATACGCGAGCTCGGTAGCCTCCCGGTAGGAAATTTCGGGAATGGTGCGAGCCTCCGGAACGAGCCGCGGATCGGCCGTCAGCACGCCTTCCACGTCGGTCCATATGATGATTTCGTCCGCAGCAAGCGCTGCACCCAGAATCGTCGCCGAATAATCTGAGCCGCCCCGGCCCAGCGTCGTCAGCACTCCGTCTTGCGTCGCGCCGATAAAGCCGGTGACGACGGGTACAACTCCTTCCAGAAGCAGCGGCCGCAAGCGAGCTTCGCAACACTGGCGCGTCTGATCCATGATGGGGTCGGCGCCGCCGTGATAAGGGTCGGTGACGATCAACTTGGCGGCGTCTACGGCCTCGCTGCGCACTCCGAGCTCGAGGAGTGCGCCGGCGATTATTGGCGCCGAGAGCCGCTCACCGAGGCTCGAGACAGCATCGAGCGTGCGCGGGGTCAGTTCTTGAAGCAGCGCCGTCCCTTTGCAGAGGCGTTCGCCCTCGTTAAAAATCGCCTCCATGCAAGCCGTCAGCGCGCCGCGCTTTTCCTCCTCGTGAATCAGCGCACCGAGCGCAACCGCATGTTGCTTGCGGAGAGCCTCGAAAAGCACGGCGACCTGATCGCGATCGCCTGTTTCCGAAAGCGTCGCGGCCTCGATCAATCGGTTCGTCACGCCGCTCATCGCCGAAACCACCACCACAACCGCTCCTTGGCGGGAAGCATCTCGGGCGATCTGGGCCACTCGCGCAATGCAAGAGGCGTCACCTACAGAGGTGCCGCCGAATTTCATCACTCGCAAAGGTTGTTTCATGGATGAATGGGTTCGGCGCATCACGATTTGAAGTGGCCTGGAGCCCGTTGCAATCCGCCATTCAGGAAGGCTGCGCCTCCAAAAAACTATACACTATCGAGACAGGTTTTCGAGGCGGCAGTTGCGCGACGCTGTTGCGGAGAATAAAAGGGGGGGTGCGTGCGCCGGCGAGCCGCGAGCGACCGAAAACGAGCTGTTGCCATTTTGCGCAACAGCTCTCTCTCTGGGTCTGTTTGGCGCCGCGCCTACCGTAAGTGCGCTATTCCGGGTTCGCCGTTGCCCTACTGCGGCACCCTGGTCTGTGTCAGTTTTGCCGAGTCGGGTGCTATCGCCCGGCCGCGAGTAGGCCAATCAACAGTTTCGCCTGCGGAGTGCCTATGCCGGTGACGAAGTCGTAGCCGGGCATGGCCGTACATAGCAGGCCGCATCGTCCGTTGCTACCCCGCGTGACGGGGTGAAAATCCGAGCCCATCGCAGCCTTCGCCAGGGAATAGAGTGGACCGTTCGTGCTTGTCAAGTTGGCTTTTCGTGCGCCGGCTCGCAACGAATTCGCAATGGCAATCAGCGCCGCCCACTGGGGCGTGCCGGCGCTGGTTCCGCCCACCTGGAGCCATCCAGCACTTCCATTGCTCCGCACCGAATTGTAAATCGCGTATCCGGTTCCCGGATTGGCATTGTAGGAAACGTCGGGGATGCCACGGAGGCCACGCGGATCATCCGGAATCCCGAATTGCGCCTGAAACAGGGGCTCATGTTCGATGGTGCTCAGCCCGCCACCGCTGCCGCTCCAAGCGGTTTCGCTCTGGTAATTGCCGGTGGCATTGAGCGACAGCGAGGTCCCGCCAACCCCGATCACATTCGGCGACGCGGCTGGGTACGCTACGCCTGTACCAGTGTCACCTGAGGCCGCAAGGAACGTCACCCCGTTCGAAGCAAAGTGATTGTCGAGGGAATTTTCGCCTTGAAACTCACCCGCCATCCAGCTCATCGATACCACGGAGGCGCCGTCGCGGACCGCTACGTCGACGGCGTTCAATAGGTCGCTCAAATTGTTGGAGGGGGACTCGACGAGAAGAATCGTGGCCTGCGGCGCGATCGCATGGGCCCACTCGACATCGAGCGCGATTTCGACCGCCCAGTTCGCGTTCGCAGCAGGCCGGCGTCCATGCGAATACACCTTCCGGAAGCAGCCGTTGCCGCTGGTGCAGGCTGGCAGGGCAAATTGCCTGTCGAAAACACCTAGGTCGGACTCAATATTCGCATCGTCGTAAGCGTCGACAATTCCGATAATCTGTCCGTGGCCTTCATTTTTAACTTGGTCAAAGCCATAGGCATGGCGCACCTGCGCGGGGACGAATGCGGATGTGGGCGGCCCCGACGGGCTGGTTCCCGCAGCGGCGTATACAATATAGTGGGAACGCATGAAGCTGATCGGGTTTTGACTCTCCCGGTCGGATCTTGGCAACACGGTGATCAGGTGATGTGCCTGAAGTGCCTGGCTGAAAATCAACATCGCAACTGCGCTGATCAAGGTGCGCCCGCCACTACCCATTTTCTTTGTTCGCATTTTCTGTTTCCCCCAACGAGTGCCGGGCTCGACAGCTGCAGATCCCGGATGATTGCAACACAAGTAGGGTACTGTCCCACTCGGGCTAGCAACTATGGACCGAGGGTTTGCATCAACTAGTACGAAAGTTTGCAATCCGGAACGTTCCAGAATGGCACGCGTGACAATCGCCCGTTTCCGGGCTGCTCGGCACAAGTAATCGATGGTCCATTTTGGAGCGAATGTCGTCTGTGTTCCGATCCGCGTGCTATGCTCGCGGCTTTTTGCCCAGCCTGGTTACATCTCCCGCAAGCTGTCCCGTGTAGATCGCCATCCCCACGGCCGCATGCATCCCGATTCTTTCGAGGGCGCGCACTTCGCGCATGGAGCGAATTCCTCCTGCGGCGGTGATGGGCAGCGACGTTGCGCGCCGCAGTTTCCGGAACCAGGCAAGGTCAGTGCCCTTCATCGTTCCTTCCTTATCGACAAACGTGGAGAGAAATTCCGAGCAGAATGGCTCGAGTTCCGGCATCACATCTTCGGGCCGGAGTTCCAAGCGCTCTCGCCAGCCGCGCACCACGATCCAGCCTCCCACCGTATCGAGCGCTACGATCACGTGCTTCCGCCCCACCTGCCGCACCAGGTGCGCCAGGAAATGGCGCGCGACTTTGCCGCTTTTGAAGGCGGCGCTGCCCACGATGATTTTCTCCGCGCCCCAGGAAAGAATCCTTTCCGCGCGAGCGGCGGTCCGGATGCCTCCACCCACGCGGACATTCATGCTGGCGCGACGGCACAGAAGCCTGATCCAGCGAGCATTGGTCCCTTTTCGCATTGCCGCATCGAGGTCGATCACATGCAGGATGGGATAGTCGCGGAACCGTTCGAGAAGCCCGAGCACGTCATCTACCGACAGCGCCAGGCGGCGCCCCTGAACCAACTGCACCGCTGACCCGCCTTGCAAATCAATACAGGGGATGATCATCGGCTCAACCGGACCGGCACGCCGCGTTCGGCCAGGAATTTTTTCAATACCGGTATCGAGTGTATCTCGCTGTGAAAAATCGAGGCGGCAAGCGCCGCGTCTGCCCGGCCTCTCTCGAACACGGCCAGGAAATCTTCAAATGCATTTGCGCCGCCCGAGGCAATCACGGGCACCGCCACTGCGGCCGCCATGGTGGCGGTCAACTCGCAATCAAAGCCCGTGCACGTTCCGTCTCGGTCGATCGAAGTAAGCAGGATTTCTCCCGCTCCCCGCCACACCGCCTCCGCGGCCCAGGCGGCCGCATCGAGACCTGTCGCATCACGCCCCCCGCGGACGTATGCTTCCCAGGACCTAGACCTAGGGGTTCGCTTCACGTCGATCGACACCACGACCGCCTGCGAACCGAACTGCTGTGCCAGCTCTGAAATCAATTCCGGGCGCTGAACCGCCGCGGTGTTGACGGTGACCTTGTCCGCCCCGGCACGTAGCACGGCCCGGCCGTCCTCCATGGTCCGGATTCCGCCTCCGGCGGTCAGCGGGATATTCAGCTGTTCCGCCACCCGGCGAATCGTGTCGAGAAACGTGGCGCGGCCGTCGCGCGATGCGCTGATATCGAGAACCACCAACTCGTCGGCGCCCTCGCGGTTATACCGCGCAGCAAGTTCCGCTGGGTCACCCATATGGCGAAGGCCTTCGAACTCGACTCCTTTCACCACCTGCCCGCCATCCACGTCGAGGCAGGGAATAATGCGTCGCGCGAGCGTCATCGCGCGGACTCAAGAAAGTTCCGCAGCAGGCGAGCGCCAGTCTCACCCGATTTTTCCGGGTGGAATTGGACACCCAGCAAATTGCCCTGTTCGATCACCGCGGCAAACGGGATACCGTGATTACAGGTCGCCACCGTCTGCGCTCCGGTCGGGGGCGCTGCATAGGAATGCGCAAAGTAAAAGTAGGCGTCTAGCGGAACACCGCAGAGAAGCTTGCTTGCCTGCATCGTTTGCACCTGATTCCAACCGATATGAGGAGATTTCACGTTTTTCGGGAGGGCCCGAACCTCTCCGGGAAAGAAGCCGAGGCCTTCATCTCCCGGAGCCTCTTCGCTCGACGCGTACATTGCCTGTAGCCCAAGGCAGATTCCGAGCATAGGCACGCCGGAATCACATGCAGCGCGCAACGACGACGTCAAACTACGCTCGCGGAGTCCGGCTACAAAAGCTGAGAAATGTCCCACCCCGGGCAGCACGATAGCTTCGGCCGAACCAACCTGTGCTGGCTCGGTCGCTCGCTCGGTTTCCGCACCCAGGGCCTTCAGGGCGCGCTCGACCGACGGCAGATTCCCGGCGCCATAATCGATAATCGTGATCTTCACAGGAGCCCCTTTGTCGACGGCAGGACGCGGCGAAGCTGTTTGTCGAGCGTGACCGCAAAACGCAGCGCCTTGGCGAATGCCTTGAAAATGGCCTCGACCTGATGGTGCGACGATCGGCCGTACACAAGTCGTAGATGAACGTTGGCTGCAGCCGCCTGTGCAAACGCCCGGAAGAAGTCTTCGAGCAGCTCGGTCTGGAAGTCGCCCACACGCGGCGCCGACAGCTTCCATTTGCAAACGCAATAGGGGCGGCCCGAGAAGTCAAGCGCCGCAACCGCCAGACAATCATCCATGGGCATCAGGAAGTACCCCGCTCGTAGGATTCCGCGCTTCGAGCCCAGCGCTTGCCGTACCCCTTCTCCGAGTGCGATCCCCACGTCCTCGACGGTGTGGTGCTGATCGACATCGAGGTCGCCTTTGGCAAGCAGTTTCAGATCGAGGCCGCCGTGGCGTGCGACCTGTTCGAGCATATGGTCGAAAAAACGAATTCCCGTGGCGATATGAGACCTTCCGTGGCCGTCGAGATTCAACCGCAGCCGGATGTCGGTCTCTTTGGTCGTTCTTCGCAGGGTCGCTTTTCTCATCGGATCTGTTCCAATTCTCTTAAGAGGCGGCGCGTCTGCACGAGAGTCCCAAAGGTGACGCGCACATAACCCTCACCCGCGAAATCGCTTGATCTATCGCGGAGCAGTATTCCCTTGCGAGCGAGGGCGGCAACCACCCTGCTTGCCCGATCGCCGAAATGGACCAGCGCAAAATTGCCACCGCTCGGAAAGTAGCGGATGCCTAGACGGGCAAGGCCGCGCTCGAGCTCTTTCCGCCCGCGGCGAACCTCGCGCACGGTCCGAGCTATAAAAGCTTGGTCCCGCAGGACCGCTTCAGCCGCGACGAGGGCTGCGGCATTGACAGGGTACGGAGATTGCACCTTTCTCATGATCGCGGCCAGATGGCGATGGACAAAAATGCACCCGAGGCGCAGACCGGCCAGTCCCGCCGCTTTCGAAAACGTGCGGGTCACAATCAAATTTCGGTATCGGCGGATCCAGGGGATTGCCGTGACTGCGGAAAATTCAAAGTACGCTTCGTCGATAACGACCATCGTCCGTCGGGCCGCCTTCAAGATGCTTCGCAGTCCTCGAAGCGGAAGCAGATTTCCCGTGGGGCTATTCGGGTTGGGCAGGAAAAAGACTCGAGGTGACGCGCGAAGAGCCGACAGAACTTCTTTCCACGGAAATTGCAACGTGCGGTCATACCGCGGCGCCACCAAGCGCGCCCCCGCCAGTTCCGAATAGAACCGATACATAGCGTAGGTGGGTTCAACAAGCAGAACGGTGTCCCCGGGTTCGACGAATGTACTGACGACGACATGTAGCGCTTCATCGGTGCCGTTTGTCAGCAGAAGCTCAGCGGGGGCCACGGCGAAGTGCCCTGCGACTTGTCGGCGGACTGTTTCCTGCTCCGGATAGGCCGAAATGGATGCACTGCTGAGTTTCGCCAGCGCCCGGCGCACGGCAGGCGAACACCCGATGGGGTTCTCGTTAAAATCCAGACGCAATTTGTCGGTCCGCCCTTCAAGTGGCGGGTTGTAGGCACGCATCTGCGCGACCGCACGCCGGATGGGGAGCGCGGTCTTCATTTCCGCACCTCGACGGACCGGCCGTGCGCCTCAAGTCCTTCCGCCTTCGCGAATTCCTCGGCCACAGGCGCCAGGCGGCCAAATCCTTCGCGGGTTACTTCCTGCACGCTGATGCATTTCACGAAATCGGAAACGGAAAGCCCGCCTCGCGTTCGAGCCAGTCCGCCTGTCGGCAGGACATGATTGGTTCCGCTCGCATAATCGCCGAACGATTGCGCGCTCCAGTCTCCGACGAAAACACTTCCGGCCGAATCAATCTTGGCGAGAACGCTCTTGGCGTCCGCCGGAAGGCTCAAGTGTTCCGGGGCAAACAGATTCACAAACCGGATTGCGTCTCCGAGGTTGCGAGCCATCAGCACCGCGCCACTTTTGGCTAGCGAGCGCCGCGCGAGACTTGTCTCGGGAAGCTCCGATAGCTGGTGCTCGATTTCCACAGCAACGGCTCGACCGAAGCGCGACGATGTGGTGACGAAGATCGAAATCGCATCCGGATCGTGCTCCGCCTGAGCGATCAAATCCGCGACGATGAATTTCGGGTTGCCGCTCGTTGCGAATACGACCGCCTCGGTCGGACCCGCCAGGAAATCGATTGCGCAGTCGGCGCTTACGAGCCGCTTCGCGGCGGTGACGAAGCGATTACCGGGTCCGTAGATCTTATCGACGCGAGGAATCGAGCGCGTCCCGTACGCAAGCGCCGCTATGGCCTGCGCGCCGCCCACTCGTGCGACAGATCGCACCCCCAACCTGTCCGCCGCGGCCAACAGCGAAGAGCCCGGCCGAGGGCTTGCTACGACGATGTTCCGCACCCCGGCTTCTTGGGCCGGAATCACCGTCATCAGCAGGGTCGAAACCAGCGAGAAGCGGCCGCCCGGAAGGTAGCACCCGATCGATTCAATCGGTCGCACCTGCTGGCCCACGCGTACTCCCGGCTCGACCTCGATGGTCCACTCCTGTAATTTCTGACGGCGCGCGACGGCGCGGATGTTTTGTGCGGCATGATCAACCGCAGCGGTAAATGCGGGCGAGACGGCTTTGCGCGCATGCTTCAATTCCGCCTGCGAGACCCAAACGCTGTTTGAATCGAGCGCCAGCCGATCGAATCGCTTGGTCCACGAAAATAGCGCCGCATCCCCGCGGCGGCGCACATCCTCGACGATCCGCAGGGCGACGCTCTCGGCACCGCGGCTGCCATCGCGGCGCGATCTGAGCATTCTTTCTTGCGTTCGGTTTGTAAGCCGAAGAATGCGCATCAGTATACGACCTTGTTGAGCGGGTACTCGACGATCCCTTCGGCTCCGGCCAACTTCAGTTTCGGGATCAGTTGCCGCACAATGGTTTCCTCGACGATCGTGTTGATAGCCACCCAATTCGGATCGCTCAGCTGCGAGACGGTGGGATGTCGCAAGGCAGGCAGGGTCAAGAGAACTTTTTCAAGATTGTCGCGACGTACGTTGAGCAGCAGACCAACGCGGTTATACGCCTTGATCGCACCGTCGAGCAGCAGCACCATGTTCCCGATCTTTTCCCGCTTCCAGCCATCGTTCCACGCCTTTCGATTGGCGATGAACCAGGGCGCGGACTCGAGCAGTGTCTCGATCACCCGCAGATGGTTCGCGCGCAAGGAAGCGCCCGTTTCGGTCACCTCCACAATCGCGTCGGCAAGTTCTGGGACTTTCACTTCCGTTGCGCCCCAGGAAAACTCCACTCGCGCGTTTACGCCCTTCCGCGCCAGATATTTCTCGGTCATCCGGACCGCTTCGGTCGCAATCACTTTCCCTTCGAGATCGCTGACGCCGTGGGCCGCAGAATCTTCCGCCACCGCCAGCACCCACCGCACGCGGCCCAGACTCGTCTTCGAGTACACCAGTTCAGCCACTTCCTCCACGTCCGCACCTGTCTCGAGAATCCAATCTTTGCCGGTGAGGCCCGCGTCGAGCGCGCCGCTTTCCACATAACGCGCCATCTCCTGCGCGCGAACCAGCATGCATTCGATCTCCGGATCATCGATGCTCGGGAAATAGCTTCGCGAGCTCACCGACACCCTCCAGCCGGCCTTGGCAAGGAGTTCAATCGTGGAGTCCTGTAAGCTTCCCTTGGGGATCCCGAGTTTCAAACAACTCATAGTTTTTTCCCCTTGCTGTAGAGTTGCTCGGGCGATAAGACCCGCTCGGCGACAACGGCAGCTTCTCCGTCGGCCCCGATCTGTCGGAAAAAGCAGCTTCGATATCCCTCATGGCAGACGGCTCCGCCTGCGAGTTCGACGCGCACCAGCAGCGCGTCCAGATCGCAATCGATGCGCAATTCCCGAAGCAGGAGTCTCTGCCCGCTGCTTTCGCCCTTGGTCCACAATTTCTTCCGCGAGCGGCTATAGAAGGTTACAAAACCAGTTTGCCTCGTGAGCGCGAGGGCCTCCTGGTTCATAAATCCCAGCATGAGAACTTCGCCGTTGTTGTGGTCCTGCACCACAGCTGGAATGAGCCCGTTTTCTTTCTCGAAGTCGAGTTCCATTTGGTCTCCCGAAAAACAAAAAACCCGCTGGCGCTTTCCGCGCCAGCGGGCTGATGAGTCCAGCTATGTCCTGCTAGCTAGCCACTCCGCCGCGGGCACGGTTTGGTATGGGTACGATGCACATGTCGGTCGGCCCGCAGCTTCATGACGTCCTTGAAATTAAGGTAAGTCCGATTCTTTGTCAAGAGACAGTGTCACCTCGGTCCACCTCGCCAGGGCAAAACGACGCCGGTGCTCGGAGGCCCGCGCTAGCGCCCTGTCGCCGAGCGAGCTCGCTGACCGGGCGGCGCCCAATAGTCTGCCGGGCGATGGAACAAGCTGTAACCGATCGGCAGCGGGGGCAATCGACACAATGCCACTACGGCTACGGTTGTTTCCGCGCCTCCACAGGTGAGTGCACGATGACGCTGCCTGCCGAGTCAACTGTTCTGTTTTATAGTGGTGCGTGAGAGCCTAGCGCAGCAGGTCTTCGAGCCGCACCTTTGCGTCGGTCTTTGCGTCGCGGTATTTCACGATCACCGGGGTATATAGCGAGAGTTGCCAATCCCGTCCGCGGCCATGAGAAATGGCTCGCGATCCGGCGACCACGACCGCGTTCTCGGGAATAACAAGCGGTTCCTCGTCGCTCCCTTTGTGCACCGCGCCCGTCACCAAGTCATAGACGGGGGTAGACCGATTCAGGTTCGTGCCCGTCCCAAGAACAGCCCGCTTCTTCACGACCGTTCCCTCATACACACCGGAGTTTCCACCGACCAGAACTTCGTCTTCGATGATGACGGGCAGCGCTCCAATCGGTTCCAGCACGCCGCCAATCTGTGACGCAGCCGAGATATGGCATTTGCGCCCGATTTGCGCGCAGCTTCCTACCAGGGCATGCGAATCGACCATCGTCTCGTCCCCGACGTAGGCGCCCACGTTTATGTACATCGGCGGCATGCATGTCACCCCCTTGCCGACGTAGCAGCCATCGCGAATGCTCGAGCCTCCGGGAACGATCCGGACGCCGGAGGTCGCCGTGAACGCCCTTACCGGATAGGTCGCTTTATCAAAGAAAGGTTGCCGCGACGCATCGATGGACATATCCACGGTCGAGCCCATCCGGAAGCCCAGGAGAATGCCTTTTTTCACCCACGCATTCACTCGCCATCCGGTTGTGGCGGAACGATCAGGCTCGGCGGCGCGAATTTCGCCCGCGTTCAAAGCGTCCTTGAACCGCTGAAATACCTGAAGGTGCTCCTGGGTGTATAGAGCGGGAGTTTGGTCGAACAACCGCTCGATCTCACCCCGCAGCATAGACCTTCTGGACCAGCCCGACCGATTCAAGCGCGCACCGGATTTTTGAAAGGTTTTCAGCCTTTGGACTCACCAGCGGCAGCCGAAATACAGGTTCAATCAGCCCCATCAGCGCCAGTGCAGCCTTCACCGGAACCGGGTTCGTCTCGACAAAGTTCGCTTCCATCAACCGGAAGTAGCGACGATGAATTTCCCGCGCTGCGGCGAAATCGTTCGCGAGACAGAACTGCGCCAGCCGAGTCATCTCAGCCGGAATCTCATTGGAAACGACGGAAATGAGGCCGCGCCCGCCAATCGACATCAACGGAAGCGTGATGCCGTCATCCCCTGAGAGCACCAGAAATTGCTCCGGCAGGTTATCAAGCAGGGCAGCCATCTGTGCAATGTTGCCCGAAGCTTCTTTGACGCCTATGATGTTGTCGATCTCGGAGAGTCTGTTCACCGTGGCCGGCTCGATATTTACGCCCGTGCGCCCGGGAATGTTGTAAAGAATGATCGGCAGCGACACCGCCGAAGCAATCGCCTTATAGTGCTGGTACAGGCCCTCCTGCGTCGGCTTGTTGTAATAGGGGCATACCGAGAGTATGCCGCTCGCGCCGATCTCTTTAAACTCGCGGGCAATCTCGATCACGTGCGCCGTATCGTTTCCGCCGGCCCCGGCTACGACCGGTGCTTTCCCTCGGGCCTCTTCGATCGTGATTTCCACGACTCGCCTTTGTTCTGCCCGGCTCAGCGTGGGGCTTTCGCCCGTTGTGCCACAGGGCACGAGAAAATTGATTCCGGCGTCAACTTGTCGGCGCACCAGCCGTCGCAACGCATCTTCATCGAGCGACAAATTCTGCCGAAACGGAGTAACCAGCGCCGTACCGCATCCCGTAAACATTTGTCCACCTCCTTCTGTCGTCATTCCAGCTCGTTCACGATCTCGCGAAAATCAAAAAAGCCTTTCCTTCCGACCACCCACCTCGCCGCGCGCAGGGCCCCCCGCGCGAATCCATCGCGGCTGCGAGCGGTATGCCGGATCGTAATCGTATCCGAGGCTGAATCGAAACCGATTTCATGAGTTCCGGGGTGCGTGCCTGCGCGGCTGGCGCTTGCGTCGATCGGCCTTTCGTAGCCGCTCTGGTGCATCCTCTCGAGCAGCGCGAGTAGTGTTCCCGAGGGTGCGTCCTTCTTCGTCGCGTGATGGATTTCCCAGGCCCACGCCCCATACTCCGGCTGGCGAGCCAGTAACCGCGCCGCCTCCTCAACAAGCTGCGAGAAAACGCTGACTCCCACCGAGAAATTCGGGCTCCAGACCGCCCCGGTCTGGCCGCGATCCACCACGGACCGCATCCGCTCCAGTTGATCGAACCAGCCCGTCGTCCCAACCACGACATTAATTCCCAGCCGCGCCAGTCGCTCGATGTTTTCCGGCGCAGTCGATGGCGTCGAGAACTCGACCGCCGCATCGATTCCGCGAAAATTCGCCGCCGTGAGGCCTTCGAAATTCGCGTTGTTGTCCACATCAAGCCGTAGCTTCGCGTCGAATCCGTATTCGGGAGCCAGTCGCTCGATCAGCCGGCCCATTTTGCCATAGCCAACAATCGCGAGGTTCATGTCAGCCAAACACCATGGGATCGCGGTCCGTGAAAAATTCGTGGTGGAGCGCAGCGGCAGCTCCTCCCAGATCCTGAGAACTTACCACAACGCCGAGGTTCAGAAGCGATGCGCCCTGCGAAATCATCCGCACGTTGATGTTCTTCAGGGCACTGAACACGCGGGCCGCGACGCCGGGGGTGTCCCGAAGGGTATCGCCGACAGCGCACAGAATCGCTCGATCCTTCTCGACCGATACTTCGGTAAACGGTTCGAGCTCCGCACAAATCTCAGCCAGGCGCGCATCGTTGTCTACCGTCAAAGACAGGCTAACCTCGGAGGTGGCCACCATGTCCACAGCCGTCTCGTAGCGATCGAAGATTTCAAAGATCCGGTGCAGAAACCCATGTGCTCCCAGCATCCGCGTCGAACGGATGTTGACCACGGTGATTCCTCGTTTGCACGCCACCGACTTCAGCACGTTCGTGCAGGGCACCGCATTTCCAACGATTTTCGTTCCGGGCGCTTCCGGCCGGTGAGAGTTCAGAATCCACACAGGTATATTCATCTCCTTCGCAGGCAGCATGCTGGCCGGGTGTAGGACCCTCGCTCCGAAGTACGCCAGCTCGGCCGCTTCGTCAAATGAAATCGTCCTCACCGGATGTGCATCGGGGACGAGATTCGGATCGCACGTCAGTACTCCATCCACGTCGGTCCAGATCTCGATTGCTTCTGCTCCGATTGCGGCACCCACGAGCGATGCGGTGAGGTCAGAGCCGCTTCGGCCGAGCGTCGTCGTGACTCCGTCATGGGTTGCTCCAATGTAGCCGCCAATCACGGCAACGCGTTCCTGACCGATCTGCGAAATATCCTCCGCCGCCCTCAAATAGGTTTCGCCGATCATCGGCGCGGCCTGCGTGAAGCGCGAATCGGTCACAATCATGTTTCGCGCATCGAGATGCGCGCTCGGGATGCCGTGATTCTGGAACACCAGGGCGACTATTCGGCTTGACAGGCGCTCACCGTAGCTCGCAACCGCGTCGAGTGACCTGGGCGTCAGCTCTCCGATCGAGCACAGACCCTCGATGATTTCGCCGAGCCCTTTGAAATGATCTGTCAGGATGATTTCCAGTTCCTTCCGGCTCGGTTCTGACACCAGCCGCAGCGATTCGCGCCTGTGAAATTCCTCGAGCGAATCCAACCGGGCCGTCGCTTCAGCTAGCTTCGATTTGGCGGCGTCGGCAGCGATCGCCAGCAGCGCGTCTGTCGTTTTTCCCATCGCGGACACGACAACGATGGGACGACGCGCCAGCCGTTCTCGCACGATCGCGGCGACGCGTTCGATCGCCGCCGATGATTCCAGTGAACTCCCGCCAAATTTCATTACGATCATGAGCCGCCCATTCGTTCTCCGCGTCTGCGCAAGCTCGTTCCGCGATACGCGAATTTTCCTTGGTGGCGCTGCTTGCTGCGCCCCGGTCACGTCCCGGAGGCCCCGACTTGCCCGGAGCGCCAGCGAGGGGACCGGCGAGCAATCCCTGCATCTTGTTTCTCTGGCTGTCCGCGGATCCTCTAGGCCTTTGCTAAAAGCCTTTTCACGATCTGCGAATAAATTCCTACCGCATCCGCCAACTCTGGTTTCGAGATCCGCTCCTCGGCCGTGTGCGCCAGATGGATGCTGCCCGGCCCGATCAGAAGCGGCTCTCCCCAGCTTCGGCCGAAAACCGGAACATCGGTGGTGAAGGAAACAACCGTTGTCGGAAGGCCGTCCAGGCGGACGAATTCCATCGCCGGGATGCAAATAACTTCTACCAATTGCGCTCGATCATCTACGGCCTCAGCGAACGATTCGCGGATGGGCGTTGGATCGCCCACCAGTCGCACAAGAATCTCAGCCTTCGCCGCATCTGGTATCACATTCGGCGCCCGGCCTCCGGTAATCGTTCCTATGTTCATCGTGCTGCTGCCCAGAACCGCATCCTGCGGAAGTGGGACGTCGCGAATCGCTGCAAGAGCATCCAGCAGTGCCTCGATTGCCGATTCTCCTAGGTCCGGATACGCCGAATGTACCGCCCGCCCTTTTGTAACAACTTCGAATCGCAGTGCGCCTTTTGATGCCAGCACCAGTTTGTTTCCGGTTGGCTCGCCGTCGACCAGATAGCGCGAGCCGCGGGGTGACCTCGCCGCTGCAGCCGCGCCCGCGCTGTTGCGTTCCTCGCCTACCACGAAGAGCAGGCCAAGGTTACTGACGTGTTCGGCCAGCAGCTTTTCAGCCGCCGCAGTCATGGAGGCGATTATGCCCTTGGCATCGCACGCCCCGCGACCCCAGATAAACTCTGGATCTTCGCGCGAGGGGAAAAACGGAGGAACCGTGTCCATGTGCGTTGAAAGCGTGACGATGGGGTTGCCCCAGCACGCGAACACGTTGAACCGGCCGGCTTCGACTTCCATCCGCTCGACGCGGCCGCCACTGCGGCCGGCGATCAAGGAGAGATAGCCATGAAGGAACGACGCGACCTCGGCCTCATTGTCGCTGATCGATTCGATATCCACAAGCGCTCGAGTCAACTCAAAGACATTCATGGCGTTGTCCGCTCTAGCGACGTCCGATGCTCGAAATCCCCCGCGCCGCCACAAAGCCGCCAAATCAGTCCGGCTCTGTGGAATCCCGATAGGTTCTAGCTTAGCCGCGCCCGAAGTGTGCGACGGCATGGAAATGCCTCTCGAATTTTGACATGGAACGGGAGGAGAAGGGAGGATACCCCGGCTGCGACTCGGGTGTCTTCGCTCCTCGATAGCGCTCCATCCGTCTGCGCGGATGACAGTGGACAAGCTTTACGCTTATCCCCCAACCACCGCGATTTCAGCTATCGCAGCGGTTTCGGCGGAGTGACTAACCAGGACCCCTTTCGTCCGGGTCTCCGAAGCTGCTCGGAACCTGCGACCCGGCTACTAATGGCCTCCGCACCTCTACCAAGAACTGGAGAAGTCTAGCCGCAACACACACTTAAGTCAAGAAACCGATTCCCATGCTTCCCATGCTTCCCGCGCCCGAACTCAACTGTTGCAACGTCCGGCGTACGGGGCCGCACGCACCGCACAACAGGGCAGTTTCGCCCACAGCTTCTGCCTTCCTGCTTTCCGCTCGCAACGGTGATGAAGGAAACGTCTGTTTCTTTGATCTTCCTTCAGGAGCGCAGTAGCTTCTGCTCCGGGCAAGAGCACTGGTCCCTCGCCTGGTCGTAGCAGCCGCTCTTCTACGTTTGACCGTCGGCACGTTCAGTCTATCTTGCGGGTTAGGATCGCCTCGACAGGCCTAATCCTGGCCGGGGGCGGTCAGAGACTGCAGTTCCCGGCCCAAAAAACTTACTGCCACAACCCCCGGCTGCGCCGGCAGCGGGCGTAGCTTTTCCCCGCAAACTTTGTATGATGGTGCCCCATGATTTTTCTATCTCATTACGGCGACTTGCTTTGCGGGCGGCAGCAGCCGCGCTTGAGCGCCAATCGTCGGATCGTAATGGCTTTCGATGGCCGATCAGGTTCGCACGACCCGACAGCCAGATTCCCCCAAGGTGCCCCATCGTTTCCGGCGCGAAGGGTGGGTTCGCCGCAATGACGTCTACGCCAAGATCGCCGCGGCGCAACAGGATTGCGCACCGTGTTGATCCAACGCAATACACGCCGTGCTACGCTTACCGGCCCTTGGGCCGCGGGGCTTCTCAAACTCGGGTGCTCTATTGCGAGAACACCTCGCTTGATCGCATCGCCGATACGGTTGGCACTCCAGCATATGTGTACAGCCGAGGCAGCATCGAGGCGGCTTATCGCCGGCTCGACCGCGCTTTCGGTTCGCTTCCTCACACGGTGTGTTACGCGGTCAAGGCGAACGGAAGTCTATCGGTGTTGAACATTCTCGCGCGACTCGGCAGCAGCTTCGATATTGTATCCGTTGGGGAACTCGATCGCCTCCGGCGTATCGGCATCGCTGGCGACCGCATCGTGTTCTCCGGGGTAGGGAAAACGCGCGACGAGATTCGGGAAGCGCTTCGGTATCCTGGAAAAGGCTCGAGGCGCAGCGGCATCTTGCTGTTCAACATCGAATCCCGAGCGGAATTTGAAGTCCTGCTCAGCGAAGCCGCACGACATGTCGGGGCCGGCGGCAAGCGCCCTTCGGCGGCGATACGAGTCAACCCGGATGTGCTCGCCGGCGGCCATCGTCACATCTCGACTGGCCATCACGACCATAAGTTCGGCATGGATTGGGAGCAAGCGCAGCAGCTATATCTGTCGCACAAAGATTCGCGATGGATAGCCTGGCGCGGCATCAGCGCTCACCTCGGGTCACAGATCTTGACTGCTAGTCCCTATCGTCGGGCTCTCGCGTTGCTGGTGTTGCATGTGCGCGAACTCGCGCGGAACGGGATTCGTCTCGACTACGTCGATATCGGCGGCGGGCTCGGCATCCGGTACTCAAATGAGCATCCGCTTGACCCGGGTGTATATGCCCGAACGCTCGGCGAGATCGTCCGACCGTTGGGTTGCCGCCTGCTGGTCGAACCCGGGCGGACATTGGTTGGCCCGGCCGGGGTTCTACTTACGCGCGTTATCTATGTAAAAAAGACTCGGGGCAAGACCTTCGTCATCGTAGATGCAGCGATGAACGACCTGATCCGCCCCGTTTTGTATGAATCTGTGCATCGAATCACGAAGGCTGTCCTGGTCGCGAGCAGCTCAACGGGGAAAGCGCCTGTCGATGTGGTGGGGCCCGTCTGCGAGTCGGGAGATTTCCTTGCGCGAGATCTCCCTCTCGAACCGGTTAAGTCGGGCGACGTTTTGGTGGTATGGGCCGCGGGCGCCTACGGCTTCGTGGCATCTTCGAATTACAACGCGCGCCGGAGGCCCCCCGAAATTCTCGTCGAAGGCTTTCGCTTCCGCATCGCGCGTAGTCGCCAGACATACGATGATCTGGTGCGCGGCGAGGCACCATGACTCTGGGCTCGTTCGTGGCGTGTTCTTGCTTCGACCCGTCCGGTGGCTGCTAGGAGGAACCGAGGGCCAGCACGACGACTAATCGGCGAGGGCCATGTGCTCCCATAACGATTATTTTTTCGATGTCGGCTGTGCGGCTCGAACCTGTGATCAGGCACAGATAGGAATTCTTCGCTAGCGCACCGCTCTCGCGCAGCCGAGCGAAGGCCGCTGGGAGATCGGGAACTAGCTGCTCGAGGCCCGCCACCACGATGTGCACCGGAGCGACCACCGAAGCCCCGCGTCCACCGCACGCCGCCGAAACAAAAATCGACCCGGTCTGCGCCACAAGCGTCTCAGCCAAGCTAATCGTGGCACTGGAGGATTCCGTCGGCCCTCCTTCGCTCGACCATCGAACCGTGCGGCCTTCGTGCCACATCGACGTCATGCTGCGCAGCGACGGAGCATCCTGGACAAAAATTTCTCCTGCCGGAAGCGACCCGAGCACAGTCGCAACAGCCGCAGTGCCCGCGCCCATGTCGGGAACCACCAGGCACTCGGTGTTGTTTCCCGCGCACTCTTGCTGAAATCGGCCGAGTGCATCGGGCACGGCCGCGAAGATCGCCCCGGCTGTGCTACTCGCCTGGTGCTGAGGCGCGGCCTCGCGCAGGGCGGCGCGGATCCGCGCGAGAATGCGCTCGCGGCCCGGATTCTGTGCGTGCTTGTCAGCTTGTTCCATGCTGTTCTCTCCAAAGCGCACGGAATGATTTGCCCGGGATACGCGGTGCCGCATGCACCTTCGTCCATGGGCGCATCGGATCGATCATCGATCCTTCAAGTCCAAGCCTGTAGAGAACCCGCAGCGCAACCCGTGCTAACAACGAGAGGAAGGCGAATCGTCGCGAATTCAGCATCGCCCAGCGCCACAGCTTGAATCCGATCTGCTCGCTCATCGGGCCCTTCGCCGAACCAACAATGTTCCGGCGATTGTGCAGGAGGTGGTGATGGAGATCGATCTTGACCGGGCATACGTCGGTGCAGGCACCGCACAAAGAAGACGCGAACGGCAAATGCCGGAACTGGCCCCCCGCATGGAGGTTCGGCGTAAGCACACTGCCGATCGGCCCAGGATACGTTGTGGCATACGTGTGGCCTCCGATCGTACGGAAAACCGGGCAGGCATTCAGGCAGGCGCCGCAACGAATGCAGTGCAGCACGTCGCGCTGCTCGGCGTCGGCGAGCAGTTCGCTGCGCCCGTTGTCTAGCAGGACCACATGAAACTCCTCTGGCCCATCGGTTTCATTCGGTCCGCGCGGTCCTCCGATCAAGGTGTTGTAGCAGGCAAGGGACTGTCCCGTCCCTGAGAGGGCCACCACCGGCCAAAGAACCGCCAGATCCTCGATTCGCGGAATCACTTTCTCGATGCCGGTGACAGCGACGTGAATGCGCGGCAAACTGGTGCCCAAGCGGCCGTTGCCCTCATTTGTGGTCAGGGCAACCATGCCGGAATCGGCGACGAGAAAATTTGCGCCGCTGACGCCCATCTCGGCGGAAAAAAAGGCCTTCCGGAGCTCTCGGCGAGCGACAGCTACGAGTCCCTGCGGGTCGTCACTGTCGACGCCGCCCAGCTTTTCCGTGAATAGATCAGCAATCTCGGAGCGGGTCAGGTGCATGGCGGGGGTCATAATGTGGTAGGGACGTTCGTTGCGCAATTGCACGATGAACTCGCCAAGGTCGGTTTCAAATACCTTGAATCCTTTCCTCTCGAGACCGGGCCTGAGGTGGATCTCCTCGGTGACCATCGATTTCGATTTCACCACCGTGCGAACGCCGCGCCGGAGCGCAAGGTCGGTGATGTACTGTTGGGCCTGTTCAGACGTCTCCGCCCAGAACACGTGACCGCGCCGCGCTCTTACACGCCCCTCGAATTCCACCAGGTAGCGACCGAGGTGGTTTAGCGCTTCCCACTTGATCTCATGGCACCTTTGCCGCGCCGCCTCCCAGTCGTTGAAACGACCGCGGGTGTGCTCAACGGCTGCTTCGTAATGGTCAATCGCCCGGCGAATGGTTTGGCGATGCCCGAGATCGACCGACTTTATCGCAGCCGCACGCAGAAATTCTTGGGCCGCCGAACTCATCACGATCGCTCCGGCGCCGGGTTGAGGCGCGCTGGCCCGCCGGGGCCTTCGGTCTGAGCCAGGATGCCCGCCAGATGAATCGTGAGCACTCGGGACCTGCGTCGGCGTAGAACACCATCGAGGTGTAACAGACAACTCGGATCTGTCGAGGTCAGATACTCGGCCCCGGAAGACTCGGCATTTCCGGATTTGGTTTCGCCCATAGCGGAGGAAATCATGCTGAATTTTGTGGCGAACGTCCCGCCAAAACCGCAGCATTCCTCGCTGTAGGGCATCTCGACGAATTCGATCTCTCGGACGTGCCGCAACAACTCGCGGGGCTCCTGCTTCAAATGCAGCTCGCGCAGCGCGTGACATGCGTCGTGATAAGCGACGCGATGCGGGAACCTCGCTCCGACGTCCGACACTTCGGCCACCTTCACCAGGAACTCCGAAAATTCGAATACGCGTCGCCCCAGGCTTACGGCTTCTCCGACTAGCGTTGTACGAGCCAGGAGTTCGGGATAGAAATTGCGGACCATTGTCGTGCACGACCCTGACGGACAGACCACGACTTCGGCGCTCCGGAAGACATGGACGAATCGCTCCGCCAGCGGCCGCGCATCGGTCCAGTACCCGCTGTTAAATCCTGGCTGTCCGCAGCAGGTTTGCGCGTCCGGGAACTCGGTGTCGTAGCCGATCCTTTGTAGCACGCGCGCCATATCCAGTCCGACCTCAGGGGTCAGCTGGTCGACGAAGCACGGAATGAACATCGCAACTTTTTTCATCGCGGTCTCATCGTCCTCAACTCTAGCCGGACAAGGATACATGAGAGGCGGTCTCGATGGTGTTTCAAAAGGTCCGAATCTGCTTGACTCGCGGTTGCCCTCGCGATTAGCTAGAGGACCGTTTCCGACAGCACTGCGCATTTTCAGAGATACATTCGAACCCGGCGTTCGTCTGAACGACGACGTTCGCATCGACGTCTCAGGCTTTGGTTCGGAGAGTCGGCGGGGGGACGAATCCGGAAACTCACCGAAAGGCCCCGGGATGCTGGCGAGCAGGGAATGGACCGGATCTGGCATCAACGCGCACCCGATTACGTTCACGCACAATGGACAGCAGTCGATCACGGTGTTGTCGGGCATCGGAGGAGTCTACTGGAACATGGCCCGCGAGATGCTGAAGAACGTGCCGCAAGGCGGATCGGTATGGACCTTCGCGCTGATACAATAAGTTGGGCTTGGGAGCTGACCCGATGAAACGACTGATCGCAACCGGATGCGTGCTCGCATGCGTGATGGCTGCCGCGCAGATATCCGTGGCCCAGAAGTTCACGCAGAAGCAAATTCGGAGAGGCGCAGCGATATTCGAGCGAAACTGTTCGCCGTGTCACGGCGCGCACATGGCGGACCCGCAGGGGGCGTTTGACCTGCGAACCTTTCCGCACGATCAGCACTCCCGCTTTGTCGATTCCGTAACCAAGGGCAAGAACAGCATGCCTGCGTGGGGCGACCTGCTAAAGCCGGATGAGATTGACGCCTTATGGGCCTATGTCGTGGCTGGGGAGAAGGGAGATACCAAGCGCGCCAAGGCGAAATGATCGACCTGGTCAGGCCTGAACGCATGACTCTGTTTCCGGCTTTCCTGAAGCTCTCTGGGCGGCGCTGCCTGGTTGTCGGAGCCGGCCCGGTCGGCGAACAGAAAATTGAAGGCTTACTGCGGGCCGGGGCGGAGATCCGGGTGCTGGCTCCTCGCGCGACCCCGCGCGTCCGTGCGTGGGCCCGCGCCGGAAAGATCTGCTGGGAGCCGCGACAATTCCGCACCAGTGATCTTCGGGGAATATTTCTGCTTGTTGCCGCGACATCCTCCGCCAAACTTCACCAGAAAATCTATCGACAGGCAAGGC